>OLOS01000486.1_pt1 | contig 41783 bp, 36 predicted proteins | sample 1672631 | NCBI WGS metagenome assembly OLOS01 (sample SAMEA3136707, study PRJEB25190) | human gut metagenome | biome: human gut; feature: human-associated habitat; material: faeces | place: Austria | collected 2013 | reverse complement strand
GGGGGTACCTCTGGTGGATTCCTTAGGGCAGATGGCGGGAATGAATTTTCAAACAGGCCCTGATATCGTCCACCTGGATACCCCAATCCTTTCCGGCCTCACGGTTCCCAGACCCCATAATCATTCACCCGGTATCCGTCCGGCGTCACGGTGTCCTTAAGCATGGCGCCGTCCGCCCCCAGGTAATACCACCATTCCCCATCCTGAAGCCATTGGCTGGCATACATGGTCCCATCCGGTCCCAGGTAATACCATTTGCCGTTATCCGCAAACCATCCATTGTCCTTATAGGTACCATCGCCCATTTTATATTTCCATTGGCCATTCTCCTGAATCCAGCCAATGTCCGTACCTTGTCCGCCAGAAGCAGCTGTCACATAAAAATTCCCCATATTCACCGCTGCCCCGCTCTCAACCACCACAATGAGCTGGGCCGTGCCCGGTGATTTGGCCGTGTACTCGATTACATTAAGCCCGTTATCTCCCGGTACCACTTTCGCGGTTATGACGCTTATATCCGTGGTCCTTATGGAACTTTCAGACGCCCAGCTGCTTTCCAGCTTGGACAGCACCAGCTGTCCTGTGGTTCCTGCCTCTGCCGTGGTGCCGTCAAACATGAACGCATTGGCTTCCTGGCAACTGATTTCATAGTACTCCCCCTTCATCTGAAACCCATAGGAAGTAACCGGCGCGGCTGCCAATACAATTGCCGCCGTAAACGCCGCGGTACGCTTCACTGCGGCGGTGGTCCGTTTTCCACCCGTCATAATCCATTTTCCATCCTCCGTGGTCCGTTTTCCACCCGCCGCTTTTGATAATCCGTTTCTTTGCTTTTCCATCACACATGCCCCTTTCTTTCCATATATCTTCCAATACATATCTTTACATACATGTCTTTCCATACATACCTTTGCATACACATCTTTGCATACACATCTTTGCATACCATATCTTTGCATACCACATCTTCCACCGCTATTGCCGTATCACCTCAAAACCATCCCCAAACACAGCAATATCCCACATACCGACGAACTCCTGTGGTATCGGCATCCTGGTCATATGACTGGTCAGCGCCTCCCATTTCTCTATCTGGAATACCACATCCATCCCCTCCCATATGGCAGAAGCCTCTTCCCTGGTCAGGTCCATATATTGCAGCAGTCCCTCCGGGAATTTCTGTTCCTCGCCATAGCACTGGAACTCCTGCTCCAGCATTCCTTTACTAAACGACGTGGCCCTCTGGCAGGAGTCCTTCTGGTCCTTACTGCAATAAGCCACCATGAGCAGGTCCCCGTCAAATTCATCATACAGGATCACATCCGCCTGAAAGATTTCTGACACCTTCCTTGCATTTGGTTCAAAACAGTTTTGCTGCAGGCTGGGACAGTCGATTCCCAGCCATCTGCTGTTTTCACTCCGGACAGCCAGGGCCTGTCCCTCCCTTGACCCGAAAAGCCCCTTATCTATCTCCTTTACCTTGTCCAGGCATTCCCTGATATCATCCTCCTCCATGTCCTCTTCCATAAGTACCAGACAGCTGGTCATGACCGTGTTCCTTCCATAATAACCGTGGAACACCTCATCCTCCATCTGCTTACAGATTCCCGTGGAAATGTCCAGGAGACGGAAGGTATCCAGGGCCGTCCTGGCTTTTTCGATATTTTCCTGCGTCTCCTCTTCCAGCCAGATATTTACCGTGTAGGAATACTCAGGGGCCATCAGGCTTAAATCCAGGCTATAGCCCCCATCGCCCTCCGTACTGCGGATTTCCTTCCTGATAAGGATACAGCCATCCTTTTCCTGGTATGTATATCCTTCCACCTGGGGTATGGGCACCTCACGCTTAAACAGATTTCCGCTGCCTGTTATATTGGCTTTCATCTGCTTCACATATTCATCCTTTGTCTTTGGGATTCCTGTTCCCGCCATCTTATGAGGCCTGCCCTCGGTGCGGTAACCGCTGACCATGACCTGTCCCCAGGAGGAAGCCAGACGGTCATCATCACTTGACAGGCTGCGGTCTTCCCAATCTCCCGGCGGAAGCTGGATGGTAAAATACTGTTTGGAGGACACATAGGTTCCATCCCTGCCCACCTGGTCAAAGACCGTATCATCCGGCACAGTCACCATATACTGTTCCTTCCAGGAATCATCCATCCCACCGCTGTCCGCGTCCTTCCCATCTATCTGCAGGATTTCCGCCCGCATACGCTCTGCTTCAGCAGACACTTCCGCTATCATATCGGCATACTCAGCACCACTTAAAAATACTCCGGGGTTATAGAAATAATCCAGATGACCGCCAGCCCTGAGACTCACCGCCATGCTCCGTCCCCAGATTGCAATGGCCAGTGTGATGAGGGCCGCCGTTCCAATCAGTATGTATCCGCTGACCGGATTGCCAATCCCCCTGAACCCCTTTTGTTTATTCCGCTTTTTCTGTTGTTTCCACCAACGACGGCCGGATTGTTCTCCTTTTCCATGTTTTGAAAACCTGCCCGCGCCGGATTTCCTGTGCTTTCTGTAAGGGTTCATCACAATCAGTTTATCCGTATTCTGCTTGGACTGCATCCGTACGCGCTGCCTGGACCGCGCCTGTGCCTCTGGTGTGTCAAGCTTTTCAGGATGCAGTTTTGGAAGGCCAGACGGACGCCGTCCATTACATGCCGCCAGGAACTGATTGATACGCCAAAGCAGCTCCTGATCCGCTTCCTTCCGGCCTTCCGGCCACTCCGGCCCTGCTTCCTTCCAGCCTTCCGTCCGCTCCTGCCCTGCTTCCTCCAGAGCGTCCAGACATTCCACAGGCAGTATGATTTCTTCCCCGTCCCCTTTTATCAGATACAGGAAGTCCCGGGTATAAGCCACGGATTTCACATCCCCATACAGATGCCTTGCCATGGAGCGCTCACCATATTCATGGATTCCGTCCGGTTCCAGGGTAAGGGCCTGGACACCTATATAGCGGTAGGGAAATACTGCCAGGTTCCTCAGGTTCTGCAAATCCTTTTCTTTCCTGCCAAGGTCCACGTATGCTTCCAAAACCTGGTCCACGGTCCTGGTATAATAAAAGCAGCAGCTTCCATTCCTGGTGCACCGCTCCCTTATTACATCAAAATCCGTCCGGTCAGATATCCCCCGGCCGCAGGCTGCCTTTAACTGCCCAAACCACCTCCCTGCGCCATCCTCATCCCCAAATACGCGTTTGGGTATTGCCCAGAATTCCTTCTGGGCAAAGAATATAATCAATGTCCCTGTCTCTTCCAGCTCCGTCAAGGCGGAATACAAAAGTGTCAGTTCCTTTTGTCCTGACCATATATGAATACACCCGGGTTCCATCCGGATTTTTGTATCCTCCTGCAGGTTCGACACATCCGGCCTGGCAGTACGCACCTTTTTCCTTTTGAGGAACGACCGGCTGAACCATTGGTTAAACTCCTTCTGTTCCCTGTTATCCAGACGGTAAGATACTGCGGCCTCCATTGTCTGTTCCATATCTCCTGACATTTACCTTCCCCCCTGCCCCTATCTGACTTCCAAACCCTGATGTCACAAAGCGCGCTGCAATGCCGGTCAGATATTTCTATATCTATAATTTAGTCCATTTTCCTCCCCATGGCAAGTACCCGGTCATAAAATCAGTGAAAAAGGCAAAAGAAAAAGCCAGCGCCGCGGCTGACTTTTCCACCCTATTCAAATCTTACAATTTCTTTTTTAAGACGTTTCATGATTTTCTTTTCCAGTCTGGAAATGTAGGATTGGGAAATGCCCAGCAAATCAGCCACTTCCTTCTGCGTCATCTCCTCCCCGTCCTCATTGGTAAGGCCATACCTGAGTTCCACGATCTTGCGCTCCCGCGGGTTCAGCCGGCTGATTGCATTGTTCAGCAGGTTTTTCTCTATCTCATCCTCAATATCATGGTATATCACGTCCTCATCCGTCCCAAGAATATCCGAAAGCAGAAGTTCATTTCCATCCCAATCCACATTCAACGGTTCATCGATTGATACCTCCAGCCGTGTCTTGTTATTCCTTCTCAGATACATGAGTATCTCGTTTTCAATACACCTGGATGCGTAGGTGGCCAGCTTGATGTTCTTATCCGGCTTAAAGGTATTGATTGCCTTGATAAGGCCAATGGTACCGATGGATATCAGGTCCTCCACGCCTACGCTGGTATTATCAAATTTCTTTGCTATGTAAACCACCAGCCTCAGGTTGTGCTCAATCAGGGTTGACCTGGCGCCTTTGTCGTCTTCCCCTCCCAGAAGCCCTATCATCCTGCTCTCTTCCTCTGATTCAAGAGGAGGAGGGAGTATATCGGCGCCTCCGATATAGTGGACCTCGCCCTGCTTGGGCATCAGGACGGTCCTGAAGCTGGGCACGGTCTTTAACTGAAAGCGGTTTGGTATGGATACTTTTATAATCATGGAAATGTCCTCCTGTACGTTGTAAGCTGCGTGTTATTTAGGTTCCTTCATCGGTTTTCTGTATCAATATCTGATACTCTCCTGAGGGAGACAAACTCTGTTTCGTGATGGCCACCAAAGGTTTTTCCAGGCAATACGCCCTTCCCTCCTGTTCCACCTCCATCCGGTCAATGAACACAGCCGGAAGTACTCCATGGCTGGTTCCCACGGACTGGTACGGCACATATACCACACCCTTTACCGCCGGACACAGCCGGGTCATGAGCCCGGCTGTGGCAACGTGTACCGGCTGTCCGCTGGCTGGTTCCCTCAGGCGGTTGCCTGTGTCAATTAATCCAGTAACTGTTTCTTCTCTTTCCCCGTATTTTAATATGACCCTGCAAAGGTCTTTTCTCCGGGCCATGGAACAGATAAGCCCCTTTATACCTCCTGAAAAGCCATAGCAGGCCAGTGCAGCCCCTATCATCATCAAAATCCAGGCCATGACCGGGATTCCTGTATCCCTTCCCGCCTTCATGATCCTCCATGCATAATATCCGGCCCGTGTATGCTCATACAGCACAAGCATCACACCCCCAAGCACCACGGATACAAGATAAATGCCTGCCACGGATTTAACTACTTCCCTAAAACTTTTGAGATGATAGGCAGCCACCGCCATAAGACTGCTTACTGCCACGTAGGTTCCCAGTATCTCCACTGCGGGAGGAAGACCGGGAACCACACTCACCACACAGGACCATATCCCGCCAATCACGGCGCCTGCAAACAGCCGGCCCTTGGTAGTCCTGTATGACAACACCCTGTTCAATATGGCCAGCACCACCATGTCCATGATGGTATTGACCGCAAATACCACGTCTATGTATACTGTATAAACCACTCAGTCCGGCCTCACCTCCTTGAAAAACTTTCTGAAAGCCATTATAGCTATTCTGAAGTACGAATGGTGTCGAAAGAACAGAGGAAGAGGGGAAAATTTATCGACAAAAATCGGCAGGGAGCAGGCTGTCAGTGTAATGACAGCCTGCTCCCTGTGATGGAACCATGCCCGGATTCTTTTGTTTATATGGTTTTTATGTGGTTTACAAGCTTTTTATGACAACTGAAAAAAGGGCATGTATCCCTACATGCCCCTGTACACAATCATTCTCTATTATCTCTTATTCTTCAGGAAATCCGGTATATTAATCTGCATCTCCTTATTGGCCGCCGGCCTAAAGGAATGTGTGGGTGCCGGATTCGGATTCTGGCCCTGGCCCTGTGTATTACCGGCAGAATACCCCTGGTTCGGATTATATTTAGGCGCGGTATATCCGCCCTGGCTTGCGGAACCAGCTGGATTGTAGCTTGGTGTATATCCCTGGACCGGTCTGTTGTATGGTGTGGAGGCGGTTGCTGCAGCCTCAGGCGCTGCTGCGTGAGGAACCTGGGCAACGGAAGCCGCCGGGCTTGTCTTGCCCTTGAAGCTGGTAAAGCCCTTCATGGCATTGGACACGGACGCATTGGCGCCGTGCTCGTCCAGACCGGTTGCAATCACGGTAATGGTCGCCTCATCCTGGGCATTCTCATCATACATGGCGCCAAAGATGATGTTGGCCTCATCCCCTGACAGCTCCTGGACATAGCTTGCAGCCTCATTGGCTTCAATCAGGCTGATATCGCCGGATATATTGATGATGACATGGCTTGCGCCTTCAATGGTGGTTTCTAACAGAGGACTGGACACAGCCTGCTTAACAGCCTCGATGGCCTTGTCGTCTCCCTTGGCCTTACCGATACCGATGTGGGCGATACCCTTGTCAATCATGACGGTCTGTACATCGGCAAAATCCAGGTTGATTAAGCCGGGAACGTTAATCAGGTCGGTAATTCCCTGTACTGCCTGCTGAAGCACTTCGTCTGCCTTCTTAAGGGCATCCGGCATGGTGGTACGCCTGTCCACAATCTCAAGCAGCCTGTCGTTGGGAATCACAATTAAGGTATCGACACTGTTCTTCAGATTCTCGATACCTTCAAGAGCATTGCTCATACGCGTCTTAGCTTCAAAACGGAACGGTTTGGTAACAACGCCTACCGTAAGGATACCCATATCCTTTGCAATCTTGGCAACCACAGGAGCCGCGCCCGTACCGGTACCGCCTCCCATGCCGCAGGTCACGAACACCATGTCCGCACCCTTAAGGGCCTGTGAAATCTCTTCTGAGCTTTCCTCAGCCGCCTTCTCGCCGATGTCAGGTCTGGCACCTGCGCCTAATCCCTTGGTCAGCTTCTCGCCAATCTGCATGGCAGTAGGCGCCTTACAAAACTGAAGGGCCTGCTTATCGGTATTCACACCAATAAACTCTACCCCTGCAATGTTCTCATCAATCATACGGTTCACTGCGTTGTTGCCTGCGCCACCCACTCCTACTACTATAATCCTGGCGGCGTTGTCCGACTCATTTATCTTAATCTCTAACAAGATTCATATCCTCCTTTTATTCCCATACTGCCACTTTAAGCCATGCCTGTACTTCTATTATCATATCAATTTCTCTTTGATTTCTGGTCTAACTAATACTATATTTGATTTTACAAAAAATATCAATAGCTTTTTTCACATTTCCGTAATATTTTTATAAACACAACATCACTTTCTTTTAAAGGTAATTCCTGCCCTGCTGTCCGCCTCTGAATAATTTTCCAGCCGCATGGTCCCGCTTATCTGGGTAAGCTGGGGCTGGGCCGTGAGGATGTCACTGAGTGTGGAAATCTTGCCGTCAATATCCGTATTGCTTCCCAGGGTAACCTCCATCTGGCCGATGAAAAGGGAAGCCTGTCCACGGGCATCATACTGTATCCTGTCCACTGCAATCTCATAGGAGGACAGCTGCTGGGTCAGGTTGAGGATTTCCTCGAAAATATTCTTATCCTCCACCGGAAGGGCCTTGTGGAGTACAATCTGTCCAAAATTAAGCCCCGTAACCCATGGCACCCCCTCCAGCTGGCTGCTGGAACTCTCCACCACGATTCCGTCCTTGTCAAAATACATGTAGCTGCTCATATAGGAAACGTATCCCACAATGCTCTTTTCATATATGATGACCTCCACGTCAAAGGGGCCGTGGAACACCACCTTATAATCCTCCACAAAGGGAATCTGGCGGTGCGGGCGGAACCTGTCCGCAAAATATGCGTAAGCCGAGTTCTTCCCCCATCTGCCGGAAAACAGGAATTCCTCCATCTGTTCCGCGTTATACCGGCTGCTTCCCGTGACCGAGACATTCTGTATGTGCACAGACAGAAGCAGGATTGCCGCAAGCAGTATGATTGTCACGGCAATTCCCGCCCCCGTGTGATGTTTTCTCCAAAAATTCCTCATGCAGTACCTCACCTGGTTATGAATTTATTTATCCAGCCACCGGATATCAGCGCCAAGAACCGCCATATCCCGGCATATATCCTCATACCCCCGCTCAATATGCCGGCAGTCATTAATAAGGGTTTTCCCCTCTGCTGCCAGGGCCGCCACTGCCAGGGCTGCCCCGCCTCTTAAATCAGAGGCATATACGTCTGCACCCTTTAAAGGATAGCTGCCCTTTATCACGGCCCGCTGCCCCTCTGTCTCCACCACAGCCCCCATCTGTCCCAGGGCTTTTGCCGTGGCAAACCTTCCCTCAAACACCTGCTCCACAATGGTGCTGGTTCCCTGGCCCGATGCCAGGAAGGCCATATAGGGTGACTGAAGGTCCGTGGGGAATTCAGGATATGGACCAGTCCTTATATCCAGGGGCTGGGGACGCTTTTTCATCTCAATACGGATCTGCCTGCAGCAGCTGTCCTTCCGGACCGATGCGCCTGAACGCTTAAGCAGATCCAATGGAAGCTCCAGTTCCGCTGCCCTCACCTCTTTCAGGGTAATGCTTCCCGTGGCGGCCATGACTGCCGCTGCATAGGTTCCTGCCACGATCCGGTCCCCTTCGACGCGGAAGCTGCTGTCATGAAGCTCCTCCACTCCCTGTATCATCACATGGTCCGTGCCCATGCCGCAGATGACCGCCCCCATATTATTAAGGAAACGGCACAGCTGGCTGATTTCCGGCTCCTTTGCAGCTCCATGGATGACCGTAACCTCCTTTGCCAGCACGGAGGCCAGGATGGCCTGTTCCGTTGCGCCCACGCTTGGATAGGGCAGATGGATTTCCGTTCCCTTAAGCCCTTCTTTATTCCTGCACCTGGCTTCAATCAGCCCGTCATGTTCCTTTATCTCGGCTCCCAGGGCTTCCAGGGCCATCAGATGCAGGTCGATGGGGCGCGCGCCGATGAGGCATCCGCCCGGATAACAGCTCCTGCCTTCGCCCATCCGTCCCAGCAGCGCGCTGAGTACCACAATGGAGGAACGCATGGCCGTCACATACTTTTCCGGGATACTGGTCCCGGTGATATGACGGGCGTCGATGACAAGGCAGTCGCCTTTGTGGCAGCATCTGGCTCCCAGATACTCCAGTATGTCCACCATACAGGCCACGTCCCGGATGACCGGGACATTGGTCAGCACCGTGATACCTCTGTGAAGCAGCGATGCTGCCGCCATGGGCAGGACTGCATTTTTAGAACCTTGTATGGATATCTCCCCTTCCAAGGGAGTAAGACCAAAAACCTGAATAACAGACAATAGGGGCACCTCCTGGTATATATGCCTTCCGCAGAAAACACGATCTACTTAAAGCATATGCCGGGACGCGCCCGCTTGTGCGTCACTTTTCCAATTTAATCTGATTGGACACGCTCAGGACAATCCCCATCTCCATGAGCAGGAACAGGACCGACGTGCCCCCGTAACTGATAAAGGGCAGTGTGATTCCTGTATTGGGAATGGTATTGGTGACAACCGCAATGTTCAGGATGACCTGGATTGCAATGTGTCCCATGACACCGACCACTAAAAGCGCTCCAAAGAGGTCGGGGGCATTATTGGCAATGAGCATGAACCTGTATATCATGAACAGGAATATCAGGATGATGGATACCGCCCCGAACAGCCCCAGTTCCTCGCATATGATGGCAAATATCATATCATTCTGTGACTCGGGGAGGAAGCCAAGCTTCTGGATGCTCTCCCCCAGCCCCTGTCCCACCAGACCGCCGGAGCCAATGGCATACAGCCCCTGAAGCACCTGGAACCCCTTGTCCGTGGGGTCTGACTCAGGATTCAGCCACGCTTCAATCCGGCGGAACTGGTATGGCTGAAGGAGCTTGATGGTCATCAGGAACTTACCGATGGGACCGGCAAAGGCCAGGGTACCAAGGCCCAGCGCCCCGATGGTGAAAAAGGGCCATTTGACCTTACATGCCACAAAGAGCATGACAAAGGCAATACCGCAGACAATGATGCCGGAACTCAGGTTGTTCATGGCAACCAGGCCTGCAATGGGAAGGGTCAGGGCTACGATATAGCCCATGTTCTTCCATTTGTTGATTTTCATACCCATGGTGGTAATCATGGCCGCCAGAAGCACGATCAGGGCAATCTTGACGAACTCCGTGGGCTGGAAGCTGAAGGGTCCCAGCGGAAGCCAGCGCTTCTTGCCGTTTACCTCCCTGCCCACAAAGCTTACCGCTATCATGAGTATGTAAGACATCAGATAGGCTGCGACAGAAAACCGGGCAAAGATATGGTAGTCTATCTTGGAAATGATAAGCATGCCCACAAACCCGGCTGCCGCAATCATGGCCTGACGTTCCATGAAGTATGCGCCGTTCCCCTTATAGTTCAGCTGGGCCGAATAGGAGCTGGCACTGTAAATCATGACCAATCCAAAGGATGTCAGGAAAATGATGCAGAATAAAAGGCTGTAATCATAGAAATGTTTCGCCTTCTTTTTCTTCTTTGGCATCTGCTGTTCTCTTATGTCCTGTGTCCCGGCCGGGCGGCCCGCCTGTCTTTCAGGCCGGGCGGCCGTCTGCACCTTTCCCGCCATACGCAATTACCTCCTACAGCGCCATGACGCACTCCTTAAAGACGCGCCCGCGCTCTTCATAATCCTTAAACATTCCCCAGCTTGCACAGGCCGGGCTGAGCAGCACATAATCCCCGATGTCCGCATAAACCGCGCACACCTGCACCGCCTCCTGCATATCTTCCGCATACATGATTTCCGTGAATCCATGCTTCTTGGCACACTCGGCAATCTTATCCCTGGTCTGCCCGATAAGGACAAGATAGCGCACCTTGCCTTCAAACTCAGCCACCCAGTCATCGTACTCGCTGTTCTTATCATAACCGCCTGCAATCAGAAGGGTCGGTCCCGGCATGGCCCGAAGCGCCTGTATGGCTGCATCCGGGTTGGTTCCCTTGGAGTCATTGTAATACCTGACCCCAGTCCTCTCACGGACGAATTCAATCCTGTGCTCAACCGGATTAAAGCTTTCCACCACCCGGCCGATATCCGCCAGGGCAACGCCCATTTCAAGGCCAATGGCAGCCGCGGCCATTACATTCTCGTAATTATGGCGGCCCAGAAGCTTCATGTCCCGGACATTCACCAGGATGGTCTCGCGCCCCTTCTGGCAGTATACAATGTTATCCCCGCTCATGCAGAAGCCGTCAGCCAGCTTTTCCCGGCTGGAGAACCAGATTACCCTTGGCTTAAGCTCCGGGTCCTGTCCAAACTCCCTTAACACCGGGTCATCGTAATTGAGCACCACCGCATCCTTTTCCGTCTGGTTCAGGGTGATGCATTCCTTGATGCGTATATAGTTCTCCATGGTGCCGTGGCGGTTCAGATGGTCCGGGGTGATGTTCAGTATGGCGCTTACATCCGGGCGGAAATCCATGATCGTCTCCAGCTGGAAACTGGATACCTCTGCCACGGTAACGGAATCCTCCGTCATCTCCAGCACCTTGGAGGTGTATGGGTCGCCGATATTGCCCACCACGAAGGTCTCCTCATACTTTGCCTTGAGGATTTCCCCTGTCAGGGCTGTTGTTGTCGTCTTGCCGTTGGTTCCCGTGATGGCTGCCAGCCTTCCAAGGGAGCACTGGTACGCCAGCTCTATCTCCCCAAGGATGGGGATCTTGGCATCGTCCACCACGGCCACGAAGGGACTGTCAAGGGGTATGCCGGGGCTGATGATGCAAAGCTCCACCCCCAGAAGGTCGGAGCGCTTCATCTCGCCAAGCACCACGCTGACCTTTGCCTCCTTATCAAACTTAGCCTTAATCTCTTCTTCCTTTAACGAGGCATTGCCGTCATAGAGCACTACCTCCCCGCCTCTGTCAAGCACGAGCCTGGCCGCCGCGGTTCCGCTTAAGCCTGTTCCTGCAACTAATACTTTCTGACTTTGGTTCATTTGTCAATTAACCTCCTTACATCTCCAATACGGTACACGTCTAATGCTCCATCCAGCCAGAAACCGTACTGGACGGACCACTGGTACAACCTTGCGTAAATACGCCCGGCTACAGTCCAAGATAGGCGACCATGCATAATATGGCAGTCACGATGGCAAATACAGCCACCACCCTGGTTTCCGACCATCCGCACAATTCAAAGTGATGATGGATTGGCGCCATCTTAAATATGCGCTTTCCTCCGGTGCGTTTAAAGTATGTTACCTGAATGATTACAGACAATACCTCCACAAGGTAAATCAGGCCGATGATCGGGATGAACAGGGGCATGCGCATCATATAGGCCGACGCCGCCACAAAACCGCCCAGCGCCAGGGAACCCGTGTCCCCCATGAACACCTTGGCGGGATACACATTGAACAGAAGGAATCCCAGAAGGCTTCCGACCACGGCTCCCGTCATGGGACTGATGCCCATATCCTCGCCGATTGCCACAATGGTAAGGAAGGTGGCAACCAGGATGGTGACGCTGGTGCAGAGTCCGTCCAGTCCGTCCGTAAAATTCACCCCGTTATCCGTACCCAGCACAATGAAGAACAGGGCCGGGATAAAAAGGATTCCCAGTGAAAGGAACTTGCCCCCGTCAAACCCGCCGGTAAAAGGGATGAGCATATCCGTCCCCACTTCCCCGCTGTTTAACAGGTACCAGGCAAATATGCCTGTAATAACAAACTGTCCAACTAACTTCTGCATCGGCTTCAGGCCTTCGGAGCGCTTCATCACGATCTTGATATAATCATCCAGGAAACCGATGATGCCGAATCCCACGGTCACAAACAGGACCGGGATGATCTTGGGATAACTGGGGATATAAAAGATGGATGTAATGATGATGCTGCACAGGATGATCAGTCCGCCCATGGTGGGCGTTCCCTGCTTCTTCAGATGTGTCTGCGGTCCGTCATCCCTTACCTGCTGGCCGAATTTCAGCTTGTGCAGAAAAGGGATGATGATGGGACATAGCAGTGCGCTGATGGCAAATGCAATAATGATAGCTAGTATGGTTTCATGAATCATAAGGGCACCTCAATCTCATATGTATGTCTTATTTGGTAATTAGTATACGTCTTTTTCCGGGAATAATCAACTATGGATTAGAAACGTGCACAGCAGTTTCTTCCTCTGTTGCCTGAATTCCCAGATAAGGAAGTATATTCTTAAATAAATCTCCTATTACCGGAGCAGCGATGGTACCGCCGTAATAAATGCCCTCCGGTTCATCGATTGTTATCAGGGCCATGACCTGCGGATTGTCCGCCGGGGCAAAGCCGATAAAGGACGAAATGTATTTTTTAAGGCTTCTTGGAAGCTTTTCAGAGGTAGCTGTCTTTCCCCCGATCTTATATCCTTCCAGTTTTGCTTTTTTACCGCTTCCTTCCGATACCACCTGTTCCAGCACATACCGCATGGTGGCGCTGGTCTCCTCAGAAAGGATACGCCCCTTGCTGGGATATTTGAACCCATGGACCGAGGACTGGTCCGCGCTGACAGCCTCCACGCCGAAATGGGGCGTGACGCGGTTCCCTCCGTTGACAATGGAAGCAGCCGTCGTGATTAGCTGGACCGGCGTGATCTGGAAGGACTGGCCAAAGGATACCGTGGCCAGCTCCACAAGACCCATGTTCTCTTTTTTGTGCATGATGGTGGCCGCCTCGCCCGGCAGGTCGATTCCCGTCTTTCCCTTCAGTCCGAACTGGGTGAAATATTTATAATATCCATCCACGCCCAGCCTCTGGCCCACATCGATGAACACAGGGTTGCAGGAATTCATGGCGCCCTGGAGGAATGTCTCCGCGCCGTGTCCCCCCACCTTATGGCACCGTATCTTCCGGTCCTCCACAACCCTGAATCCGGGGCAGGAAAACTGGTCCGTAAGTTTTACCACGCCGGATTCCAGCCCGGCCGCGGCCGTGATGATCTTAAAGGTGGAACCAGGTTCATAAGTATCATTGATGCAGGTGTTCCTCCACATCTGGTTCAGCTGCTCCTGCTTCTTGGACGCAGGCAGGCCGTCTGCCTGGGCAGCCATCTCCTGAAGGCTCTGGCTGCGCAGGTTCTGGTTCAGGGTAAACGGGTCGTTCAGGTTGAACTCCGGCACGTTGACCATGGCCATCAGCTCGCCGTTCTGGGGGTTCATGACAATGATGGACACCTTTTTTGCATTTTTCTTTTCCAGCACCTGGTAGGCCAGCTGCTCCGCGTATTTCTGTATATTGACATCCAGGCTGATGTGCAGGTCATTGCCCGCAATAGGCTCAATCCTGTCCTCGGCGGCATTCTCAATCTCCACTCCCTTTGCATCCGACATGGTAAGGATCTTGCCGTTCATTCCCTTCAGGTACTTCTCGTACTTTACCTCCAGGCCGATGATGCCCTGGTTGTCACCTCCGGTGAATCCCAGCACCTTGGACGCCAGGCTGTCGTAAGGATAATAACGCTTGTAATCTTCGTCCACTTTTACCCCGTCCAGCCGGTAGGCGCGGATCCTGTCGCCCATCTCCTTATCCACGTTAGTCTTTATGATTTCCCTGGAACTGCGCTTCTCCACCCGCTTACGCACCGGTTCCTCATCCATCCCCAGCTCACTGCAAAGGACCTGGATCACATGCTCCCGGTCCGTCACCTGGTTGTAGATGACGGAAATCGTACACACCGTGCGGTTGTCAGCAATAACCACCCCGTTGGCATCTATGATGCGGCCCCTGGCAGCCTTAATCGTACGCTCCCTCTGGTGCAGGTCCTCTGCCATTGCGCTGTAATGCCCGGAACGGAATATCATAAGATAAGCAAGCCGCCCTGAGAGACTCACCATGACAATGGCAATGAGCAGTGCAAGGACGGCTATATTCTTTCTGTGCTTTGTAAGGTTTGAATTCATGATTGTCTCCAGCGTCCATCATTGTTAATAATATATTGGAGCCGGTGTCATTTTATGAATCTTTCTATATGGTCTGTACCATTTACTGCGTTTCTTCCGTGCTGGCGGCCGTGCTATCCAAGGCCGCATCCTGGCCGTCCCGGCCTTGATTACTGCCATCGGACGTCTTTACGGGCTGGGTCCGGTCAGTCTGCGCAGGCGCTTCTTCCGGCCCCGACGGGTCTTTCGGGACCGCGTCCGGTACGCCGCTTCCGGCACCGCCGTCATCCGGCACGTACTCGTCTGTCTCATATTGTTTTTCTGTTTCTTCCACCAAATCCCCCTGGCCCTCGCCGCTTTCCTCTGTACCGGCTTCATTGATGCCCTCGGAGGATGGCAGGTTCTCCTGGATGGATTCATCCTCATCCAGATCATTGGTTGGGAATATATTTAAATAAGGAAGTGTTTCTGTCATGATCTTTGAAAAAACCGTACTTGCATAGGAGCTGTGGGCCTGCTGTTCCCCGGGAGGATAGTTGGGCGTATCAATCACCACATAGACAAATACCTGGGGATCCTCAATCGGCGCAAAGCCTGCAAAGGATACCAGATAATTCTTGGCGGAACGCGGCTGTTTTTCCGCGGTTCCCGTCTTGCCGCCCACATCGTACCCCGCTACCTGGGCCGCTTTTCCGGTTCCCACCTCAACGGTCTGGAACATGGCCTCCTTAAGGAAGTCGGACGTGGACCGGGATACGGTTTCCCGCACCAGGACCGGTTCCTTCTTCTCCACCACAGAGCCCTGCTCATTCAGTATCTGTTTTACCACATGAGGCTCATAATAGGATCCCCCGTTGAGTACGGAGCAAAATGCAGCCGCCATCTGTACCATGGTACAGTTATAGTTCTGTCCAAAGGCATTGGTGGCCAGATCCGTAGGCCCTATATCATCCGCCGTGTGCACAAGGCTGCTGGTATCTGCCTCGCCCGGCAGGTCTATGCCGGTCTTGTCGCCAAAGCCGAAGATGGACTGGTATTTCGTAAACCGTTCCCTTCCTATCATGGCTCCGATGCGCATCATGGCCACGTTACAGGACTGCATCAGCGATTCCTGGACATTCAGCCACCCATGCCCGCCCCTGCGGTATGCCGTACACTTAATGTCCCAATCCCCCACATGAAGGAAACCGGTACATTCAAAACTGTCGGTGGGCTTTATTACCCCTTCCTCCAAACCGGCTGCAACCGTGAATATCTTGGACGGGGATCCCGGTTCATACGTATCGCTGACGCAGAAGTTCCTCCATATCTGGTTCCATGCGACCTGCTGGCCGTAGGACAGCACCTCCTCGCGGCTGTAATGGTCAAGGACCTGGTCTTCCGAGATGGTTTCCCCGTTGTTTTCCCTTCTGTATACATGGGCGGCTTCCTTTTTGCCCAGGGCCATCAGGTCTTCCTGGGTGTATCCGCTTACATCCCTGGGATTATTAAGGTCGAACACACTGCTGGTGCCCATGGCCAGTATCTCACCGTTATTGGGATTCATGACAATGGCAGCCGTGACCTTGCTGCCCACGGTTGTCTGCCACTCATTGATATATTTCTGTACGATGTTCTGGATGTTCACGTCAATGGTGCTTACCACGGTCTTGCCGTTGGTTGCGGATTTCACCACGCCCTCCAGATTGGAGTTCTCATCCAGATAACCGTACTCGCGTCCATTCACCCCAATCAGGCTGCTGTTATAGTACTGCTCGATACCGCCGTTGCCAACGCTTCCGTCACTGCTGGTAAATCCAATGACGCTGCAGGCCATTGAGTTATAGGGGTAAATCCGCTTATATTCATCCTCAAACCAGATTCCCTTAACCCGCTTCTTGCCCTCCACCTCATCCTTGTCTTTGATATAGGCATCGTTCTTTTCCTTTGCCAGCTGTTCAAACGCAGTCCTCTGGTCATAGCTGAGCTGGCGCCCCTTGCTGTACCTGAGATAGGCGGAATCCTTCTTTTCCTCAATCATGGCGCGCAGTTCCCCTGCGTCAAAGCCAAACGTGGTCACAAGGGCATCCACCGTGGGTTCCAGATAGCGCTCCGGGGCCGACATGATCTGCCTTGGGTCAATGATCAGGTTATAGACCTTCTCGCTGGTAGCCAGATAGGTCCCGTTCCTGTCCACGATATCCCCCCGCCTGTAGGGTATGACACGGCTCTCGTATTCCTGCTGTCTCTGGGTCAGCACGATCTTATTATATTGCTCGTTGTTGTCCCTGATGATTCTGTAAAGCACCATTATTAATGCAAATAAAGCCAGCGTAATCACCAATACGGTGATTGCCAGCTTTTCCTGCAGGTACTTGGGGTAAAAATATTTGCCTTTCTGGTTATGTCCGTCGCGGCCGTTTCCACTTCCCTTGTTCTGGGAACGGCCGTTTCCATTAGTGTTCCGGGATGTCTTCATATTGTCTTACATACTCACTTTCTGTCTTATCATACAGCAGCACCTGGTTCTTCTTTGCGTATACCATGCCCAGCTCCTTTGTTGCAATCTCATAAATCTTATTCAGGTCAATGCTGGTGTTGATACTGGTTTCCAGGGCATCATTCTCCGCCTTAAGCTTCTCTAAATGGGCCTCCATGGTCTCGATATGATGCATTCTTGCCGTAATGGATGACTGCACATGGAGGTAATTGATACAGAGGTATAAGGTAAACACTGACGCAATGGTAAGCATGATCACATATGGAAGGTCCATATACAATGCACGTTCCTGATTGCGGCGTATCCGGTGGTTATGCCGGACGGATTGGCTGCCTGCCGGTTTCCTTGCCGGCCGCTCCGGTCTTGGAGCTTCCTGTGGCTTAAGCTGTGGTGCCGCCGAACCATACACATAATCATGCCTCTGTGCCGGCCTGCGGTTTGTCTGTGTGTGTGTGCGTCCTGCTGACGCCTGTCTTCTTGCAGCCATGGCCTTATTCCTCCCTTCTGTCTTAGTCTTGTCATCCTTTGTACGCATTGGGCACTTAGCGTCTGTATTTTAGACGCTTAAAATCATGGTATCTACATCTCACCCCGCTCAAACACGCGCAGCTTTGCGCTCTTTGAACGGCTGTTCTCTTCCAGTTCTTCTTTGGACGGCAATATGGGTTTCCTTGAAACCACCTTCCCCTTACTCTTCCTGCCGCACACGCATACAGGAAACTCATGGGGGCAGATACAGGGATTTTCATTGGTCCTGAACCGGTTCTTCACAATCCTGTCTTCCAGCGAATGGAAGGTGATGATACTAAGCCGTCCTCCCGGGTTTAAGAGTTCAATCATGGTATCAATGGACTGTTCCAGCACATCCAGTTCATGGTTGCACTCAATCCTTATGGCCTGGAAGGTACGCTTGGCCGGATGTCCGCCCGTGGCCCTTACCCTGGCCGGAATGGCCGCCTTGATTATCTCCGCCAGCTCTCCTGTTGTCTCAATGGGGTGTTCCCCCCTTGCCCTTACAATGTGCTTTGCTATGTTCTTCGCAAAATTGTCCTCACCATAATCCCGGATGATCCGGTACAGCTCCATCTCGGTGTAGGTATTGACAATGTCTGCGGCCGTGGTGGTATTCCTCTGGTCCATCCTCATATCAAGAGGCGCGTCCTCCCTGTAGGTGAATCCCCTGGAAGCCGTGTCCAGCTGGTAGGAGGAAACCCCCAGATCCAGGTAAATCCCGTCCACCTTTAAAAGCCCCAGTTCATTCAGCACTGTCCTGATATTCTCATAATTGCTTCTTACAATGGTAACCTTATCCTTAAAATGCTCCAGCCGCCTGCCTGCCGCCTCTATGGCGTCCGCGTCCTGGTCAATCCCAATGAGCCGTCCGCTTCCCAGACGCTTGCATACCTCATAGGCATGTCCGCCTCCGCCCAGCGTGCCGTCCACATAGATTCCTCCGGGCTTTATATTCAGGCTGCCCACTGTTTCATATAAAAGTACGGACTTGTGTACAAATGCTTGTTCCTCCATTAAATTCCCAAACCTTCCATGTGTTCTGCAATCTCTTCCATATCATCAAAGGTGTTCGCCTCAATCCACTTATCCTTGCTCCAGATTTCAATACGGCTTCCCACACCTACCAGTACTGCGTCTTTCTCAATTCCGGCAAACTCCCTGAGGATGGCCGGAAGAAGGATTCTTCCCTGCTTGTCCACTTCACAGGTGGTAGCGCCTGCCAGGAGGAAACGTGAAAACTTACGTCCGGCGGCATTGGTAAGGGGCAGTGTGCGCAGTTTCTCTTCAAGGGCAGTCCATTCGGAATTCTCATACACAAAAAGGCAGTTATCAAGGCCCTTCGTAACAACGAATTCGTCGCCTAACTGCTCTCTGAACTTGGAAGGCACGATCAGGCGTCCCTTCGCATCTACTGTATGATTGTATTCACCCATGAACATAACTTATCACCTGCCGTACGTCAGTGATGTCCCGTGGATGCCCATGGGGGAATCCGAAACCCCCACTTCATCCACATAACAACCATCCTCTACCACTTTGCACCACTTTCTACCACTTGTATGTCCATCATAGTACAGAAATTGGGAAATGGCAAGGAGTTTTTACGAATTTCTTATAAAAAAATTTCAAAAAAACAAGGCAGCTGCGTGGTTTTTCGCAACTGCCTCTACATGTGGGATACCCCCACTTACAAGTACTAAATATTGATTTTTTTACTTAATCCCCCCTGGAATATCCCCCACTTTCCTCCCCTTTTTCAGGTTCTGGTGTTTATAAATGATAATTCCGGCCGATATCAGTACCAGCACGGCCGAGAGCAGCTGGGACACCGCGAATCCGGTGCCGGGAATCAACAGCTGGTCCGTGCGCAGGCCCTCAATCCAGACCCGTCCAAGGCCGTAACCCAGGAAATAAATCCAGAGCATTTCCCCTTCAAACTTCTTGTGTTTCCTGTACCACAGCATGAAACCAAGGACACACAGGTTCCATACCGACTCATAGAGGAAGGTGGGATGGACCTGGATGTAGGCAATCCCATTCTCCACAATCTCATGGTCAATCAGCTGCTGTGAGATCATGGACGGGTTCACCAGGCTCTTCTTAATGCGCATGGCAAAAAGGTTGTTGGTAAATCCCCCGAACGCCTCGCAGTTAAAGAAATTCCCCCACCGGCCGATGATCTGGCCCGTTATCAGCCCCAGCACGCCGCTGTCCGCCATGGAGAAAAAGGACATCTTCCTGACCCTGGTAAACACGATAAGGGTAATGACCGCGCCGATGACGCCGCCGTAGATTGCCAGTCCGCCTCCCCGGGTGTTAAATATCTGCAGCAGGTTATTCTTATAGTTATCCCAGTCAAAAATCACATAATAAGCCCTGGCGCCGATAATGGAAAATATGATGCCGTACAAGGCAAAATCCAGATAGACATCCGGATCCTGGCCCCTGCGCCTTGCGTCCCTGAATGCAACGGCCATCCCGGCCAGCATCCCCAGCCCGATGATGATCCCGTAATATGCAATCCTGAAACCAAACACCGTGATACTGTTCGGCAGGTGCTGTATGGTAATGCCCAGGTTCACAAAGCTTAAATCTGCTCCTGTCACTGCTTCCATAGAAAAATCTCCTTCCTTACATCCTGCACCAGGGCGTGTCTGTCCTTGGGACACCTGATGCTATACTTTCCCATTTTACCCCGAAGTAACCTAAAATGCAAGAAGGGATTTCCCTGCCTCTCATCCGCGTTCCATCCACCCTTCATCAACCTTTCATCTGCCTTTTATCTGGCTGCCAGGGCTGCCATGGTGATATAATTATAAGGTTTATTAAAATGAGGCAGGAAAAACAGGTCGAAGAGCTTTAGTTTATCAATGTCCACCTGCTCTTCTATGGCCATGGAGAACAGGTGGATGCCCATGGAAATATCATAGTCTGAACACATCTGTGCCCCCAGTATGATCCTGGTATCTTTGTCATAGACAATGCGTATCTTCACACGGTTGTTCCCATCCTCCATGAACTCCGCCTTCTGCCAGTCCTCGTAATCCGTCACGGCAGCCGCATATCCCATCCGTCCTGCCCTGGCCAGGCTGATTCCCGTGCTGAGCATGTGAAGCCCCCATATGCTGATGCCGTTGGATCCCTGCACGCCCGGGGATTCCAGCAGCCGGCCGCAGGCATTGTGGGCCGCAATGATACCCGAGCGGACCGCATTGGTTGCCAGCGCAATATAGTCCGTGGCCTGGATGGCATTATTGTAGACCGTGGCGCAGTCACCGATGGCATAGACTCCGGGAATACTGGTTTCCTGCTTCCGGTCCACCAAAAAGGCATGATTCTTATAAAGCCTGAGCTGTCCCTGCCCCAGCACTGTATTTGGTTTAAATCCAATGCCGAAAACCACCATGTCAGCCTCATGGCTTCCCTTGTCCGTGATGACGTTCTGGACCTTCCCGCCGCCTTCCAGTCCCGTTACTGTTTCCCCGAATGCCAGCTTTACGCCGTGGCTCTCAAGGTTCTTTGCCATGATATCGGAAAACTCCCTGTCATAGTATCCGGATAAACAGGTATCCGCACAGTCAATCAGCACCACCTCACGCCCATTCCGCCTGAAAGCCTCGGCCAGTTCCACCCCGATGTATCCTGCCCCCACAACGGCAATCCTGCGGATGGATCCATCCTTTAACTTCTCAATCACGTCCTGGGCATTCTGGAACAGCTTTACGAACTGGACATTTTCCAGGTCCATGCCTTTTATCTCCGGGCGGATGGGTATGGATCCTGTGGCCAGTATCAGCTTATCATAGGACTGTTCAAAGTCCGTTCCGGCGCTGTCCCGCGCATGCACGATCTTCCTGTCATAGTCAATGTGGGTAATCCTGGTCTCCATGTGGATGGCCGCGCCCTTTTCCTCGAATATTTCCTTGCTGGAATAGAACAGGCCGTCCGGGCCTTGGATCTGTTTCCCAATCCAAAGGGCCATGCCGCACCCCAGGAAACTGATATTTGAGTTCATGTCAAATGCAATGACGCGGTTGCCCGGAAACTGGTCCAGTATTGTATTGATGGCGGCTGTTCCCGCGTGGTTGGCTCCGATTACTACGATTGTCTCTCCCATCTTGTATCTCCTTAAACTGTTTTGGATTGCTTCATGTCCTTCATGTGCCTGTGCTTATATTCTTCCCGCCAAACCTGATTTTATTGACATTTGGCAGTTAAACATTTTCTGCTTTCATTCCCCCATGTTTTATGATATGATAATAAGGCTGTAATTACTTATTATAATAGGAAGGTAATCATATGAAATTAGGTATCGTAGGACTTCCCAATGTCGGAAAAAGTACTCTTTTTAATTCATTGACCAAGGCAGGCGCGGAATCAGCCAACTATCCGTTCTGTACCATTGACCCCAATGTAGGCGTGGTGCCTGTTCCTGACGTGCGTCTGGACAGGCTCACTGAAATGTATAACTCTGAAAAAACCACTCCCGCCGTCATCGAATTCGTGGACATTGCAGGACTTGTAAAGGGGGCATCCAAAGGCGAGGGCCTGGGCAACCAGTTCCTGTCCAATATCCGCGAGGTGGACGCCATCGTCCATGTGGTCCGCTGCTTCGACGACCCCAATGTCATCCACGTGGACGGCTGTATTGACCCCTTAAGGGATATTGAAACCATTAACCTGGAGCTGATTTTCTCTGATATCGAGATTCTGGAACGCCGCATTGCAAAGCAGTCCAAGGGCGCTTTCAACAATAAGGATCTGGCCAAGGAAGTGGAACTGTTAAAGGCCATGAAGGCCCACCTGGAAGAAGGCAGGCTGGCCCGCAGCTACGAGACAGAGGATGAGGATGAGCGCGAATTCATTGGAACATTGAACCTGCTCACCTGGAAGCCCGTCATATTCGCTGCCAATGTTGCGGAAGGCGACCTGGCAAATGACGGCGCTGACAACAGCTACGTACAGTCCGTACGCGGTTTTGCCGCTGAAAACGGATGTGAGGTATTTGTCATCTGTGCTGAGATTGAGCAGGAAATCGCAGAGCTGGATGAGGATGAGAAGAAAATGTTCTTAGACGACCTTGGCCTTACCGAATCCGGACTGGAGAAGCTGATTGCCGCCAGCTACCGTATCCTGGGCCTTATGAGCTACCTGACGGCCGGTCCTCAGGAAAGCCGCGCATGGACCATCAAGGTGGGCACCAAGGCGCCCCAGGCAGCAGGCAAGATCCACAGCGACTTTGAGCGCGGCTTCATCCGCGCCGAGGTAGTGAACTACGACGACCTGATGAACTGCGGCAGCATGGGCGCTGCCAAGGAAAAAGGCCTGGTCCGCTCAGAAGGCAAGGAATATGTGATGAGGGACGGGGATGTGGTTCTCTTCCGTTTTAATGTATAAGACCAATATCAAAGCCGGTCCCCTGAAAACGGGTAACCGTCAGGGCATGTCTTAAAATGCCCTGGCTGGATTCCCTTCAGGGGACCGGCTTTTGATTTGTACGGTACCATTATGATACGCTGTCACCATGATTCACTGTCACCATAATCCGCTGCCACCATGATCCGCATCCCTCATGCCCCATCCAGGTCAATAGGGCCGAAAAATGCCTGGTGCAGGTCCACCTCAAAATCTTCACCTGTATAAATCTCTCCTTTAAGGATCTGGTAACCGATGACGGCATCAGGCCCATCCCCATCCAGAAACGTGATGCCGACGCTGCCGTTTAAGCAGCCGCCGGTATACCGGACCATGGCATCCGTCATTTTATTAAGCTGCGCCTCAAGGAAATCCACTTTCTCCTGCCGTTCTGCCGCGGACAGGTCCCCGTAGCGGACATAGCCGTACATGGAAAGGGTTACCGGATACTCATCAAATACGGTTTCATACCGCATTTCATCCAGTCTGGCATGTTCCAGTATATCCGTTTCATATTGAAGCCGTTCCTCAAACATTATACTTGTCTCCGGACGTTTCCGGTCGGAAAACAGCGAATAAAAGCTGCAGTACATTGAAACACTGTCCTCATCCACATATGGTACGATATATGGCTGAAGGAAATTCTCATCATAGTAGGCTTCTACCCTGGCCTTAAGGTGGCTGCGGACAGCCCCTGTGATATTCTCCGCATAATTGCTGAACACAAAAGCGGCCGGACATCCGTAGGCATCCGTGTAATCCAGTTCCCACCTGGTATATCTGTATGGCTTGTTCCAATCCGGTTTATCCGTATCCTTATTCCAGAAATACCCTGTGATGGTTTCCCCGGGAGAAATCCGGCTGTCCTCCCCGAAAACCGCTGTCAGCTGGCTCCCATAACGGAGCGCCAGGTCTTCCTCATAGATTTTTGTTTCCGGCGGCTGGAGGAAGGACAGGCAGGAAATCATGACGGATGCCGTTAATGCTGCTTTTTTCAGTCTCATGATTTCCCTCCTTCATTACAAGCGCTTTTCCATCACCAGGTAAGCCATCCATATGTCTTATAGTCATGAGGGACAACCCTGTAATATGCCTCGTTATACAGTTCCCGTTTCAGTTTTATGCGCAGGCTTCTTCTGGTCTGCCTTCTTACTTCCTTGCACTCATGTTTATAAAACCATTTGGTGCCGCGGCGGTGGCGGTAGTCTTCCAGGGCCTTTTCCCTGGGGTCACGGCAGTTCCTGGCAGTCTTGTACATCCGCTTCATATTGCGCCTGTACAGCTCCCATTCCCATTCGCTGACCTGTCCGTTAAACTCCTTTTGTAAACTTCTGTCCATTCTTATCCCTGGTATGGGCTTTAGATTTACCCTTTCGGGTACTTACTCCATACCTAGAACAGACACATTCTGTAAAAAAGCATCATGCTTATCACTCCCCATTCTTTTCCGGATTCATACACTGCCTTTATTATATAATGCCCTGCCGCATTATGCCAATTGATTTTTTCGGTCAGTTTACTACTTGTTTTGGCCAGTTTCTTGCTTGTTTCGGTCAGTTTCTTACTTTTTTATCTTTTCCCTCCCCTCCCGTTCTACGATTTTCCATTTCCCTGCAAGGTAGCCATGTATCCGTGTTTTCGTATCCTTCCGTAACTTTTTCTGTTTACCTTATATTTTTTCAAAATATTTTCTGTTTTACCCTTCTATTTTGGCCTGAAAACATATTTTCTTGCTTTTTCCATTTTACTGTGCTAAATTATTAATATTATTGACTCAGAAAACGGGGGATTTGATATGGAACTGTTTAGCACCATTGTGGAAACCATCAATAACTATCTTTGGGGGATTCCCATGATTGCACTTCTTTTTGGAACACATCTTTTTCTCACGATCCGTACGGGATTCATCCAGAGGAAAACATTGACCGGCATCCGGCTCTCTGTCACAAAAGATCCCGACTCCAGCGGCGACATCAGCCAGTTTGCAGCCCTTACAACCGCCCTTGCCTCCACCATAGGAACCGGCAACATCATTGGCGTGGGGACCGCCATTGCCCTTGGCGGTCCAGGCGCCGTACTGTGGTGCTGGCTCACCGGCGTGTTCGGGATTGCCACCAAGTACGGTGAATCCCTCATAGCCGTCAAGTACCGCGTGCGCACCAAGGACGGCACCATGCTGGGAGGCGCCATGTATGCCCTGGAGCGCGGACTGGGCATGAAGTGGCTGGGCATCATCTTTGCAGTGCTGGGCACCCTTACATCCTTTGGAATCGGATGCGGCGTCCAGGTCAACGCCATTTCCAGTATTGTGAACAGCAATGTGAAACCGCTTATGACATCCGGCGGTCTTAAGGCCCTGCTGGATACATATCCATGGCTCATCAGCCTTGCAGTGGGCCTTATCACAAGCGGGGTTACCTGCCTGGTTATCTTCGGCGGGGTGAAATCCATTGCAAGGGTGTGCGAAAAGCTGGTGCCTTTCATGGCGTTTTTCTATGTTGTGGGATGCATTTTCATCCTCTTCATCAACCGGGCATTCCTGGGTGAGACATTTTCCATCATATTCCGCAGCGCCTTTACGGAAATGCGCTCCATCGCAGGCGGCCTGGTTGGCTCGGGTATCATGATGTCGGCCCGGTACGGAATTGCCCGCGGGCTTTTTTCCAATGAATCCGGTATGGGTTCCGCCCCCATCGTGGCCGCTGCTGCCCAGACCCGCAATCCGGTGCGCCAGGCCCTTGTATCTGCAACCGGAACCTTCTGGGATACCGTCGTGGTCTGTCTCATGACCGGCCTTGTCCTGGTCAGCAGCATCATTGGCTATGATTCCATCAGCGTCACCAACCTGTCCGGCGGAGAACTGACCAATGCGGCATTTGCCCTGATTCCTTATATCGGGCAGCCCATCCTCATCGTGGGTATCATCACATTTGCATATTCCACCATCCTGGGCTGGTCCTATTACGGCGAACGGTGCCTGGAATACCTGATGGGCAAGAAAGGGCTGATTCCTTACCGCGTGGCCTGGGCCGTGGTGCTGGTGGCTGCCCCTGTAATCCAGCTGGAACTTGTATGGAGTATTGCGGATACGCTTAATGCACTGATGGCGATTCCTAACCTGATTGCCGTGCTGCTGCTGTCCGGCGTGATTGTGAAGGATACGAAGTATTATCTGGCGCATCTGGATGAGAAGGATGAGACTCCGATTCCTTTGGTGGAGGATAAATAAGATAAGTGGATTAAAACTGCCTGAAACAATTTCTGTTTTCAGGCAGTTTTTTTATGCCCCCCGGACTTGAACTTTCCTGGATTTCCTGTATAATTGTCTTATCACTCATCTATAATGAGTAGTGTTGGACGGAAACTACAACATTTCATACAAAAAGGAGGAGCTGCTATGCAGAAAATCATTGACCTGACCTTGGAAATCACCAATAAGATGCTGGTACAGGATGCGTTCCAGAGCAATATCTATGTTACCATGGTATCCCATGAAGAATCAAAGGTATTTAAAACAGGGACTGAAGATGACCCCTTCACTTCTACCTGGAATTATCTTGGCATGGTGGAGCATACCGGAACCCATGTGGATGCCTTCTTCCATATGACTCCGGATGGGCTTCCAATCGACCGGATGCCCCTTGACCTTTTCTTTGGGAAGGCAGTATGCCTGGACATGCGCCATATACCTGCCAGGGGAAGCATTACGGTGCAGGATATGGAGCAGGCTGAACAGGAAGCCGGAGTCACCATAGACGGCCACATTGTCCTTCTGGCCACTGGTGTGCATGAGAAATATTTTCCTTCTAAAGACATCCTCTTCATGAATCCTGATATCTCTCCGGAAGCAGTGGCCTGGCTGGCCTCACGCCATTCCAGGATGCATGGGGTGGAGGGTCCGTCCACCGACATCATGGACACCCAGCTGTTTCCCAGCCACCGGGCCTGCCGGGATCTGGGATTATCCCACTATGAGTGGCTGATAAACCTGAATCAGCTCATAGGTAAAGGAGAATTTCAATTTTATGGGATTCCTCTCAGGTTAAAAAATGGAAGCGGTTCACCTGTAAGGGCATTTGCCATCATTGAAGAATAAAAGGAGGTATCCACATGGCAGATTATATACTTAAGCCTTCCCGTAAGAACCTCCATGGAAGCCTGTCCAAATCCATTCCACCAGTCCTGACCATTACTCCTGGTGAAACGGTGGATTTTACTACCCTGGAGGCAGACTGGCGGATTGCACGGCCTGACTCCCCCTTATCCTCAAGCGGCGTTTTCATGGAACGTTCCTTTCCCGCCGACCAGGGGCATGCACTGTGCGGCCCGGTCTATATCCAAGGCGCACGCCCCGGAATGACCCTTGCCGTACGGATTAACCAGATCATCCCGGGAACATGGGGCTGGAGCCGTGTTGGAGGCGGGGATCCTGACCACCTGTCCCGCATAGGGTTTGTGGGGGATGAATATTTCCTTATCTGGGACATTGACCGACAAAAAGGAATCTGCCGCAGCCATATGGGGCACTGCGTCCCCTTGTCACCGTTCATGGGTGTAATGGCGGTGGCCCCTGATTCAGATGATTATGTGAAGACCCATGCCCCCGGCCCTTATGGTGCTAATATGGACTGCCGGGACATCACAGCCGGAAGTATCCTTTATCTGCCTATTTATACGCAGGGAGCCCTTTTCTCCACTGGCGACGGACATGCCAGACAGGGGGACGGTGAGTCCGGATGCACTGCAATCGAGTGCCCGATGGAGCAGGTAAGCATGACTTTTAATCTGATTGATGAGCCATTAGACAGTCCTGTATGTAATTCCCCGAAAGGCTGGATTACCTTTGGCTTTCACAGTGATTTGACAGTTGCTGCTTATTATGCTTTAATGGATATGTGCAGATTGATGGAACGCCTGTATGGATTTGGACACAAGGAGGCCATGGCCATGGCAAGTGTGGCCGTTGATATAAAAATAACACAGCTGGTCAACGGTATAAGGGGAGTCCATGCCCTTCTTCCCCACGGCGTCATCTCCACAATGTAATTAGCAAATACGTTTTATGACCATATAGCAGGAGGAGACACTTTTATGCCGGATATCCCTTTGACCCTTTCCCTGGACGAATTAAAGGAAGTATTTCCGATTCAGTCTGATTTGATTGATTACATGATTTTCATGTGCCTTCTCCAGAAAAATGAACCCACCGGTTCATGGACATTGAAAGAGCTTTTTGACCAGGCGGGATTAAAGGTCGGAACCGCAACCATCGGCAGGAACTTAAAGATGATGGACAGCCATGGTTACACGGTTCAGGTTGCCAACAAAGGAAGGATCCTTACCGACCTTGGGCTGGAAAAGGCCGCCCATCTGCGTTCACAGGCAGCCGGGCAGGGCTTCAGCAAAGGGCTGATGTCCATTACCCAGAGCACTGACCTGAAGGCATTGACCGATATCCTGTATGCCAGACTGGCGCTTGAGCGGGAAACCGCCTCCCTGGCTGCCGTCCATGCAGATGACAATGACATAGAGGAACTGCGTTGGTCAGTAAGCCAGCATAAACACTCTGTCTCCCTTGGAAACAGTTCTGCCGGTACCGGGCTGGATTTTCATCTGGTCCTGGCCAGGGCCTCCAAAAACCAGGCCATGTATACGGCCCTGAACCTTCTGATTTACCAGCAGCGCTGTATTGAGTGGAATGCGCAATCCGAAGGTATACTGGAATATCCGGCTACCTATGCAGATATCCACGAGGAAATCCTGAATGCTGTATGTTTACATGATTCCGTGCTGGCATCACATTTAACAGAAAGCCATCTGATGGAAATCATACAGGAGATCCAAAAGAATACCGGTCCAGTTTCCTGAGCCGGTATTCTTTGTTTTTTAGTCCGCTGCAACTGCCACCGCTTCAATCTCAATCACCATGCCGTGGTTGAATTTCCCTATCTGCATTGTACTGCGGGCAGGGGGATTATCCGGGAAATATCTTTTATAGGTTTCATTAAATATCTCAAAGTCATCTATATCTGAAACAAACACAAGGGTTTTTATGACATGGGCCAAATCAGAGCCAGCCTCCCTAAGAAGATTGTCCATATTCTTTAATACCTGTTCCGTCTGTTTCACAATATCCCCTGGCCCCACCAATTCCTGGGTAACAGGATCATTTGCTGTCACCCCTGCCGTAAATATCAGATTGCCTGTCCTAAAGGCCTGTGAGTACCAGCCTCCCGGCTTCGGGCATTTTTCCGTAGAAATCCTAACTGCGTCCATACTCCCATTTCCTTTCCTTTTGTTATTTTCATCCAAGTATATCTTCCTGTGATAAACATTCCACGGTCCTTAACAGCACCTCTGTCCCGTCCGCCATATCCTCCGGTGTGGTATATTCATCCGGACAGTGGCTGACACCCTCGTTAGAGCTCCTCAGGAAAATCATACCCATTGGATACAGTCTTCCCAGCTGCATGGCATCGTGGGCAGGATAGCTCACCATGTATTTATGTGGGATCCCTTCCTTCTGTGTACACTGTTCAATCAGTTCCACCAGCCGTTTATCGCAGTGTACCGGTTCCGTATCAATGGTGCTTTTAACCGAATACGTAAGTCCCCTGTCCTTACACTGCTTCTCCACAAATGCCATCAGGTCATCATAGAGCTGCTGCCACAGACCATCCTCCTTTTCCCTGAAGTCCACAGGCACAATGGCCTGGTTAGCCACTATGTTGTGCTCTGCCGGCCTGGCCTCTATGTATCCCACCGTACCTCTGGTGGTGGAGCCGGATTCCAGGGCCAGTCTCTCCACCTCACATGCGATTGCTGCCGCTGCCGCCATGGCGTCATGCCTGTCCTCCATTGCCATTCCTCCTGCATGGGCAGACACACCGTTTAATGTAATATAAAATTGTTTGATGCCCGCTATGTCTGTCACCACGGCCATTGGCAGATTCTCATGAAGCAGGTAACATCCCTGTTCAATATGCAGTTCTATGAATGCATAATAATCGCCTTTTTTAATATAACTGCCAGGGAAATTATCCGGCTCCAGGCCCATATCAAAATCCAGCATGGCCTGTTTCATGGTAATACCGGTTGCCCTGTCCGTGGAAGTCACGGCATAATCCTCAGGAAGCATGCCGCAGATTGCCTTACTGCCAAAATGCCCTCCCAGGAACTGGCTTGCCTCTTCATTGACAAAGGCAATCATTTCAATTGGGCTTCCGGGCCTGATATGGTTCTCAGACAATGTGGTAAGCACTTCCAAAGCCGCCATGACTCCTGCCAGTCCATCAAACTTACCGCCCATGGGTACCGTATCAAAATGGGATCCTGTCAGTATGGGCGGTAAGTCCTCCTGTCCTTCCAGCTTTGCATAGATATTGCCCACTGTGTCCATACGCACGGTCAGTCCTGCTTCCTTCATCCAGCCCATAAGCACCTGACATGCCTCCCTGTAAGCCGGCGTCCATGCAAACCTGCTGATTCCTCCCCGGGGATCCGCACCAATCCCTCCTACATACTGCAGGCGCTCCCATAAACGTTCCCTGTTAATCTCCAGCATCTTTATTCCCCTTTCTGTCCTTTGATGAATTTGCCGCTTCCCGGCATCGTATATATCATACCTTCCCCATAAACCTTAGTACCTCTGACAAAGGTTGCCACTGTACGGCACAGCAGTTCCCTGCCCTCATAAGGGAACCTGGTACTTTTTGTCTTAGAAAAGCTTCCCTTCCTGCTGTATTTCCATCTGCAGTCCATGTCCATCAGGGCCAAATCCGCATCCGCCCCAACCTGGATTGTTCCTTTTTGCGGATATAAACCAAACCTTCTGGCCGCATTGGCTGCACATAATGCCGCCAGCCTGTGGGCCGGGATTCCCCGCTTTATGACGGCCTCGGATATCATGAGCGGATATGATATATCTATGGAAGGCGCGCCGCCTGCCACATTCCAGCCATTGCCATCCTTTGGTTCTTTATCTTCCCTGGTATACGGGGCGTGGTCCGTCCCCAGGTAATCAATGGTCCCGTCCCTAAGATAGTCCCACATCCGCTCCATCCGCTCCCTGCTTCTAAGGGGCGGCTGGATCAGTGCATAGGTTCCTGAGTCATAATTATCTTCATGATTCAGGAGGAAGTAATGTGAGCAGCTTTCCACTGTTACATCCACGCCATCAGCCTTGGCCCTCTTTAAAAGTTCCGCCCCTTCCGGTATGGATAAATGGCAGATGTGAAGAGGACAGCCGGAGGCTTTGGCCAACGCAACCGCATTTTGGATTGCAAGCAGCTCCGCATAATATGGCCTGGCCTTATCATGCAGGTTTAGATTCCATGGTGTATCCTGATAACGCATTTTTAGTTCGCGGATGATATTCTCATCTTCGGCATGAAACCCAAGGATTTTACCATACTTTTTCACTTCTTCCATGGCATCCATCTGCTGCTGGTGGTCCAGCCACTTGAATTGTGGCCCTGCATCCAGGGTAAAACCTTTGAATGCAATACAGCCAAGTTCATGCAGCTCTTTTATATGGCTGTTGCCTCCTGCTATTGCCCCTCCCCACAGGGCGAAATCCACCACCGCATGCCTGGATGCACGTTCATATTTCAGATAAAATGTTTCCTCATCTATGACTGGCGGACTACTGTTAGGCATTTCCATTACCAGTGTATATCCTCCAGAGGCAGCTGCCCTTGTCCCACATTCCCAGTCTTCCCTGTACTCGGCTCCCGGGTCGAAAAAGTGGGTATGGGTGTCAATTCCTCCTGGGAACACATACAGACCGGAGGCATCAATGACCTCATCAGCGTCCGTATCGCAGCCATCCTGAAGGATTGCCGCTATCTTTTCCCCTTTCACTGCTAGAGATGCATTCAGGGTTCCATTCTCCAATACCAATGTTCCATTCTTGATTATTTTATCAAATCTCATCACATTCACTTGACCTTCCCGAAAATCATAGGATACGCTTCTGCCCATGCAATATAATCTTCCATGGCCTTTTCCATATCATACCGCGGCGTATAGCCGGCCATGCAAAGCCGCTCAACCGACATAGGGGCATTGTCTTCCGTCCCGTGGTAAAACACGTTGGACATCTCATTTTCTTTTATAAAACGCCATCCAAATCCTGGGAAATGCCTGGTCAGCGCCTGGCACCAGTCTGCAATGGACCATATATGACAGGAGCTCAGATTATAGATGTCAAAACCACAGGAAGCTTCGGCCAGCAGATAAAGGGAATCTGCAATATCCCTGCTGTACACCCAGCTGGTTCGGTTCGGCCTTTTTAAGACCGCAGTCTTACCCTCCATCGCATACTTAAGCGTGATACAGGGAGCGCTCATCTTATCCCTGAAATGGGTAGGCCTTTCCCATGGTCCAAAGACATCCCCCAGCCTGGCGCACAATATGTCCATATTATGTAGGTATTTATAACGGAGGGCCAGTTTTTCAGAAGCGAATTTAGATATCTGATACAGATTTTCCGGCTTAAGATTGTCCATATCCTCCTTCAGGATATCTGCCTCAAATGCAGTTGTCCCATAGGCAGCAATGGAGCTTACATAGATGAATCTCCTGATACCTGCTTTCACGGATGCATCCAGCATGTTCAGTGTCCCGCCGCAGTTCACATCAAAGATATGTCTGGTGTCACTGCGCTCCCGCTCTTCTGTCACAGTTATCACTGCCATGTGTATAACCGTGTCCGCACCGCTAGTATCCAGTGCCGCAGATAATTTCTCCCGTTCCAGGATATCCCCCTGTATAAAATGATATACACCGGGAAGGCGGCTGAAATAATCTTCCACGATATCTGAAATGTTACAGCAGTCATAATTATAGACCTGGATGCCTTTTTTCAGAAAGCACTCCATGACATTGATTCCGATGAAGCCGGAACCGCCTGTAAGAAACAATTTCTCCATAGACCTGTCCTCATCAGGATGGGAGGACTGCATGATATCCTGCGAAAACCATCATGCAGCACCTGTATCCCTGCTTCTCCCATAAAGTTTACACGTTATTTCAAATTCAGCGTACCTAATGGATCCAGAATCTTAATCACTTCAGGATCATGTATATTATCTGCATCAATCAGCCAGTATGGACTTTCGGTCACATCCTGGAAATCATTCTTTCCTTCAATCGCTTCGATAGCCGCTGTAACGGAATTATATCCAAGCCCATATGGATTCTGTGAAATCAGGGCATCCAGGCTTCCATCATAAATATTATTGATTAACTCCTCAGAGGAGTCATATCCCACTGCCAGAATGTCGGTACGTCCCTCATCCTTAAGCATTTTGCTGGCACCTGCGGAGGCACCTTCATTACAGCAGAATACCGCAACTAAATCAGGATGTTCGGACAATAAATCCTGCATGATATTGGCTGCTTTTTCCCTGTCGCCTTCTGTATGATAGATTCCTACCAGTTCAAATTTATCATGCTTCTTCAGTTCATTTTCAAATCCTCTGTCCCTCTGCTGGATTACATCGGAACCTGCTTCTGATGATACCACAGCAACCTTTCCGCCTTCCGGAAGTTTTTCTGCTATATAAGCAGCTCCGGCCGCCGCGGCCGCCTCATGGTTCACGGATACGGTAGTCAGACATACGGATGGATCCATCTCATCATCAAAGGTAATAACAGGAACCTTCAAGGATGCGATTGTATCATTGATTGCCTTTGCGTCAATGGATGAAATGACGAGGGCATCCATACCCGCCATATCCATATCCTCCACTATGTTCTGTTGGGCAGCCGTATCCGTAGAAGAATTAGTCCCCTGATAATTAATGGTATAGCCATGTTCAGCCGCAGCATCCTCAGCGCCCTGGCGTACCATTTTGTAGAAATCGAACAGTGTTGATTTAGGGATTACACCAATCACCTTTGTTGCTTCAGAGGCTGGCTGCTCCTCTTTCTTTTCCTCTGTCCCTGCTTCCGTTTTTTCCGCTTCTGTCTTAGCTGCTTCTGTCTGTGCTTCTGCCTTTGTCTCCGGAGCCGCCGTGGTTTCTCCCCCGCCTGCACATCCTGCAAGGCTCCCTGCCAACATGACCGCTGCTAATGTTACTGCTAATCTTTTCTTCATATGCCTTCTCCTTTTAAAATATATTTATTGCCGCGTATTACGGCAATCGTTACTTTTTCAAACGTTCCCGTACAACTTCCAGGAATACCGCAGAGATGATTACCACACCGATTGCCACCTGCTGCCAGAAATAATTCAGTCCAATCAGATTCAGTCCATTGCTGAGCACGCCGATAATGAATGCTCCCACAATTGTTCCGGCAATGCTTCCCTTACCGCCTGATAATGTTGCGCCGCCTATGACGGAGGCGGCAATGGCATTCGTCTCATATAAATCGCCGGCCGTGGGGGCTGCGGAGGAAACCCTTGCAGCCAGAAGCATTCCCGCAAATGCCACCAGGGCGCCGCTGATAACATAGTTCAGCACCTTAATCCGGTTGACCGGAATACCCGAAAGATAGGCGGCCTGTTCATTGCTTCCAATGGCATAGACGTAACGCCCAAATTTGCTCTTTTTCAGTAAGATAGCCATGACAACAGCAATGACTGCCATGAATACAACCGCCCATGGAAGCCAGCCCCAAAGCTTTCCGGACCCAATCCAGGTAAATTCTGATTTCAGGCCTGACATAGGGACACCATCCATGATGACCAGGACTATGCCCCGGAAAATACTGTTTGTCCCCAATGTGGCTATGAATGGCACTATCCCCAGCACCGTAATGACAAATGCATTAAAGGCGCCCAGTGCCATCCCTGTCCCAAGAGCCAGCAGCATGGCGGCCGGTACCGGGATTCCGGCCTTCATGGCCGATGCCACTACCAGGCCTGAAAAAGCCACTCCGGCTCCAACGGACAGGTCAATACAGCCGCTGGCAATAATGTATGTTTCTGCAATGGCAACAATAACCGCTACCGATGTCTGTGTGGCAATATTCAACAGGTTCCTCTGTGTCAGGAAACTTTTAGTCGTGATTGAAAAAAACACGCACAATATCAAAAGTCCTGTCAGTGTAAAAATAATCTGTGTATTAATATTCTTTTTTTGACTTTTCGCACCCATATAGCCTACCTCAATTCCTTTTCATTTAATGAGCCATTGCATATTTCAGTATCTTATCCTGTTCCAGTTCCTCCCTGCCAAGCTCCCCTGTGATCCTTCCCTCACACATGACCAGGACCCGGTCGCTCATACCGATGATTTCCGGCAATTCTGAGGATATCATGATTATGGTCACGCCCTGGAGCACCAGCTGATACATAAGCTCATAAATCTCATACTTGGCATTCACGTCAATCCCCCTTGTGGGTTCATCCAGAATCAGTATCCGTGACTCCCTGCACAGCCATTTCGCCACAACCACCTTTTGCTGGTTTCCTCCCGACAATGTTTTTACCAGCTGTTCCATCCCCCTTGTCTTGATGCTCATCTTGCTGATATACTGTTCCACTGCCGTATCCACCATGCTGTCATTTACAAATCCGCCCTTGCAGAACTTATCGAGACTGGCAATTGAAATATTCCCCCTCAAGGTCTGCTCCAGCATAAGACCATCCTTTTTCCGGTCTTCCGTTATATACCCCACCCCCTGGGCAATGGCCTGGTAGGGTGATGTGATATGTGTAACCTTTCCATTAATCCTTATTTCCCCGGAGTCAATCCTGTCCGCACCGAAAATCGCTCTGGCCAGCTCCGTCCGTCCGGCACCCATAAGTCCGGCAATACCGAGGATTTCCCCCTCATACGCATCAAAGCTGATATCATGCAGTGTATTGGATATATTCAACCCACTGACCTCCAGTGTCTTCTTTCCCCTTTTATAGTCAGGTCTTGGCGGGAACTTCTGCGTCAGTTCACGTCCGACCATCTCCTGTATCAGCTGATCCTTAATGGAACTATCATACTCATGTTCCGATATCAGCTTTCCATCCCGAAGCACGGTCACCCGGTCCACAATGGCATCCAGGTCGCTCATTCTGTGGGAAATATATATAATTGCCACCCCATCATTTTTCAGTCTTCTAACAATATCAAACAATGTATCAATTCCTGAATCCGTAAGTGCTGCCGTAGGCTCATCCATGATAAGCAGTTCGCAGTTGGTGGATAACGCCTTGGCAATCTCAACCATCTGCTGTTCCGCCACGCTGAGGGTATCCACCTTCCGTGACGGTGATATGGATGAGCAGTTAAGCCGCTCCAGCAGCTGGGCTGCCTGCCTGTTCAGCCTGGAATCATTGATGAATCCCTTTAAGGACATCTGCGGCTCGCGTCCGATGAAAATATTCTCAGCCACAGTCAGGTCCGGAAGCAGGTTGAATTCCTGATAGACGATTCCGATTCCATAATCATGGATTTCCCTCGGATGATTGATTTTAAGCGTTTTTCCCCTGTAAAGGATGGTACCTTGGTCTGCTTCTAATACACCTGTAAGGATTTTCATCAGGGTTGACTTTCCTGCTCCATTTTCTCCTAACAGGGCATGTATTTCGCCTTTTCTTATTTTAAGGTTTATGTCCGACAGGACCTTAACCGTACTGAATGATTTAGAAATCCCCTGTGTTTCCAGCAAATACTCTCCCATTTACATTCTCCTGTCATCTGTTTAAAACATCACATCCCCCAGATTTGGCCCCAGGGTCTGTCCGGTATAAAGGTTGCCATCGGGTTCTGCCGCCAGGAATACTGCGGTTGGCAGGATTTCCTCCAGCTCCCCGAACCTGGGCAGCACCAGCTCTGCTTCTTTGTTCTTTCTCCACTCATCGCTGACCACTCCCATAAGCTGTGTCTCAATGGGTCCGGGAGCAATGCAGTTTGCTGTGATGTTATATCTTCCAACTTCCCGCGCCAGGGATTTGGTGAATCCAATCACGCCGGCTTTGGCAGCAGCGTAATGACAGTGCTCCACGCTCCCCTTCTGTCCTACCTGGGATGCAATGTTGATAATCCTTCCAAAATTCTGCTTTATCATCACCGGAACAGCATATTTGCATGTGAAATAATTACTTGTAAGATCCACCGCTATCATCCGGTTCCATTCCTCTGTGGTAATCTCAGTCAGCAGCTTTGGATTCGATATCCCTGCACAGTTAATCAATACATCAATACGTCCAAATGCATCTACCGCAGTGTCAATGAGCTTTTTGGCAACGGCTTCATCCGAGATATCCCCTTCCACCAGTACCACCTTTACCCCGCAGGCTTCCAGGCCTTCCTTGAATTTTTTCATTCCCTCAGGATCCTGTTTGTAGTGGTTCAGGACAAGGTGGGAACCTTCTTTTGCGAATATGCCAGGAAATCCGCTGCTCATCCCATATCCGCAGCCGGCCCCTGTCATCACTGTAATTTTACCTTCCAATTTTTTCATGTTACCCTCCTGCTTTTGATAATTTATTTGAAATTGTTTTCATTAACATTACCGGATTTTGGGTACAAAAAATACACCTTCTTCAATTCCCTGAAAAAGAATCCGGTTCCGGTGTATTTTATTGTGCTGCTTGTGTCGTCCTGCGCAGATGACAGATTCTGTATGTCTGGGATTCTGTATCCTGATCATCCACACCAGGTGGCACTGGTTAACAAGCTGCCCGTTTATTCAGTTTTTGTTCCTGCTTCTTCCTTTTTTATCATATCCAGATATGCGTACATGGTATATTTGGATATTCCCAGAAATGACTGTATGTGCTCTCCTGATTTGGTTATGAGGAATGCTCCCTTATCGTTCAGATATTTCAGGAACTGGAGCTTTTCTTCCCTGTTCATGACGCCTGCGGGTTTGCCCACCAGCTTCTGGCCTTCCTGAAGAAGATATTCCAATAACTGATTCACTTCCGTTACAAACACTTCCTGTTTGTCTGTTGCATTGATATCATAGTGGTTCATTTCCTTCAGATAGCTTTCCAGCTTAACGCTTTCTGTAATATCCGTATTGACACAGAGACATCCGATCAGACCGCCTTCCTCATCCTTGATGTACAGGGACGAGGACCTCAATATCCTGTTATCCCTCAGCTGTGTGATGTAATTAAACCGATTGCCATCCTTTACCGTTCCCTGAAGGACCTCAAGTCCCAGATTGCTTCCCGTGCCTCCTATCTCACGCCCTGTTATATGACCGTTCCGGATGTCCACGATTGTGTTGGCATAATCCTTCTTCAGGTCATGCAGGACCACTTCTGTATGTGGACCCAGCTGCTGTTCCAGCATGTCCATCAACTGTGTTAAAAACTTTTTTTCATCTTTCAACTCTTTCATATCCCTGTTTCCTTTTCTGATTGTATAATAGCACACTTTTTGTCTGCCGTAAAGACTTTTTGTAAGATTATTGTGTTTTTGTACTTTATATACCATTTTAGTCATGATATTTTATGTATATTTCACATATTTTATCCTGTTTTTAAGCTAGCTCAAAACTTTTTGTCTTGTTTTCTCCTTCCTTTCCGTTTGATGCATCCAGTCATGGGGATATATCCTTCCATATCTTACAAAAAGTCAGCTTCCCCCCTATTGTACCTAATATTACCAGCCGTATCAACCCCCTCCCATCATTCCGCAAAAATACCTTCAGAAAAAAGGCACCGGATAACCTGCAAGGTAATCCAATGCCTCATTCCAATGTCTTATTGCAATGCCTCATTCCAATAATCCGGCCCCCCAGAAGTCTTATATGAGCAATCATGAAACACACCCTGGCGCCGCCCGGTACCTATCGGCTATTCCTCTTCCTTATCCTTCATTTTACCTGTAATCTTACCCAGCACCATGACCGCCGCCATGATAACCACAATTGCCACAAAGATTCCACCCATGCCCTTTGCCATGATTTCCAGGGCTATCTCCACATTTGCCATATTCATCGATTCCATCCTCCTTTGATACCTTTACAGATACTGGGTTACAATGCTGATTACAAGGCCGCCTGCGATAACCGATGCCACCTGGCCTGAAACATTGGTCCCCGCTGCCTGCATCAGGATGATGTTGCCTGGTTCCTCCTTCGCGGCCATCTTCTGCACAACCCTGGATGACATGGGAAATGCAGAAATGCCGCAGCCGCCAATCATGGGATTCACCGGTTTCCTGCCCGCCATTTTCAGGAACACGTTCACAAGTTTTGCAAAAAGCACGCCGCCGATGGTGTCAAACACAAATGCCAGCAATCCCAGAGCCATGATCATAAGGGTGGCAGGATTTACAAACTGCTCCGCCCTCATGCTGAAGGAGATGGTGATGCCAAGAAGCAGGGTTATCAGGTTCGCCAGTTCATTCTGTGCGGACTGGCTTAGGGTATTCAACACACAGCACTCCCGCAGCAGGTTGCCGAACATGAGGAAACCGACCAGAGCCACGGACTGGGGTGAAATCAGTCCCACAATCATGGTGACTGCAATTGGAAATGAAATCCGCAGGGCCTTATTCACACTCTTCGGATTATAATCCATATGGATGCACCGTTCCTTGTGGGTGGTGACAAGGCGGATGGCAAATGGCTGGATGATGGGAACCAGCGCCATATAAGAATACGCCGCCACTGCAATAGGCCCCATGTAATTTGATTTAAGCACCTGGGATACCAGGATGGAGGTAGGTCCGTCTGCTGCCCCGATGATTCCTATAGACGCCGCGTCCTTCAGGTCAAATCCCAGCATACAGGCCACAAGGATGGCCACGAATATACCAAACTGGGCAGCCGCCCCAAACAGGAACAGCACTGGCTGGCTTAAAAGCGGTCCAAAATCAATCATGGCCCCAATTCCGATAAACAGGAGGATTGGCATTGCCTCCGATGCCTCTATCCCGGTCTTAAACAGCCACTCAATGATACCGGCCGCAGGCACTTTTCCCTGCACCATCTGGTCTATCACACCGGAATAGGGCAGATTAACAAGAATTGCACCAAACCCCAATGGAAGCAGCAGGGACGGCTCATACTCCTTTTTCACTGCCAGCCAGATAAGACCGATTCCTATGGCATACATAAACATCTGCTGCCATGTAACTGCCATGACTCCGTCCAACAAAAAGCCCATGTTCTTTTCCTCCTTGCCGTATACGGCTATATTTCCTCAGCCGCTTCCTCTTTTTTTGTCTCCTTTAAGGTCATTTTCACATAGCTGATGACCCTTTCGTCCATGCCCTCCACCTCATAGTCCGCCTCAGCTGTCACAACCGTGATGGGAAGTTCCGTCTGGCCAGGTATGTAGCCCAGCTGTTCCATAAGATAACCGGATAAGGTATCGCAGGAACTATCCATATGCAGATGCATCTCTTCCTTTAAATCGAACAGGGAAATGCTGCCGGATACCCGGTAAACCCGGTGTGGCTCCAGTTCCAGGATTTCAGGCTCCACCTCTTCATATTCCTCATGGATGTCACCCACAATCTCCTCAATCAGGTCCTCCAGTGTCACCATACCGGCCACGCCGCCGTATTCGTCAATGAGGATGGCAAGCTTTGTTTTATTCTTCTGCATTTCCCTAAACAGGGCGTCCGTCCTTCTGTTTTCCGGCACAAAGTAGGGGGCCATGAGAAGGGAATGGATATCCAGGCCCTCAAAGGACTTTTTCCTTGCCTCGATGGTCAGGGCCTTGATGGACAATACACCGATGATATTGTCAATATCCCCTTCATATACAGGGATTTTTGAATGCATGGACTGGAGGATCCCATCAATATAATCCTCCAGAGGCTCATTAATGTCAATGGCCACAATATCCTGTCTGGGGACCATGACTTCCTTTGCCCGCTTATCATCAAAGGAGAATATGGATGTAATCATCTCCTTCTCAATATCATTGAACACGCCTGTCTCACTGCCGGTTTCCAGCATGGACTTGATTTCCTCTTCCGACACATCTGTCTCAAGGTTCTCATTATGCATGCCAATCAGCTTTAAGAAGCCACTGGTGGACAGTGACAGCAGTTTTATGAACGGGTTCATGATGCGGGAGATATAGTATATGGGACGTACACAGAAAAGGCTGAATCCCTGCGCCTTCTGAAGGGCAATACGCTTTGGCACCAGTTCACCGAACACCAGGTTAAAATATGCCAGTATCAGCGTGACCACCACGCCTGCCAGTGTCTGGCTGTATGGCATATTCCACTCTGCCATCTTCACCGCCAATACCTGGGCGATGCCGGTTGCCGCAGATGCACTGGAGAAAAATCCTGCCAGCGTGATGGCTACCTGGATGGTGGACAGAAAGACAGTGGAGTCTTCCATAAGCCGCTCTATAAGCGCCGCGTTTTTGTTGCCCTGCTCTGCAAGACGGCGGATCCTGTTCTTGTTGACAGACACAACTGCCATCTCTGAGCCTGCAAAGAATGCATTGATAAGTGTTAAGATAATTAAGATTGTGATTTGGAATATAATATTGGCCGCTTCCGGGTCAGATTCCATAGTGTTTTGTTCCTCCGTTTTTTATTAGTTTGATTGGTTCTAATGGGTATTATACATAAAAAATGGGGAATTGTCAGCTAAAGATTGTATTAAGATGGGGGGATTTATGGGTGGTTGGGGGTTGGGGGATTCCGTCCGTGAGTGGAATGGGGATGGGAGGGATGGACGCGGGCTGCGGGGCTAGCAGCTCTAGGGCGTGTTTGAAAATTGCTTTCCGTCAGCTGTGCGTCCCACTTTGTGGGAGATTTG
>OLOS01000485.1_pt1 | contig 41901 bp, 43 predicted proteins | sample 1672631 | NCBI WGS metagenome assembly OLOS01 (sample SAMEA3136707, study PRJEB25190) | human gut metagenome | biome: human gut; feature: human-associated habitat; material: faeces | place: Austria | collected 2013 | reverse complement strand
CCAGGGACTCTGTCCCTGGACCCTGCCGCCTTTGAAAAGGCGGGCGAAACTTTCAGACGCGCTTCGCGCAGCGAAGGGCGTTCAAGCGTAGCGCTGTGCGCCGTCAGGTGTGACGTAATACACGCGGGCCAGGCCGCGGATCGCGGCGGTCAGCTCCGTGAGGTCGCTCTCCGTGCCCTCAGGAATTGCCACGGCCCGGATGGCGATGTCCGTGTCAAAGCCCGCGCTCACCGCCGCGTGCGGTATCTGCGTGCCGATGATGTCCTCCAGCGACTCCGACAGCGCCGAAATGTCCCCGGCCCGTCCAAGTTCCACGCCGTCTACGCTCACCGCCCACGCCCGCTCCACGCCGTCCGCAGAGTACAGTATCGCCTCCGTCAGCTCCGTGACGTCACCGCGCGCCGGTAAAAGCGAGAGCCGCGCCTCCGTCTCAACCTCCGGCAGAGTCGTCGCGCCCCGCGCTACCTCCTCCGCCGCCGCGTACGCCGCCCGCTGCGCGTTCTCCAGGCTCCTCCGCGACCAGCTCCCCTCCAACGCCCGACCGTCCACGCTCACGCTGTACACCAGCTTCAGATTCGCCGCCGTCACCAGCAGCAGTGCGCACACCAGCAGCGCAGCCTTCTTCAGCAGCATTCCAAATCACCTCACCAGTTAACATAACACATTAAAATCCCCAGTCAAGGCCTTCGGCAAAAGCTCCCAAAACCAGCGCGTTTTCTCACGGCCTGTCCGCATAGACTGCTTTTGAGAGGAGCGTGAAGGCATGGGCTACGAGGACAAGGCGGCCGCGGCGGCGAAGCCGCACCGCATAGTTTTGGATGAGCGCGCGAGGCTCTCGGTCACGGGGGTCAGCGACGTGCTGAGCTTTGACGAGGACAGGATAGTCATGCACACGGTGAAGGGCGAGCTGACCGTGGTGGGGGAGGGGCTGCACATAGGCAAGCTCAGCCTCGACACGGGGGAGCTGTGCGTCGAGGGCAAGGTGAGCGACCTCAGCTATGAGGAGGCGGCCCCGGCGGGCGGCTTCTGGAGCCGGCTGTTCGGCTGAGCATGGAGCAGCCGGTTTACGCCCAGGCCGTGCAGGCGGGCCTGGCCCTGCTGCTCGGCGTCGGGCTCGGGATAGTTTACGACGCGCTCAAGGTGGTCCGGCTCAGCGTCGGGGGGCGCCGGACGCGGAGGGCGCTGACCGCGGCAGCGGATATCCTGTTCTGCGCGGTCATGGCCTTTGCGCTCTTCAGCTTCGGGCTGGGCCCGGGCGAGGGGAGCCTCAGAGCCTTTATGCTCTGCTGCGCAGGCTGCGGCTGGGGGCTCTACGCGCTCACGCTCTCGCCTTTTGCGCTGCGATTTTTCAGTTTTGTTGTCAAATGGCTGTGCAAAGCGGCCCAACCGGGGCTCAGGTGCTTGTCAAAACTCCAAAAAATCAAATTTTTTCAAAAAAATATCTTCCCAAAAATTCGCACAAGGTTTACAATGATGAAAAACCGCCGAGGGCAGTCCCGCCGCGGCGGAATAAGCCCCGAAGGGGGTGGCCGCGTTGAGGAACGCAAGGGCAGGTATAGTTACTCTGCTGATAGTGGCGGCGCTTTCGCTGTACGCGCTGGCGAGCCTGGCCTCGACGAAGGCGGAAGCAGCAAAGTACGCAGCCTACAGGGACGAACTCCTCGCCGAGGCCGGCGCGCTTGAGAGCGAGAACGCGCGCCTGACGGCCCAGGGGGATCCCGCCGCGGAGCAGGAGACAACAGAGCGCCTGGCGCAGGAACGTCTGGGCCTAAGTTCCGGCGGGGAAGATACAGAGGGAAGCAACCAGCAATTATATACAGGGGGATAAAGAGCACATATGCAGCTTCAGGTGGGAATGGTAATCGAAGGCAAGGTCACGGGCATCACAAAGTTCGGCGCATTTGTGGCCCTGCCGGAAGGCAAGAGCGGACTGGTACACATCTCGGAGATCGCCAATACCTTTGTGAACGACGTTCACGACTATGTCCAGGATGGACAGACGGTGAAGGTCAAGATCATAGGCATAGGGGACGACGGGAAGATCAACCTGTCCATCAAGAAGGCTGACGAGCATGCACCGCAGCAGCGTCAGGACCAGCGTCCGCCGAGACCAGCGTCGGCCGCGCAGCCGAGGCAGTACGGCGGGCCGCGGCAAGCCGTGCCCCGCGCAAACGGGCCCACCGGAGACGTGAGCTTCGAGGACAAGCTCAAGCAGTTCATGCAGGAGTCTGACAGCCGCATGGCGGACAACAAGATGTACTCCGACCATCGCACATCCCGCAGAAGAAGATAAGCCCAAGGCGGAGCATACGCTCCGCCTCTTTTTATGCCCCGCTTGTTGACAAGGCCGCGCAAATGGGGTAAAATACTTAGGCTCTGAGTCCCCGTACCTCACCAGGATAGAGGGTCCGCCTCCTAAGCGGCAGTTCGTTCGAATCCTGTGGAGCCTGAAAATTGAATATTTATCGTATAAGCCCCCGTAGCTCAGTTGGATAGAGCGGTCGCCTCCTAAGCGACAGGCCACTGGTTCGAACCCAGCCGGGGGTGCCAAAAGCACCGCTGCAAGCCATTTTTCGCTGGTTTGCAGCGTTTTTTATTTTTCTTCTCCCGGTCTCTCGCTCGTTTGAGGCCGGGAGAATTTTATGCGCTGCTATGTATATCCTGCTAAGAAGAAACGAACGATTTCCACGTCCTTGCTAAGAAAAATCCCATCTTTGCTAATTGGAGTTTTCGGACTTACCTGCCGCCCGGTGCCGCCGAGAGCAGCGCAGCCAGGGTATTTGCCAGTTCCGGCGACTGCCGGAGCTGTTCCACCAGGGCCTCCAGGTCGAGCGTCGCCGGTGCCGGTTCCTTCGGCTCCTCCGGCGGACGGACCGCCCGAAGATCCGGCTTGGCATAGAAGGCGCTCTCAAACTTCTGGGCGTTGATCTTGCGGTCCTCGTCCAGGATATGGGCATACACGCTGGTAATCATGTCGATCTCCGCATGGCCCGTGTCGCCCTGGGTAGCCTTCAGGTCGCCGTGGTTCAGTTTCAGCTTGTAGGTGGTGCTGGAATGACGGAGGGAATGAAAGACCACCCTGGGCAGCCCTGCCTTCTCCCGCAGCTTCTCAAACTCCTTCAGGATGATGCGGTCCTCGCAGGGGCGGCCATTGGCCAGCGCCACCACCAGATCGTAGTCCTGATACTCGTCACGGAGCAGCGCCCGAAGCTCGTCTTGCGCGGACTTCCATTCCCGCAGGATGTAAGCCAGGGTCTTGGGCAGCCACACCTTGCGGATACTGGAATCAGTCTTGGGCTTCTTCAGGATAATCCTGGTGCTGGTATTGGGAAACAGAGGCGTGAACACATGGTAGATGTCCTTTTGCCCCAGCATCTCAATGGCCCGCTTGGAGGCCCGCGCCAGCTCCTTGTCGATGTAGACATAGGCGTTGTCATCGGCAATATCTTCATCGGAGATGTGGACGTTGCTCCAGGTCAGCCCCAGAATCTCACCCATGCGCAGCGAACAGGCAAAAGCCAGGTTCATTGCCACATAGAGCTTACTATCCGTACACTGATCCAGGGCGGTGCGGATCATATCGGCGGTCCAGATGTCCCGCTTCTTATATTCCACTTTGGGCAGCACCACATTGTCAAAGGGGTTCTTGGCAACCAGCTCCCACCGAACCGCCTGCTTGAAGGCACAGCGGAGAAGTTTGATGATCTTCTCAATGGTAGCGTTGGTGACAAACTCCGTTTTGGCGTGGTGCGTCCTGGTATTCACCGCAGGGGTTTTCTGCAAAGTCTGGATGTACTTGTCCACCACTCGCGTGGTGATGTCCTGCACTTTCATATCCCCGATGATGGGGTTGATGTAGTTGGCGATCAGCGAGTTTTGGCTGTCATACATGGATACGCCCCACCGCTTTTCGCCGTATAGGGAAACGAAGTCGGACAGGAACTCCGCAATATTCTGATTGGTGGGCGGCAGGAAGGAGTTGGAGCTTTTCTGGCTCTCGATCTCCGCCTTGCGCTTCAATGCCTCCTGGTAGGAAGTGCGGGTTTCCCATTTCTGCTTGGTCTCGCCGTTCTCGTCCACATAGGTATAAACAATAGAATAGTTTTTCTTTCTTTTGATGATGGATGCCATAACGAACCTTCCTTTCTGATGTCACAGATCAAGCGGCTCCAGCCACTTGTCAAACGACCGCTTGGGAATTCGTATGGCGTTACCAATTCGTACGCTTTTGAAAAGGCCCTCCTGCACAAGACGGTATGCCTGTGTCCGGCTGACACCTAGTATCCGGGCAATCTCACTGACCGTATAGGTGCGGCACTCCAAAGGCCTTCTCTCCGTACCGTTCTGAATCTCTGACACAGCAGCCTCCTTTCCTGTCAGAAACGGCACACAAAAGGGTGTTCATTCATAACTTCCACCCTCATTGTACCGCGCCGTTTCGGATTTGTCTGCTGCTAATGGAAAGTTTACGAATTATCCGTAAACAGAAAAGCAGAAGATTTATCTGAAAATTAAAGAGGCAAAAAACGGACGGCTGCTGGCAAGTAGCTCCACGGGAATCTCACCCCGGCCCATGCTGATGGGTGCGCCGCGCAATGCTTTGAGGGCGTTCAACGCGGGAGTCTCATTATCCTGTCTGTGCATCCTCGCCCACAAGCTGCCACACCTGTTTCGCGGCCTGGTTTTGTCGCTCACCTGTTTGGTAGGGGTCCCGTCCTGCGGACTTGCAACAGGGTCTTGGCGCACCGGCCGACCGGCTCCACACAGGCAGATCGTATCCGTCTGCCTTATGCTGCGCCGGAGGCCTCCCGCCGGGCTTTCTTTGTCAAGGAGCGATACAGGGCACCACATGGAAAGGGGGAAACACGCAGCGCCCGGCCCTGAATCAGCTCAGGTCAAAATTCAGGATGGAGATAATCAGCTTCGTTTCCAGCCGCCTGCGCATATCTTCATCCACCAAGGAGTGAGGAAAGCCGTTTTTATCATAGCTTGTCCTCATGGACAGCGCAGCAATATAGCCGGAATAGTGCTGGATCACCCGGTTCACCGCTTCGGGATTGCCTCCGACAGCGGCAGCGAGCACCGGATAAGGGATCAGTGACGCCCGCATATTCGCAGATTTAGTCATCCGCTTCACCTCCCATCAGCTCCTTCAGCAGCCGATAGGCTTTTTGCCTGCGGGTGTTGACCGTCCGGCGGGCCATGTTCATGTACTCGGCGATCTCGCAATCTACCATGTTCAGGAACCAGTGCATCATAAAGATGTCCCGGTCCTCCTGGGGCAGCGCCAGAAGCGCCTCGGCCAGCCGGTCGTCCTCGATCAGAATCACGGCCCCTCCCACAGGGAAGGTCGTGTATTCCCACGAGTAGCGGTCATAAACCGCAAGCTGGGCCATTGCATCCTCCGGCAGCTCGCTGAGTGAGACCTCACGCCGGCTCCGTTTCCGAAGCTGCGTGTAAGCGTTCATTGCTTCATTCTTGATGGATCTCTTGCAATAGCTGTCAAAGGCGTGCTGCTTATGCTCGTAGTGGCGGTCAGGTTTCAAGTTCTCACCTCCCTTCGTGCCGGGAGGCAGTTCTTTTCTTCCCCTTTCGCCCACTACTGTTATGGCAATGCCGCTATTTGGCTGGTTTCCCGCATTTATATTAAAAAATTTTTTGCCGCTCATAATCTGTTCCTTTCGTTTCCTTCAGGTTGACAGGCCGGAACGAAACGGGGCGGAGAGCGGCAGCCCGCACCCATGCGCAGGTGGTCAAAGGGACGGGCTTTGTGAGATGTGAGCCGTAGTATATAAAAAGCGAGCTATAACTCACTTCCATGAGCATGGCTCGCTGCTGCGTTATTGGAATATTTTTCGTAGTGGCATGGGCGTCCGCCGCATAAGCGGTAAACCCCGCCTTATTTTGACCTCCTTTGTGTTGGTGCTCTCATCCATATCTCCCTTTACTACGAAACATGAGTTATAACTCACTCTGTATGAGTTTTATGGTTATTTATATGAGCGGAAGTACACCCTACAATAATGTAGAGGTGGTGTGTAGTGAACAATCCGCTGGATCTATTTGCATGGAAGGTGCGGTCAGAACGGAAGCGGCAGCATCTGACGCAAAAACAGTTAGCTGAACGCCTCGGTATGACCCCCCGCACGATCATAGATTTGGAGACCTGCCAAAGTAATCCGAAATTTGAAACGGTGGTCCTTGTCGCCAAAGAATTGAATATCAGCGTGGACGCCGCCATCTTCCCGGAAATGGTAAATCAGACAGTCTCGAAAACAGTCGTGGACTTCTTTGCCGGGAAAAGCGAAGCAGAGATTGAAAAGTTTATCGCACTCTGCAAACAGGCGGAAGCCTTCCAAAAAGACGAGTAACGCGGTCGGGTTCGATGTGCCCGGCCGCGTTACTGTTTCACCCGTTTGCCATGCGGGCAGATCATTCTTTTTTTGTTTTATAGGCATCGCGCAGACGCTCGAAGGACTCCTGGCTGATAACATGCTCAATCCGGCAGGCGTCCCTTTCCGCCGTTTCCGGGTCTACGCCGGCTTCAATCAGCCGTTCGGTAAAAAAGCGGTGCTTTTCGTAGATTTGTTCGGCCACCTCTCGCCCCGCATCGGTCAGGTGCAAAAAATAGTCGCTGTCCATCGTCAGGAAGCCCCCGTCCCGCAAGGTAGCCACCGCATGGCATACGCTGGGCTTTGATACCTCCATGTGCCGGGCCACATCTACGGAGCGTACCATACCGAGTTTCTTTTGGAGAACAAGGATGGTTTCCAGATAATCCTCCCCGGACGCATGAAGTTTCATGTTGCGTGTCTCCCTCAAATTGTTAGGCAATGCTCCAGCCCTCAGCCTGCTCACGGATTGTAATGAAACGGCGATAAAGACCTTCCTGCTGAACAAGCTGCTGATGTGTTCCTTTCTGAACAATTTGACCTTTATCCACCACTAAAATCTGATCCGCGTGTTCAATCGTTGCCAGACGGTGGGCGATAACGATAACCGTTTTTCCAATGGTCAATTCACTGATTGCCTGCTGGATCAGATGCTCATTTTCGGGGTCAATACTTGCTGTTGCCTCATCAAGAATGACAATGTTGGCATTTTTCAAAATGGCGCGGGCAATAGAAATGCGTTGTTTTTCTCCGCCAGACAGCGTAGAGCCGCCCTCGCCGATCATCGTTTCATATCCATCGGGAAGAGCCATAATGAAGTCGTGGCACCGAGCCTTTTTCGCAGCTTCTATAATTTCTTCCCGGGTTGCACTTGGATTACCGAAACGGATGTTGTTTTCAATGGTATCGTGGAACAGGTAGACCTTTTGAAAGACCATCGAGATATTGCGGAGCAAACTGTCACAGGTCATGTTCCGTACATCCTCACCGCCTACTGTGACCTCACCGCTGTCCACATCATAGAAACGGGCAATCAGGTTACAAATTGTGGTCTTGCCACTGCCAGATGGCCCTACAATGGCCGTAGTGCTGCCCTGCGGGATGGAAAAGCTAATATTCCGCAAAACAGGAACTGTATCGTACGAGAATGTCACATCATGGAAAGCGATGTCTGTGTTCTGCAAAGAAATATCTTCCCCGTCTTTGTCTATCATCTCGGCGTGTTCAATGCCGTCCAGTTTATCCAGCGTAGCATCAATGACCTCCAATACATGGGCGGCATTGTTCATGGCTTCAACACTTCCAAAAATCATAAAGGAAAACATATCCAGCATGAGCATGGTAGGAAGTCCCATACTGCCGTCATAGGTCAGCAGAGCGGCCACAGCGACAATGGCAATGGAGGCAGCTTTCAGCGAAAACAAGTGCAGGCAGTTAAAGGGCATATATTCCACTTCAATTTTGATGTTGATTTTCTTGCTGTCGTTGTATGCTTTGCGGATACCGGCAATAGACACGCCTTCCTGCTTAAAGGCTTTCACCACCTGCATCCCTCGCAGATACTCAATGGAACTTTCCACCATATCATCCTGCGCCTTTTGATGGATAGGCGCGTTTTGGTGGCTGCGTGCCTCCAGCAGATGGAGGAATAGGGCAGACAGAAGGACACCAGCCAGAGCAATTCCTCCCGCCATAGGGCTGTAAAATACAAGGAACATTATTAGGACGATAACGGTGATGTATCCATTCACAACGGTGTTGACCATATTCATGGCGTACATCTCCATAAACGAGAGGTCGGTCGTTGCGGCTGCGGATAGTTCGCCCATATTGTTCTTGCTGAAAAAACCAAGCGACACTCGCTTCAGAATATCTCCCAGCCGTATTCTCTCGTCAGCGGTTGCTTCATAACCAACACTTTCCTGTGTGATGGCTCGGAAATAAGAGAACAGGTATCGGCCCAATACAGCTAAAATCATGGCTCCCAGCACGATCCAGATGTCCCGGCTCTCCAATGCCTTGATGCCATTGAAGTCATCCAGAACAGAACTCAATCCATTCGCAGCCAGCATAATAGGGATCGCGGTAAAAATGCTGTGAATGAAAGCGTAGACAAACCCGATGTAAATGCGCCGTTTATATTTACCAGTCCACTGGATCAGTCGATTTACAATCCGAAACATATCAGTTACCCCCTTTCCCGGAACCGGCAGACCAGTTCTGCGCTCCGATATGCGCCTCCCACATATCCCGATAGAGGGCGTCGCCATCTAAAAGCTGCTGATGAGTGCCCGTATTCTCAACCTGCCCGTTTTGCAGGACGATAATCTGATTGGCGTTCTTGATGGTGGACAGACGATGTGCGATTACGAGCAATGTTTTTCCTTTTGTCAAAGCAGCAATGGACTGCTGGATTTTTTCTTCGTTCTCCTGATCGGTGAACGCAGTTGCCTCGTCCAAAATCACGATAGGGGCATTTTTCAAAATCATTCGGGCAATAGAAATACGCTGTTTTTCACCGCCTGACAGTCGGTTTCCGGCATCACCGGCCATCGTGTCGTAACCTTGCTCCAGCTTATGAATGAACTCATCACAGCAGGCGGCTTTTGCCGCCGCATATACTTCTTTGTCCGTAGCATCAGGGTTTCCAAGCCGGATGTTTTCCTTGATGGAGCAGTTAAACAGGAAGTTATCTTGGGTAACAAAGCTGACAATATCGGCAAGCTGGGCCAGCGGCATACTGCGAATGTCAACACCGCCAATGGTGATTTTTCCATCGTTCACATCCCAAAAACGAGCAATCAGGCGGGCGATGGTGGACTTGCCTCCACCGGATGGACCGACAAGCGCCGTAAACTTTCCCTCCGGGATTTTTAGATCGATATGGGAAAGCACCTGTTTACCGCTCTCTTTATCATATGAGAACGAAACATTCTGAAGTTGAATGTCTTTGGAGTGCATGTCCACTGGCTTTCCAGTATCGGGCAGTTCCTTCACATGGAGCAACTCATCCACATCGTGGACAGCGTATTCAATTGCCTTCGTCTCATTGACATAAGTGGTGAAGTTCATGAGCGGGCCTACAATGCCCAGCGAGAGGATCAGGCACATCGCAAGATCCTGCGGCGTGAGGCTACCGTTCCAGTAGAGATACATACCAATCGGAAGCGTTCCCAAAAAAGTGGACGGTAGCACAGCAGAAACAAAGTTCATCACCTTCCAGGAACTTTGATACCATTTGAGGGTGTAGTCCTTGAAAGATTTAACCGCCTTTGTGAATTTTTCATAGGAACTGGAGGACTGATTAAACGCCTTGATAACTTCAATACCCTCCACATACTCCACAATCACGCCGTTTACATAGTTGTTGGACTCCATGTAATCGGCATAAAGCTTGTTAAAATTCTTCATCATCATAGCAAAAGCAATCAGAACGAAAGGCAGCGTGACCAGCATCGCCAGTGCCATACGCCAGTCGATGCAGACCAGATAGACAAAGACTGCCACGGGGAGCAGCAGGTTGGAGATACACTCCGGGATCATGTGGGCCAGCGGCAATTCAATCGTTTCCACCCGATCCACCAGTACGCTTTTCAGCTTTCCAACAGACTCCCCGATGACTGTCCCCAGCGGCGCTTTCATCAGCCGCTGCGCAAGAGCCAAACGAATATTCTCCAAAATGGTGTAGGCGGATATGTGGGACAGGCTCGTTGAAATACCATAGAACAAGAAGCGTATCGCATAAGTGCCAAGTCCAATCCAGCACCATCTCCAAACCTCTGCCATCACAGGTGAACCGCCGATAAAGAGCGTGATAATCTGGTAAACACTCCAATAGGGTATCAGTCCGGCAATCACACTGATGATCGCACATAAGACGGACAGGACAATCTTGCCCCGGCACTGTGAAGCAAAGGAAAACACAATAGAAATCCAGCTTTTCTGCTTCATTTCCATTCCTCCTTGGCAAAAAAATAGAGAGTATCAATCGCTTTGATACTCTCTAAGTATTGCAGGTATTCATTTTGTCTGCCACTCTGCCCGGCCCGGTTTTGCTCCATTCAGATTTTAATTTTTCGATATTCCAGCGGCGTTTTTCCCTTTACCTTTTTGAATGCTTCGGAAAATTTGCTGGTGTTTGTATAACCGACTTTACCGGCGATCACAGTGATTGGCTCGTCCGTCTGCGTCAAGAGGAATGCCGCCAAATCCATGCGGTAGTTCCTCATATAGGTGTAAATGGCAGTGCCGTACACGCCCTTAAAACATTGTTTTAGAGCGGAGGTAGAAATGTCAAATTTCTCAGACAACTCCTCCATTGTGAAGTGTCGCTCTGGTTCACTTGTCATAAACGACATGATTGCCTTGACTTTTTCCACTTGGGTTTTATAAAAATAGGGGCGTTCCACTCCTAAGATGGTAGGATCTACGGTCCTAAGTGTGACCAACAACTCCAGGACTTTCACTCGGATATATTCCAGACGAATGTTCTCCGGCACCTGGTACAGCTCCGAAATCACATGGTCGGGAACGGAATTTCCGTGCATAATGAAAGGTCGAGTCTTTAAGGTGAATTGCTGCTCGATTTGCGCCAAGTCAATGGAAAACATGGACAGAAAATCACTTAAACCCTCTACCGCTTCAGGGACAGAAATTGTAACCGTGATCCCGTGGTAATGGCTTACGGGAAAGCTGCAATGGTTGTTTTCCGTGGCAGAACTGTCCAGCATAATATCGCCGGACGCAAGATAAAGATAAGCGCCATTGCTGACTTCCCACTCGACGCGGCCTTCTCTGCAATGGTGAATTGCAAAAGTGTGCGTATTTTGTTCAAACTTCCTTGACGGGCAGTGCTCCATGTGAAAATCATTATACATGACACCTATTCCGGGATATACTTCATAATAGGTTGCAGTTCCGTCTCCTGTTTCATTTTTCATTTGGTAGACCGAGCAGGATTCATCCCGGCAGAGCAAATTCATATTTTGCCGCGAGAAAAACAGGTCACTTCTGTTCAAATGGGAATCACCTCAATTCTATAAAAAAATCTTTCAGACGCTGAAGCCCTTCAGCATCCAATACATATTGTTCCTGTACTTTTCCATGTTCCAGATGTAGGACATGGGTACAACAGCTGGCAATCAATTCGTAATCATGTGTGATGACCAGGGAAGTTTTCCCCAAGTCCTGAATCGTCAGAAGTTCCCCGGCCACCTCTTTCATGTGATGCAGGTCTAATCCGCTGGTCGGCTCATCAAACACCAGAATTTTGCGGTCTGAAACCAGAGCGGTGGCAATGGCGACCCGTTGCTTCTGGCCTCCGGAGAGCGCCATTGGGTGTCGGTCCTTAAACTGCATCAAATCCAGCCGCTCCAGAACCGCATCCGCCCGGTCAGGGCTTGGAGCCGCCATACTAATGAGCATTTCTTCCTCGGTGCTTTCCGTAAATAGCTGATGGTTTACATCCTGCATCACCATGTAGCACAGGGCCAGTCGCTGCTTTTTATTATATTGCTTTCCATTCATCTTCACAACGCCATCGCAGTGTTTTTCCAGCCCACAGAGGCATCTTGCCAGCGTGGATTTTCCGGCCCCGTTATGTCCAATCAATGCAACGATGCTGCCCTCCGGCAAGGAAAGACGCTCAATATTCAGGGCGTCCCGATGCTTAGTGTATGCAAAATGAAAATTCTCACACTGAATCTGTCCTTTTTTGTCAAAAGGATGGGGCGTTGAGGGAAAAGCCGCAAGCTCAAACGGACGAAGGCCCATGTTGATCTGTTGTCCTGCGGACAAGTTTAGTGCCTCCTGCGCCGTATAGTCTTTCTCAATTCTTCCATCGTTCAGATAGAGGACCCTGTCTATCAGTTCTTTGAGGTAATAGAGCCGATGCTCCGCAATCAGGATAGTCTTGCCCTGTTGTTTCCAAATGCGTATCATACGGCGCAAATCCTCTGTGGCTGATTGATCCAGATTAGAGGATGGCTCGTCCAAAACGATAACAGGCGGATTGATGACAGAAACCGAAGCGCAGGCAATTTTCTGCTTTTCTCCTCCGGACAGGCGAAAAATATTTTTTCCCAGCAGATCTTCCATATCAAACTGTACGGCGGTGGATTTCACCCGATGGATAATCTCGCTTTCGGGCAACCCTTGATTCTCACACCCAAAGGCCAGTTCGCTGGTGGAGTCCACCGTGAAAAACTGCGTCCGGGGATTTTGAAAAACACTGCCCACATACTTGGCTGTTTCATAGAGCGGAAGCCGGCTGATGTTTTTGCCATCCAGCAAGACCTCTCCGGACAGCTCCCCATCATAGTAATTGGGGATCAGCCCATTTATCAGGCGGGTCAGCGTGGTTTTTCCGCAGCCGGACCGGCCACACAGGAGAACTACCTGTCCGTCAGGAATTTCAAGATTGATTTGCTCCAGACGGCCTGCGTTTTCCCCGCCTGCGTAGCAAAAATTGATATTCTTTAACTGGATCACGATAGTCACTCCCTTACTTTAAGAAAAAACCTGCCCATCCGAAGATTGAAACAATGGCAAACAGGACATCCAGCGGCCCAAACCCAATTTTACAAATATTCGTGCGCTTCCGGGGAGCACCCAACCCTCTTGTCAAGGCGGCTGCCGACAATTCCTCTCCTATTTTCGCAACCGACATCATGAGGGGAACGATGCGGTACTCCAGCATCTTCATAGGGCTGCGAAGCGTTGTGATCCCGCGCATTTTCATGGCGTCACGGATAGCGGCATACTCCTCCCGGACGGTAGGGAAAAAGCGAAAAACCACAGATACAGGGATTACAATTTTCTGTGGGATGTGCATCCGCTCCATGGCCGCCACAAATTCACTGACAGTTGTTGTGCTGATGAGGTAGTATCCCATCACAAAACCGGGGAGCATATGCGTATAAATCCCGCTGGCTGCATTCAGGATAAAATTCCACATACCCGTGAGCATGGGGATAACTGTCAGCTCCAGGCCGTAGAGGACTGCGTATGTAATTGAAAATCTTGCTGCGGCTTTCCACCGCTGCGACAGTAGCAGAAGGAGGACCGGCAGGGCAACCAAGCACGGGCGGATGATGTCCATCATTCCGCCCGTTCCGCCTGCCATCGTAATCGTACTGACTGTGACTGTCAGGAATATCTTGGTTCTCGGGTCAATCGGGATAAGGGAATTTCGTTCAAACTTCAATTCTCCTGCGGCGCTCATTTAAGCAATCCCCGCTTTTTCAAAGTGCTTTTTCAGCACCGCTTTTCCAAGCAGCGCCCCCAGTATTCCGCCGATGAAGGTCACAATAAAAAGAACGGGGAACATCCAGTTGGGGGTGTAAGAAGCAAGTGTGGCGGTATATTCGGCTCCATAATTACTTTCCAGGAAAGTGAAGAACTCGGTGCGGGTGAGGAACATGCGGCTCACATAGCCCATGATCCAGAGGGAGAACACACCGTTGCCCAGGAGGGTGCATTTCCAGCTCTGGTATTTCCCGGCTTTCAATACCAAATCGCCAAGAATGCCAAATACCACGCCGAAAATCAGCACCAGAACACCAGCCCCGATTAAAACATTCAGCAGGCCAAGGATGATGCCGGTCAGGGACACCATACCGAACTTCTTGACCTTTGTTAAGTATAGCATAAAGGGAATACCGCACAGGATGGGGCACACCAGTCCAAGCAACGGGATAAAGATAGGGATATATCCTAGCATCATACCCGCAAAGAAAATGACAAAATAAATGGCGGTGAAAATGCCTACATTGATAAGGTCTTTGGCTTGTAGTTTGTTACTTCTTGCTTCCATTCTCTACATACCTCCGTTATAGTTAGGCTGAGCTAACTCATGCCCTTAAAAATTTGCGAAACAGGATTTCGCATGGTTTAAGTTTACCACAGTCCAAATGGTTTCTGCTACTCTGATTAGTTTGAAAACGCTCCATTTGGTTTTTATTGTGCGTGTTACTTTTCCGTTGATAGTGGCCAAATTTCTCCCTTCAAATTGTAGTATTAGTAGGGGAAGAATACGAGGGTTGGGTTTCGGTAGCAAGCACAGCAAGCGAGTACCCGCTTGCGATTTTTGGCTTTAGGGAACCCTCCCCCTAAACCCGAAAAATGCTTGTTGGGAGCATCCCAAACCCTGATACGAAAAGAGGCGAGATACCACGATGGCAAACAGGAAACGGAATATACAGATGAAATTCTGGGTGACGGAGGAAGAAAAACGGCTCATTGACGAGAAGATGGCTCAGCTCCCCACAAAGAGGTATGGGGCATATCTGCGCAAGATGGCGATTGACGGATATATCATCCAGGTGGATACCACCGACATTAAGGAAATGACGAAAGCCCTGGGCTCCATTGGCCGGAACATCAATCAGATCGCCAAGCGGGTCAACGCCGGAGGCCCTACCTATCAGGCTGACATGGAGGAAATCCGGGAGAGATTGGAGCAGATATGGCAGTTACAAAGACGCATCCTATTAAGTCAACGCTGAAAGCGGCGATTGACTATATCTGCAATCCCGACAAGACGGACGGAAAGCTGCTGGTATCCTCCTTCGGCTGCACCGCCGAGACCGCCGACATTGAGTTTGCCTGGACCCGCCGCCACGCCATCGACAAGGGAACGAACCTGGGCCGGCACCTCATCCAAGCGTTTGAGCCTGGGGAGGTCACACCGGAGGAAGCCCACCGGATCGGTATGGAACTGGCGCGGGAGGTCCTGGGCGGCAAATATGAATTTGTCCTCACCACTCACATTGACAGGGATCACGTCCATAATCACCTGATCTTCAATGCGGTCAGTTTCCAGGACCACCGGCACTACCACTCCAACAAGAGAAGCTACCATGAAATCCGCCGTACCAGCGACCGTATCTGTAAAGAGCATGGCCTGTCCGTCATTGTCCCCGGCCAAGACAAGGGCAAGAGCTATATTGAGCATCAGGCGGAACAGAACGGCACCAGCTATAAGGCGAAGCTCCGCTCCGCCATCGACCGGCTTCTGCCCGGCTGCACCGACCTGGAGGACCTGCTCCGCCGCCTCCAGCGGGAAGGGTATGAACTGAAACGGGGCAAGTACATATCTGCCAGAGCTCCGGGTCAGGAGCGGTTCACCCGTTTGAAAACCCTGGGCGCCGACTACGCCGAGGAAGCCCTGACCTCCCGGATCGCTGGCAAGCCCAGTCCTTCCCGCCAGCCGAAACAGCGCACCGGGAGGCCCAGCCTGCTCATCGACATCCAGAACAATATCAAAGCCCAGCAGAGTGCCGGCTACAAACATTGGGCAACTATTGAGAACCTAAAGCGGGCAGCGGAAACGCTGAACTTCCTGACGGAGCACGGCATTGGAAGTTTAGAGGAATTGTCCGAGCGGTGTGATGGAGCGGCAGCCGCCACCGCCAGGGTAAAGGCGGATCTCCGGGCAACCGAAAAGGAAATGGAGCGGCTGACCATCACCATGAAGCACGCTGCCACCTATCGTCAGCTTCGCCCCTTGTATGACCAATACCGCCAGTCCAGGGACAAGGAGAAATTTCTCCGGGGGCATGAGAGTGAGATCATCCTGTTCGAGGCAGCGGCAAGGGAACTGAAACGGTTGAACGCCGTACCCCTGCCCGCCGCCCAGCGGCTCCGGGCCGAAATAGATGAACTCACCGTCAGAAGGACCGCCCTGCAATCGGAATACAGGAAGGCTCAACAGAAAGAACGGGAGTACGACACCCTCAACCAAAACGTCCGTATCTTACTGGAACGGTCAGAGGATGTTATACTCCCGAAGAAGAGGTCGAATGAACTTGAATAAACGAAATAATTAGCCCAGTTGCCAACGGGCGCTCTCACTCTGGAGTTCCACCATACGGCGGTAGAGGCCTCCGCGTTCCATCAGCTCTGCAGGCGTACCCTGCTCGGCCACACGGCCATTTTCCAACACTACGATGTGGTCGGCTCCTGCCACAGTGCGCATCCGGTGGGCAATGACCAGCACCGTCTTGCCTGCCAACAGGCGGGAGAGCGCACCCTGCACCTTTGTCTCATTTTCCACATCCAGACTGGCAGTAGCCTCGTCCAGCAGGACGATGGGGGCGTTCTTCAAAAGAGCCCGGGCGATGGAGATGCGCTGCCGCTCTCCGCCGGAGAGTTTTGCGCCGTTTTCCCCGATGGGAGTATTATATCCCTGGGGCAGGCGGCAGATGAACTCCCCGCAGTTGGCGGCCTCAGCCGCGGCCCGCACCTCCTCGTCGGTGGCGCCTCGCTTGCCCAGACGGATGTTCTCCATCACCGTGTCGTCAAAGAGCACCACATCCTGGAATACCATAGAGTAATCGGTCAGCAATGCCTCCGGGTCCACCGTGGAGATGTCCACGCCGCCTACCTTGATGCTTCCCTCTGTTACATCCCACAGCCGGGCGGCCAGTCGGGCGCAGGTACTCTTACCGGACCCGGAAGGCCCCACCAGGGCAGTCACTTCGCCCTCCCGGGCGGTAAAGCTCACGCCGTCCAGCACTTTTTTCTTGTCATAGGCAAACCCCACATGGTCGAACTCAATATCATGGCCCTTGGGCTGAAACACCTCTGCACCCTCAGCCGTGGGGGTGTCGTAGATCTCGTTCATGCGGTCGGCGGATACTTGGGACACAAACATCTCAGCGATGAGAGCCAGGCTCTGGTCAAAAGGCGCATACACGCGGGTAATAACCAGCAGGAACAAAAACAGCAGCATGAAGTCGATCTGCCCGGAAAGAATCAGGCCAGCTCCCACCAGAATGGTGGTAGCTACCCCCAGACGCATGATGACGCTGGCCGCATTGACGAAGATGCCGGTCCCCAGCTCGCCCTGGATGGTGACCTTCTCATGGTCGTCAATCTTCGTATTGAGCCCGGCCAGATAACGCTCCTCCTGATTGGTGGCGCGGATCTCCCGGACATTTTCCAGAGCTTCCTGAATGCCGTCGGAGACGCGGATCGCAGCTTTTTTCGTCCGCTCAGAGGTCCGGGCGGAAATCCTCCGGGTACCGAACAGCAGACCGAAGGCCACCGGCACACCCCACAGGCAGGCGATGGCCAGCCGCCAGTCATACACCAGCAGGCACACCGCGATAATCGCCGTGGAGAGATAGGCACCGTACAGATAGCCCAGCACATGGGACCAGACATGTTCCATGCGGTTCACATCGCCCATAATGGTCTCGGTCAGATCCGCCAGATCCCGCTTGCCGAAGTAGCCCAAAGGCAGTTTGCGCAGCCGCTCCGCCAGACTGAGCCGGGTGGATCTCACCTCGTTATAGACCAGTCCATAGGTGGCGTAGTACTGCTGAAGATGAGTCACAAAGGAAAGGATCAGGAATACAACCACCAGCCCGAGCAGGAGGGCTGCGTTGGGCAGCGGCTGGTCGTCTGTAAAGGTTCCCATCAGGCCGTACATCAGCAGATACAGGATGCTCATGCCGCCCATGACGACAAGGTTGACAATGACCGTCCAGAAGGCTCCCTTTTTGACATTTTTTACGCCCTGGTCGGTGAGGGCGTATTTCCTCTGAAAGTTTTTGCTGAACATATTCTTCACCCCTCTCTCACTGTTCGCTGGTGATCTTCCACTGGACTGCCTTGTTGTAATCCGCCCACATCCGGGCATAGAGGCCGCTGGAGGCAGTCAGCTCCTGATGGGAGCCCTGCTCCACGATGCGTCCCTCCTCCAACACCAGGATCTTGTCCGCACCCACCACAGTAGACAGGCGGTGGGCAATCATGATAACGGTGCGGCCACGGGTCAACTCGGTAAACGCCTTTTGGATCAACGCCTCGTTCTCAGGGTCGGCAAAGGCGGTGGCTTCATCGAGAACCACGATGGGCGCATCCTTCAGGATGGCCCGGGCCAGGGCGATGCGCTGCTGCTCGCCGCCGGAAAGATAAGTCCCCTCGGAGCCGATCAGGGTGTCCATGCCCTGGGGCAGTTTCTCCAGAATGTCCTCACACTGGGCGGCCTTCAACGCCGAGAGCACCTGCTCCCGGGTGGCGTTGGGACGGGCGGCCCGGACATTCTCCAAAATGGAGGCTTTGAACAGGCGGCTGTTCTGGAACACAAAGGCAATCTGAGCCATGAGTACATGGGGATCGATCTGCCGCACATCCACGCCGCCCACCTTCACTACGCCAGAGGTGGCGTCCCAGAAGCGAGGGATCAGACTGGCAGCGGTGGTCTTTCCGCCGCCGGAGGGTCCTACCAGGGCTACGGTCTGTCCCGGCTCCGCTGTGAAGGACACATGGGAGAGGGCAGAGGTCTGGGCCCCGTCGTATGTAAAGCTCACATCTTCAAATTCTACACGGCTGCTTCCGGGGGATTGAGGGTGTTCAGGCACTTTCAGTTCAGGAGCGCACATGACCTGGTCAATGCGCCCCAGCGCAGTACTGGCCAGCATCATACCGGATGCGGCAAACATGATCTTGGCAAGCGCGGTGGAAATGATGGCGGAGAACACTGCGTAAAAGGCGAAGTTTGTAATAAATCCCGCAAAGTCACCGCCGGCCAGAGCGCCGGGAGCCAGGAAAAGAGCCGCAGGCACCAGGAACACAAAAGCGCCCTCGGTAAAGGTCAGATTGATGGACTGGGGCACACGGCACACATCGCCCTGATAGTGCTCCGCTTTGGAACTGTAATCCTCAATGGCCTCCTGAAAGGCTTTGAAGGAATAAACGGTCTGCTGGAAAATCTTGACCACCGGTATGCCTCGGACATACTCGGTGCCCGCCTTGGTCATGCGATCCTGGGCTGCCTGATACTCTGCCATCAGTTTGGCGTTTTTGCCACCCATCATAGAGAACATGGCAATCATGGAAATCACCGCCGCCAGCAGGCAGGCTGCGCCCATCCGCCAGTCAAAGACGAACATCAGCACCAGCATGGACACAAACAGGGTGATGGTGCCTACGATGTCCGCCAGATTGTGGGCAAGCAGGGTCTCGGTATCGGCCGCCGCCGCATCCAGCCGTCCCCGGATGAGACCAGAGGCGTTGGAGTCGAAGAAGCCCAGAGGGGCTTTCATCACATGGGCGACGCCCTGCTTGCGGATGTTGGCCGCTGTGCGGAAGGCCGCCAGATGAGTACACATCAATCCTGCAAAGTACAAGACGATGCCGGCCACCGCAAAGGCAAACGCCAGCCAGCCGTATTGTGCGATGTCCTGCGCCCGGGTCCAGTCCGGCGCTACGGCGATCAGATCCCGGGCCACCAGCCAGATACAGATGTAGGGTGCCATGCTCAACAGCATGGACACCGCCGACAGGGTCAGCCCCAGGAAGGTCAGTCCCTTGTGACTGCCTGCGTAGTCCAGCAGGACCGCAACATCACTCTTTTTCTTCTGCTTCATGGAAAAACCTCCTTCTTCAAGTTAGCAATAACTAACTAATATTCAAAAAAGATAGGGGTCATCCCCCCATCAATTTCAGCCATCCACCCGTGTAGAAAGTGCGGAACTGTTCTACATCCCGCAGGGCCTGCTCTTTCGGCATATCATGTACGACGATCTCAAAAAGACCGTTGAACATTCCGCTGGCGATGATGTGGCAAAGAGACTGGCTCAGTTCCGGGACCTCCCGGCCCAAGCGGCGGAGAACATCCATGTAACGGAGCGTGTACTCCACCTCCACCTCTACCATGTTGTGGACAAAGTGCTCATAGCTGGTTCCCTCGGCCTTGCACAACAGCAGCTTCACCGGCTCCCGGTGGTCGCAGATATAGTCCACCATCCAATTCACGCACTGGCTGGACTCCAGCCCCATGTGCTCCGGCTGTTCCTGCTCAGGCAGTTCGGAAAAGGAAGTCTGCGCCTCCATGAACCGCCCCATCAAAGCAGCCGCGTGCGGCTCCACGATGGAGGCAAAAAGCGCCTCCTTGCTGGAGAAATAACCGTAGAACGCACCGGTGGTTACCCCGGCATTTTTCACGATCTGCCGCAGAGAAGCCCCTTGAAAGCCCTTGTCCAGAAATTCGGCCATGGCCGCCTCATGGATTTTTTCCAGCGTGGCGTTAGACTTTTCTTCCATAGACTCTCTCCTTATAACAGCGTTATATAACACTGTTATAATACGACTGGAGCAGTAGTTTGTCAAGTGGAATACGAAAAAAGCCCGGCGCATACGCGCCGGACTTTGTCAGGAGACTTTATTTTGTTTTGGCTGGGGCAGGGCAGTCATACTGTGGAGGCTTACGCCAAGGGTAGACAGGTTGTGGAGCATGGCGGAGGTGGTTGGAGGCAGGATGCCTGCCACGCCAAGACCGATCAGCGCCCCATTGAACCCGATGACAAAGCGGTAGTTGTTCTGGATGCGGTACATTAAGCCCATGGCCAGCTGCCGCAGGCGCACCAGCTCCCACAGACTGTCGGCAGCAATGGTGATGTCGGCGATCTCCCTGGCAATGGCCGCCCCGTCACTGATGGCGATGCCGGCGTCCGCCTCAGAGAGGGCCGGAGAATCGTTGATGCCATCCCCCACCATCAGTACGGTGTGCCCCTCCCGCCGCATAGCAGCCACATACTCTGCCTTATCCGCTGGGAGAACCCCGGCCCGGAAGTCATCTACTCCCAGTTGCTCCGCAATGGAAGCGGCGGTACGGGGGCTGTCCCCGGTCAGCATCACCAGTTTTTTTACGCCCAGATTTCTTAGGGCAGATAGGACCTCCCGCGCCTCCTCTCGCAGAGGATCGGAGATGCAGATTACGGCGGAGAGCACCCCATCGATGGCCAGATAGAGCTGGGAGAATTCAGGGGGCAGGGCATCAAATTTGTTTTCCTCACCCTCGGGAATCACGCACTTCTCGTCCTCGAAGATGAAGTGGGCGCTGCCAATGCACACTTGCTCTTCATCCACTGAGCTGGCAATGCCGTGAGCAACCAGATACTCCACCTTAGCATGGCGTTCTTCGTGGCTCAACCCCCGGCGTTTGGCCTCCTCTACCACAGCGTTTGCCATAGAGTGAGGGAAATGCTCCTCTAAACAGGCGGCAAGGCGCAGCATCTCCGCCTCCTCCATACCATTGAAGGGGGTGACGCGGACCACCCTGGGGCAGGCATGGGTGAGGGTGCCGGTCTTATCAAAGACAATGGTATCTGCGCTGGCCACAGCCTCCAGGAACTTGCCTCCCTTGACCGTGATGTGCTCCCGCCCCGCCTCACGCATGGCAGAGAGCACCGCCAGGGGCATGGCCAGTTTCAGGGCACAGGAGAAGTCCACCATGAGCACCGACAAGGCCCGGGTCAAGTTCCTGGTGAGTGCAAGGCTCACCAGGCTGCCGGCAAAGGTATAGGGCACCAGCTTGTCTGCCAAGTTGGACGCTTTGGCTTCGGCGGCGGACTTCATCTGCTCGGAACGCTGGATCATCTCCACGATCTGGTCATAGCGGCTCTGGCCGGAGGCCTGCTTTACCTCCAGCGCGGACTCGCCCTCCTCCACAACAGTGCCGGCATAAACCACGCCGCCGGGCCGCTTGGCCACGGGGACGGACTCGCCGGTGAGGGATGCCTGGTTGACGGTGATCTCCCCCTCCGCCACCACGCTGTCCAGGGGGATGACGCTTCCGGCTCGAACCACGACCCGGTCGCCGGGCCGGATCTGACCGATGGGGGTGAGCACTTCACCAGCCTCGGTTTTCAGCCATACCCGATCCACATGAAGAGACAGGCTCTCTGCTAGGTCCGCCACAGATTTCTTTCGTGTCCAATCCTCCAGCAGTTCACCGATCTCCAGCAAGAACATGACCGTGCCGGCGGTATCAAAGTCCCGGCGGCAGACGGAGATCCCGATGGACAGCGCATCCAGCAGTTCTACTTTGATCTGACGACGTCCCAGACAGCGCATACCTCTGCGGAGAAAGGGGATCATGTGCCAGACGATCCGGGCGATCCGCAGCGGGACGGGCAAAAACAGGGCAGCGGCTGCTTTCATCGCCACCTTGCCCACCAGTTTCTCTTGGAACTCTCGGTTCAGAGCCCGGGTGCTGTGGCCGGGCAGGGTAACGGACGACTCCGCCCCGGCCCAGGTGAATGCGCCGAGGGCGGAGAGGACAGTTTTCCGATCTCCCGTATAGGTCACGATGACACAGCCGGTGCGCTCATGAACCACGGCCTCCCGGGTCCAGGGCTGTCCCTTCAGCCAGGTTTCCAGCAGATCCGCCTGGCGGATCGTCATGTTTTTTTGCCGGAGCCGCAGACGCATCCGGCCCCGGCTCTCGTGTACGATGGTTGCTCTCATGCAAGTCTCCTTTCATGAAAAAAGGAGCCGTTTTCCGGCTCCCTTCCGCAGTTTTCAGGCTTCCTGACCTTCCACCTGAGCCTCGGCTTCCTTGGCGTCCCGGGCCTCGTTGATGTCCTTGGCAGCGGCCAGAATGTCGGCGGCATTCTCCTGAACAGAGGTAACGGTCTCCATTACGCTGTCTTTCATCCGCAGACCTGCGGCAGTAATGTGAGTATAAGCCTTCTTGGCGTCTTTGCTGGTGAGCAGCTTTATGCCGGCAGAGCCAAACAGGGCGCCGCTTACAAAGCAGGCCAGTCTGACATAGTGTTTCATCATGGGAATCTTTCCTTTCTGCTATGTGATTATTTGTGTTTGTAGCCCGTGATCATCACCATGACCATGCAGATCACAGCACCCCAGGCCCAGAAGCGATGTTGTTTCATTGAGATCTCCTCCTGTTCGGAAACAAGCTCGTTTCGCCATGTAGTGAGATATTATAGCAGATGGGATGCCCTGTGTATCACCGAATCAGACGGTGTTATGCCCGTTCAGACATTTTTCGATACATGGTTGGAGACATGCCATACTGCCGCCGAAAGGCGGCGGAGAACTGGCTGGCGCTGCTGTATCCCACTGACTGGGCTACCCCCAGCACGCTAAGAGAGGAGTCCCGCAGCAACTCCGCTGCACGCTCCATCCTCCGCTGCTGCAGCCAGGTGTGGACCGGCAGTCCGTACAGGCGACGGAACCCCTCCTTGAATGTCGTTGCAGAGAGGCAGGCGCGGCGGCTCAAATCTGATATGGAGAGGGGTTCGTCCAGATGCTCCTCCATATATCGGCGGGTTTCTGCCAGGGTCCGGATCATCTCCTGATCCAGCACCGGGGCCATTTCCGCCGCTGGTTCCTCCGGGGCAGAGAGCAGATACAGCAGTTCTACCGACTTCCACACGCACCAGCGCGCCCGCTCGCTCTGGGGCAAACGATCCAGGTCAGCAAAGGCCGCCTGGCTCCAGTGAGAGGGACCCTCCACGGCGCAGCCGCCCCGGCTGACCATCCAACGCCGCACTTGATCCGTGTTCAAGGTCAAACCGCCCAGCAGGTCACAAATGGCTTTTAGACTCTCCCGGGCGCCCCGGGCGTCCACCGCCACCAGCACACCCTTTAAGCCGGTCTCCACTCTGGCATCAGTCAGATCAGAGATGTCGGTGAGGAGAAGCACCTGCCGGGTACCTAACCTCAGAGCCGAACCATCCCGCCGGGTCAGGGTCAACATCCCGGCCAGGCAGAACAATACCTCGAAGTGCAGAGGCTCCAACCGGAGGGGCAGAGGGAATGACCTCTCGCACAGGGAAAACAGGCAGGCTCGCGCGCCAGGCATCACTTGTGCCCATTCCCCCTGTTCTGACAAAAATTCTGCCAGCATCCGCTTGCCTCCTCTCCATTGATCTGTGTCCCAAACATTTATCGGCCAAACAGACCTTTCTTCTGCCAAGACTCCTTCCGAATCTCCCCCACATCATAGCCAGTGGCGGAAATAGCCGCCTGTAAAGCCTCTTGATCCAGTTCCGTTTCCGTGATTACCACAGTCTCTTTTTTACTCCGAGATGAGGTGACCTTCTTCACCGGAAAGGCTTTCCGCACCGCATCGTTCACATGGCTCTCGCACATACCGCACATCATGCCGTTTACTTGGATTGTGTATTTCCACATCTTTTGTTCCTCCATTCTGCTTATAATCCGTTTCGCTGGGTCCAGCATATACGGTACACTCCATCAGAAACATTCCAATGGTTGAATCATAAGTCAAATGCTGTACTCAGCCGTACCATTTGCCGCTTTTTATGAGATACCACCCAGTTCTTCATTTTCTAAAAGGCTGCTGTTTTCCCGTATCGCCAGCACGCAGAGCCAGTGCTTTTTCGCGTTCCGATTTACGATGACCTCAGAAAAACCTGCCTCGGTGAGAAAATGGGCAAGTTGGTCTCCATCGAAGATCCTCATCCCATCAATGACAGAAAGCCACTTGCTGGCGTGGGGATCTTCTCCGTCCGACTCATTGACGATCAGAAAGATGCCGCCCGGCCGCAGAGTTCGGTACACCTCCCGGAAGCTCTCCGTAGGACCAGGCCAGAAATATACCGTTTCAAATGCGGTTACCAAATCAAATGCGCCATCCTCGAAGGGAAGGCAAGACACCTCTCCCTGTATGATACGGCAGCGACCGGCTTGCAGCCCCTTGCGGTTCACACTCCTGGCCTTTTCCACAGATACTTCTGAATAGTCCAAGGCGGCGACAGTCGCGGCAGGGTATTTTCGCAAAAGGGCTCGGATATTCCGCCCACCACCGCAGCCCAACTCCGCAATCTCGGTGGGACCTGTTTCAGGCAAATAGCTAATGCCCCAATCCGCGAGGGCAGCATGGGCACGATTCATGCTGCCCACCATGCACCTGCCCAGCAATCCTTCGGGCTTGCGGGTATTGTTGAAAAAAACCTTTAATATTCCCATAACTGCCTCCAGGGATCGGAATTGTGGTTAGCAATGACTAACCACAATTTATTATAAATCTTTTCTTGCGGAAAAGCAATATACAAGTGTGTTATCACGCTGCTTTACACTATGGAAATGTGGAAAACGGCCGCTCCGCCGATGGAAAACAGATATTCACGGCCCGATGGAAAAGCTGTCAGCTTTCCCACAGACCGCAAACACCGTTTCCCACAGCTCCGCCCCTTGACCGTTTACACACATTCCCACAGCGTCTACTGCTGCGGATACTATATGATCCTGGTTTATAGAAAGGGAAAAGAGAACAAAAAGGCGGGAGCGTCACCCTCGGTTCAAACCGAAGGCGGCGCTCCCAATTCAATTTCGTAGATATTCACTCAATCAAGCGGTTCTTCGTTTGCCGTCCTGCATGGTAAGTTCAATATCTTAGTCATTTCCTTCCAGACGAAGGGATTGAAAATTTTTGATGTTTTCCAGCATTAGCACAATAGCAGCGTTTCTTTGAAAATCAAATCCAAATAGTACTGCGTCGGCACGCCTACTCCTCATCGGCCTTGACTCCCTTCGTTAGATTATCTTAATAAATTATTATAAGGTAAAAACGTAGAAAAAACAACGGGAGCGTCACCCTCGGCCCAAACCGAAGGCGGCGCTCCCGCTCTGTTATGGAGAAGTGTTCAAAGCAGCTATTTGTACCCTTCAAATCAGAGCACACGCCCCACATGGAAAATCATACTGCCCCTACACGGAAAAACCGCCACAGCCGGTTTCTTCGCCCATTTTGAACCCTAATTCCCGCACTTTTTGGAACGGAGGGAAAGATAGTGCGGACAGGACACCACCACCGCCCGAAAACTCTGTTTACAGGGATGGACACAGCCTTTGCAGAGCTTGTTGTACTGGCGCCTGCCGTTCTCGCCCAGGAAGAACGCCCATTCCAGACGCCATTTCTTGCTCCGGCTCATAAGTCGCCCAGCTCCGGGGGCTTCTTCTGTGGAGCGGGCTTGTCCGTGCCTTTCCGCGACCCACACTCCCGTTTCGCGTCCTCCAGCCGATCCCGGATGGAAGGCTTTTTCTCCGGCGTGGTCCTGCGCGCCTCGGCCTGGGCTTTCTCCAATTCCTCACCACGGCGGCCGTTGTTGATGATCCCGTCAATCATTCCGTAGTCGTCCTCCAGGGTCATTTCCGCCGTGCGCAGCGGGTTTTCCGGCTCCACGGGAACGGATACGATCTGACCGTTGATGCTGGCGAACAGTTCCGGCCGCTTGAATTGCTCGGTGTACTTCTGGAACATGTCCGGGGACAGAGAGGCGAAGGACTCCTCGCCCAAGCCCACCACCAGGAAGGTGCCAGCCACAATGTCGTAAATCTCCCCATGCTCGTCCCGGAGGGAACGGTTCAGGTCCAGACCGATGAGTTTGCCTTCGTCGTTCAGCACCAGCCCCACCGGATCGTCAAAGGGATAGGAGGCGGCAATATCACCGCCCACCTCCGCTTGCAGCGCATGGAGGCCAGTGTCGATCTCTTTCACATAAGGCTCCTTCATGGGCTCCACCACCAGGACGGTCAGCTTCTGCGGCGTGGTATGTTCGGGGGTGTCTCCGTTGGGGATGGCAAAAGCGCAGCTGCCGTTGGCCATGATGAGATACTTCCCGTCCTCGGACTCATGGTGGAAACCGTATCCGGCCGCCTCCATCTGCTCCCGGCTCATATCCGTCACATAGAAGGTGCCCCTGGGAGTCCGCACCGTTTCGCCGGTCTCCCGGTCATCCGGGGAGGGCGCCGGGGTCTGTCCGGCCAGCTCCGCCTCATACTCCCGGCCCGCCTGCTCCGCAAAGGCCAGCATCTCGTCCACATGGGACTTGTCCGGGTCCTCCAATGCCGCTTTGATTACAGCCGGATCAAAGTCAAGAAATTCCTCATAGCCGGTGGCGTCTTTGAATTTCTCAATCTCCGAAGGGAGATAGTCCTCCTGGGTCTGCCCTAGGGCGGCCAGCTTCTCATCCAGGGCGGAAATGCGGCCGGCCATCAGATTTTCGTAGATCTCCTCCTTGGCCGCGTGCTCCTCCGGGTGCTCGGCGGCATACTGCGGGTCGTGCTGGCGGAAGAACTCGTCCATATCGTAGGCGATGTCCATCGCCCATTCCGAAATTTCTTCTTCGGGAATATCATCCTGGAAAGTCATCACCCGGTATTCGTCCGGGATACTGCCGCGTTCACCATCGTACACCTCGTCAAAGCGGTCCCCAGTATCCCGCACATACCCGAAGTCGGTAAACTCGCCGCCCTCCTCCAGGGCGATGTCCCGGCCGTAGGCCTCATAGTCGATGTAATTCCGCAGGTGCTCCGGCACCTGCATGGCGTCCAGCTCCTCGATGTAATACCGGCCCAGGTCGTCATGGTCGCGGATGTCGGGGTACACATCATAGCAGTCCAGGTTCTCGGTCAGGTTGATGATCTCCTGCAAACTGCCGGAATGGTCGCCGATCTCCATAGCCGCCTGGAACTGCTCGTACTCGTCCTGGCTCATCTCGTCCAGCTTGGAGGCCAGGTAGTTGAGCTCGTCCAGGTTCTCATACTCGCCCAGCTTGTCATAGAGGCCGTCCACATAGCAGTCATAGTCAGTGATGAACCACTCCTCATAGGGCTGGCCGAAGTCATCCTTCTGCCCAATGCCGATCCGTTCAAACACCTTCTGCATCTCCTCTGGCGTGGTGGGGAACTTCACCCATTCGCCCACCAGGTCGCCCTCGTTGTACTTGCCCAGGTTGGTGATGAAGGCGGCAAAGGGATAATCCTTGTCATATTCATAATGGGGCATATACGCACCTCCTTACAGCTCCGGCTCAGACTTCCCCTTGCGGGGCGCCTGGGCCTTATTTTTGTTCCTGCACTCCTGTTTGCTCTGTTCCAGCCGCTCCCTGATGGAGGGCTTGCGGTCCGCCTGCTTCGCCTGGGGGCGGTCGTGCTGCCATGGGTCATCCGTGGGGAACAGATACCCCCGGCTGGTGAAGCACCCCCGGTCCTCCTCCAGGGCGCGTCGGCCGAAGGGGGCGGGGTCAATGGCGGCCCGGAGGTCGTCCGTCAGGCCGATGGTCAGTTTCTCCTCCAGGTACTCCCAGCCCAGGTCCTCCAGGGTCCGAACATGGGGCTCCAGCACGAAGCAGTCCACATTTTTCTCAAATTCCAGGAACTGCTCCGCCGTGGTCAGCCGATAGGGGGACTCCTGGACAGCAGCCAGAAGGTCCCGGTCCTCCTGGGATAGGGCGGCAACGGCTTTCGCTACCGCCGCCAGCTCCTCCCGGCTCATGTTCTGTTCAGCGCCGCCCAGGGAAATATCCGGGATTGCTTTATCTGCCATTCACGCCCTCCTTCCGTTTGGGGAACTCCAATTTGAAGCGGACATACTTCTCGCCGGTATCGTCCAGCACCACCACCGCGTCATAGGCGGCGCCCTTCTTTTCAGACCACATCCCCTTGACGGAGGTGCGGCCCTTCTTCAAAAGGTCGGCGGCCATCTTCTTTGTCAGCTCCTTTTTGCGGGAGGTCCAGAAACGGTCATCCTTCCACAGCACGAAGCGGCAGGAGCGGTCGGAGCAGTAAAAATTCTTTTTGCCCTCGTAGACTGGTTTGCCGCAGCGGGGGCAGAGGCCCACCGTCTCCTGCTCCGGGGCGAACAGTTTCTGACCTTCCTCGGAGATATGGGAATAGGTTTTTACCAGCTCCCGCGTCATTTCAGAGATCCCCGCCATGAAAGCGGCGGGGTCCGCCTCGCCCCTGGCAATGCCGGTCAGTTTCTGCTCCCACTCCGCCGTGAGCATGGGGGAGGTCAGGGTGTCCGGCAGGACGGTGACCAGGTTGATCCCCTCCTTGGTGGGGATGAGGCTTTTGCCTTTGCGCTCCACAAACCCGGCCGCCACCAGCTTCTCCAGGATCGCCGCCCTGGTGGCCGGGGTGCCCAGACCCTTGTGCTCGGCGTCCTCCGGCATCTCCTCTTTCCCGGCAGTCTCCATCGCCGCCAGGAGGGTGTCCTCCGTGTACGCCTTGGGCGGGGCGGTGAAGTGTTCGGTGACAGCGGCCTCCACCCGGTCAAAAAGTTGACCCTCGGTGAAGTCCGGCAGAGCGGCGGGTTCCGCCTCGCCCTCCGGCTGCTCCTTCAGGGAAGCGCGGAAAATGTGGTCGATCTCACGCCAGCCCTCGGAGAGGATGCGCCGCCCCTTGGCGGTGAAGGTCTGCCCGCCGCAGGTAAAGGTTGCCGTCACCGCCTCGTACACATAGGGCTCCGCAACCGCGCACAGCAGCTCCCGGCACACCAGCAGAAGGATATTGCGCTCGCCCACGGGCAGTTCGGATAGACTGGCCTTCTCCAGCTCCAGGGTAGGGATGATGGCGTGGTGGTCGGATACCTTCCCATCGTTCACCAGAAGGGATACATCCGGGAAGAACTCCCCACACCCGTCAAAGGGCGGTACCTTGGCCGCCAGGTGGAGGACCACCGAAGCGGTCTCCGCCATGTCGGCGGTCAAAAACCGGCTGTCCGTCCGGGGATAGGTCAGCAGCTTTTTCTCATAGAGGGATTGTGCGTAGTCCAGCGTCTGTTTCGCCGTGTAGCCGAAGATGCGGTTGGCCTCCCGCTGCAAGGTGGTCAGGTCGTAGAGCCTGGGCGGTGCCTCTTTCTTCTGTTCACGGGTGACGGAAGTGCAGACTGCCTCCGCGCCGGCACAGGCCGCCCTCAGGGCCTCCGCCTCCTCCGGGGCGGCGATCTTCTCCGACACCGCCTCGGCCCCGCCCAGGGTCAGGCGCACATGATGGTATTTCTCTTTGCGGAACATTGTGATTTTGCTGTCCCGGTCCACCAGCATGGCAAGGGTGGGGGTCTGCACCCGCCCCACATTCAGGGTGCGGTGGTAGAGGACAGAAAAAAGTCTTGTGGCGTTGATCCCAATGAGCCAGTCTGCTTTCTGGCGGCAGAGGGCGGACTGGTACAGCGGGTCATACTCCGCGCCGGGGCGCAGGTCCTGGAAGCCCTCCCGGATCGCCGCGTCCTCCATGGAAGAGATCCACAGACGGGAGAAGGGCTTCTGGCATCCCGCCATCTCATAGACCAGCCGGAAGATGAGCTCGCCCTCCCGCCCGGCGTCGCAGGCGTTGACCAGCTCGGTGACGTCCTCTCGCTCCATGAGGTGCTTCAAGTTCTGGAAGGCGTCCTCCTTGCCCTTCGCCAGCACATAGCGGAAGGGCTCCGGCAGGATGGGAAGGTCATAATACTTCCATTTCTTATAACCAAGGTCGTACCCGGCTGCGTCCATCGGGGACACCAAATGCCCCACGCACCAGGAAACGATGAGCCCATTTCCTTCAAAACAGCCATCGGCCCTGGATGTGACACCCAGGGCCGACGCGACGGCTTTTGCAACACTCGGTTTCTCACAGATCACCAGCTTCATTTCGTATCCTCCATTTCTTCCTCCGGTTCCGGTTCGTCCTCGTTGATATACTCCTCCTCATCCGCAAAATCATAGTCGTCCGGGTCTGCGCTGACCTTGGACGCCTGCTTGGGACGGATAAACTTGATATAGGCGAAGGCTCCGCCGCCGCCCAGCACCACCAGCGCCAGGACCAGCGCCAGGGCGCCCATGCCCCCGGACTTCTCCGCCTCCGGCTCCGGTTCGGGTTCCGGCTCCGGCTCCGCGCCGGCGCACTCGGCCATATTCACCGCGCACACCTCGCAGGAGGTGTTCACCGCCCCGGCCTGGCATTTCTCCGTACAGGTGCAGACCGCCGGCGCCTCCTGGGCCTCGCCATCCTCCATCAGTGCCAGGAGGTCCGCCTCGTCCACCTGGTTCAGGAAGTGGACGGTCTGCGCCCCCTCGTCATCCCGGTCGATGATGAGATAGAACACGTTGCCGCCCTTTGTCTCCACCGTGATGAACTGCTTGCCGGAGGATGTCCCGCCCAGGTCGTCAATGAGGGACAGGTTCCCGTCCGGGGTCAGGGCGGCCCCTGCGCCTCCGGAGAGGCCGGAGGCGAATAGCTCCATCAGGGCGGAGAGGTCCGCCCCGTCCAGGGAGAGGGAGAAGCTGCCTGTGTCCGTGATGGTCAGGTAGTCAGAATGGACATAGCCCTCCCGCTCCGGCAGAAGCACCTTCACCCATTCGCCCTCGGTGCCGATGACCTCCACCTGCGCCCCATCGGGAAGCTGGGTGAAGGCGTCGTTGTCCAGCCCAGCGCCGGTGCGGACATTCAGATTGCCGCCGCAGATGGTCACGGTGCCGGTCTGCTGGGTCTCCCATTTCTCCGTGTCAGGGGTGAACAGGATACCGTCCTCGGTGACAGTCACAGTCCCCAGGCCGCCCAGCAGTTCGGTGATCTGGTCCAGGGTGTCCCCGTCATCCTCCGTGTTATTGTCCGCATTATCATCGCCGGCGGGATCTTCCTCATCAGTGATAGTGACCTCCGGGGCCTCGGCGTCCTCCGCAGGGTCCGCCTCCGTCCCGGCAGTTTCGGTGTAGTAGGGTTCGCCCTCCCCACCGCCGGAGAAAGCGGGGACAGCAAAGGCCGTGGCACAGAGCGCCACGGCCAGGGCCGCCGTAAACAGGCGGATGATCTTCTTATTCTTCATACTCGGTATCCTCCATCTCATTCTCGCCGGGGTCCGCCGCGGCCTCCGCCTCCATCATGCCCTCCGGCAGGGTGATGAGGCCGCTGGCGTAGGCCTTCAGGAAGGCCGTCAGTTCCCGGTTGTCCATCTTCACCGCCTTGACCATGCGGACGATCTCCAGGGTCTCCTCCTCGGTGAGCTGGGCCTCCAGGGCGCGGAGGCGCTTCTGCTGCTCGGAGATTTTCTCCTTGGTCTTTTCAATGTCACGGCGGATCTTCTCAACAGTTGCCATGTGTGCAAAACTCCTTTCCATATCGTTCTTTCCATGAATAGTTGCGGCCCAGGCCCTGGATCATTTTCAAATTGGGACGGGCGTTGTCCTCCAGGGCGATGGCCCGCCGGAACAGGTCCGGGTGGTGATCCCGCAGGTGGATGATCTCCTCCGCCCTCATGCTGGGACAGAAGAAGCAGGAGGACTTGCCCGGCTGGGGCAGGCCCGCATCTTCAATGGCCCGCATACACGCCGCCCGGTCCCATCCCCATTCCATCAGGGGATACCACTTGCTGTACTTGGGGTCAGCCAGGTCGCCCAGCAGCACCTTGTCGCTGCGGTAGCCCTCGCCGGCGTCGTAGCCGATGAACTTCACCACCCGCTTGCCCGCTGCCCATGCCTTTTGGCAGGGCAAATAGTGATTGCAGAACTTTTCCTGTGGCCCGATCTTGTGTTTCAGGGAACACCGCTTGAAGCCGTAGGCGATGGAGGGCAGGGTGCCGCTCTGCAAACACTCCTGCTCCAGAGTCAGCCGCTTGCCGTCCCGCGTGGTCTTGTAGACTCTGGTGATGGGCGGCATCCCGTGGTCCTTCAGCCATCGGTCCATGACGTCCAGGTAGGCATAGGTGTGGGGATGCTCCGCCCCGGTATCCGCAAAGAGGATCAGGTCCACCGGGATACGGTGCTGGTGCAGGCCGATCAAAAGGGCGGTGCTGTTGACACCGCCCCCGTAGGAAACCATATTGATGCTTTACCACCTCCCATCAGTTGTACGGCGGCCGGCCGTAGGCATAAAAGTGAGACTGCCAGTAGCTGGTGTTCAAATTGGTGTAGGAAATCGGATCTCCACAGTGCAACATCATATTGTCGCCCACATAGATGCCCACATGGGAGATACCGCTGGTGTCATAGGTGCCCACAAAGAACACCAGGTCGCCCGGCTGGGGGTCGGAGACCGGCGTGGAGATGTTATAGAGCCCCTGGGCGCCCAGCCGCCCGGTGTTGCACAGGCCGGTACTGGTCAGCACATAGCTGACGAATCCGGAACAGTCGAAGGAGGTCTCCGGACTGCTCCCGCCCCAGACATAAGGGTATCCCAGGTATTTCTCCGCCTCGGTGATGAGGGTGGCAAACCGCTCATCCGTCAGATACTCGGCGGGGATGTCCCAGGCCGTGGGCGGGTTCTCCACATACTTGCCCACATACCCGGAGGACGGGAACAGGTCCGGCCGGTTGCCCAGGGTGGACATATACACGGCGTACATGGAGAGCTGGTCCTCGCCCATGATGTAGACCGGCACATGGGAGAGGTCGAAATTCTCCAGCGTGACGGTGCAGATGTACCAGGTGTAGGGCACCCGGACCGTATAGGAGTTGCCCTCACTGTCCGTCCGGGTCTCGGTGCGGTAGCGGGTCTCTGTCGTTACCGTTTCCGTAAGGATGTACTGCTTGTCAAAGAGCATTTCCAGATCCCCTTGCACCTCGTCCAGGGTGAACACCCCTTCATGGAGGGCGGACAGGATGGACAGCAGCACATAGGGGTCATGCTCGATCTCGTCCAGGTCAAAGTGGTACTCGTCGTAGTCGTGGGTGGCTTCGTAGGTATCCAGGTATTCTTGCAGCTCCGCCTCCATCTCACAGTAGGCGGCCTCGGCCCCGGTCAGGTCCGCGTCCTCCGAAAGATAGGAGGACGCCACCAGGCCGGAAGTCCCGCCCCCGAACATGGAGGTGCAGGACTGCATCAGCCCCATGATGAGCATGAGGATCAAGCCAATCCCGCCCACAATGAGGAGGGTGTGTTTGTTCTTGGTGACGAAGCCGCCCAGCTTCTGGGCGATGGTCCCGCCGCCCTTCTTCGCTGCGGAGGCGGCGGTCTGGGACGCCTTGCCCGCGGCCTGGGCTGCGCCGGTTCCTGCCCGGTGGGCGGCGGCGTACTGTTTTTGCAGCCGTTTCTTCTGCCACAGGCGGGAGATGGGGTTACTGGACGCAAGCTGGGGATTTTCCATGACGGACTTCCGCCAGTAGAAATCGGCATTGGATTTCACCGCTGCCTGCTCCGCCTGTTTCACATCCCGCCAGGGTTTCAGTTTCCGGTCCGTGCGTGCCTGATGGATACGCCGGCCGCCATAGCCCACGGCCTTCTCGATCTGCCGCTCCCCCAGGTGGCCGGCCTGGACGCCGGAATTTTCACCCTCCACCTTGCTCACTTCGCTGTGGAGGGTGGACTTCACCTCCTGCACCGGCCGGGATAAGGGGTTGCCATGCTCCTTGCCGGGAGGCTTGATGGGGACAGCAGCTTTCGCCGTGTCCAGCTGATCCGCCGCCTTGTCCGACTTGCGGACAGCTTTTTTCAGCTCCGGCGCCGCCCGGTCTGCCTCCGAAAACTGCAAACGGGAGGAAGGGCGGTCCCTGGCCGCCTCACCCTCCCGGAAGGTGTCGCGCCGCTTGCGCCGCGCTTTTTTCGCCTGGCGCCGTTCCACATGGCCCTCCACCTCGTCCACCGCCCGGCTCAATGTCCCCGCCGTTTCATCAGCAGAGGAATAGTCCTGTTCCTGGGGGCGGTCCGAAATGTGGGTGGCCTCGCCGGTCACCAGGTTCACCGAAATGGCCCCGTCACGGGTCATCTTCTGGGCCTCCTTCTCGGAGGCTTTCCATTCCTGCATTTATCCGTCACCTCCTCCATAGGGGCAGATGCTGGCGCACGCCCCGGTCTCAATCGCCGCGATATAGTGAAAAATGGGATAGGCCTGGGGCGGGCAGACTGCGTTGCCCAGGGTTTTCAGGCGCAGGGCCCGGTCCTTCGTGTCATCAGTTATGCGGAGGACATCTGCGGGTTCCTCTCGCCAGAGGATACGGCCGTCCATCCTTTCGGGAAGCCCATGAGCCATTCCACCCAATCCGGGTTCAGTGCCGCCTTCTCCGACAGGGGCTGCTCCGGGTGGATCACCTGGGCCGACAGGTTGCTGGACGGGGACTTGCCCTGGAAGGCCGTGGGTTTCAGGGTGGAGCGGTAGCCCTCCGACGCCGCCGGCGTCAGGTAGAACACCGCCGCCGAAAGGCTCAGGCTCCAGATCGTCCCGTCCCTGTTCCGCTTGCGGAAGATCCCATTGTCCGACAGGTACACATCCAGGTTTGCCGCGTCCCTGCAGGTGGATTTGTCGGAGGCAAGGGGCGTGGGAAACATCAGCCGCGACGATAAAAGTTCGCTGGCGCTCATGCCATGCGCCGACGCCGCAAGCCGGAAATACGAATGGGAGAACAGCGTATCCCGCTTTTGCCAGGTCAAAGATCGTTTTGTCGAGCCCCATATTGATGAAGCCAGCAACATTTTCCCCAAGCACCCAACGGGGCCGCAGTTCGGCAATAACTCTGCACATTTCCGGCCACAGGTAGCGTTCATCCGCAAAGCCCTTCCGCTTTCCCGCGGTGGAGAAGGGCTGGCAGGGGAAGCCGCCGGAGATGATGGTGACTGTTTCAAGTCCTGTTTTCTCAAAAAACGCCTCCTTCGTGAATGTGGTGATGTCCCGGAACTTCGGCACGTCCGGCCAGTGCCGCTCCAGGACGGAATAGGGGTAGTCCGCCCATTCACACTGGCAGACGGTCTCGAACCCGGCCGCCTCCGCCGCCAGGTCCAGACCGCCGATGCCGGAGAACAGGCTCACATGGGTCAGTCGCTCCATACCTCGTCCCCTTCAAGGTCGCCCTCGTCCTGGGGCTCCTCCACATCCTCCAGGCGGACCAGGTTATGGCGCTTGATGATGGCCTCCTCCAGGGTATCATGCGCGACGCCGCTGCCCTCCGGGAGCCCCAGGCTGCGGTAGATCCGCTTCATCTCTTTCTCATAATTGCCGGCCCGCTTTTTCAAACGGAGAAAATCCTTCTCCGTCTCCGCCTCCGACAGGCAGCGGGCCAGGGAATGATAGAGAACGATCAGGTTGTAGATGTCGCCCACCAGCATACGGAAACCGCTGCCGGGGATGATGTACTCATCCCGATATTTCTTGGGCTTCGGCTCCTCCTCCGGGACCACCTCCACCTCGTCCAGTTCCTTGTCCATGAGCCCCTTCAAATCCTTGGGGTCGCCGAACACCAGATAGCGGCCGGGGATGCCCCAGCTCTGGAACTTCTCCTCGGCGATCTCACCGTACCGCTTTGCCGTGTCCAGCACATGGAACACATCCTCCTCGTCCTTGATGCGGCCAGCCAGAAAAGCGAGCTGATGGAGGAGCCCATACAAGTGGACCTCATCGTTGATGTGGGAGAGATAGGTCTTTCCGTTGATGACATACAGTTTGTTTTTCATATTCACGCCTCCGTTTCCGCCGCGTGCTCCACCTCGCTGGGTTTGGTGGTGAGCAGCTTGTAAAGCTCCGTGCCCTTGGGGAAGTCGTCCGCAAAGGGCAGGATGACATTGTTGAAGAACAGCAGCCCGTGGCCGGGGTCGGAATTGGTCACATAGGCAAGCTGCTCCGGGGAGATGTTCAGCCGCTCCGCCAGTATCTTCCGGTCGCCGGCAGCCTGGTTGAGCATATAGATGAAATCGCTGTTTTCCAGAATGTTCTCAATCTCCGGGGAGGAAAGCAGATCTTTGGGGTTCTGCGTCGCCCCGGTCGGCACGCCGCCCCACTTTCTGAACCGTTTCCAAATCTCGGCGCTGTACGCTGCGGTCTGTTCCTCCTTCAGCAGAAGGTGGAACTCGTCCACGAAATACCAGGTAGACCGGCCGATGGCCCGGTTGATGGTAACGGTGTTCCACACCGCGTCCTGGACAATGAGCATACCGGGCTTTTTCAGGTTCTTGCCCAGGCCCTTGATGTCAAAACAGACAAGGCGGTTGCGGATGTCCACGGTGGTGCGGTGGTTAAAGAAGTTCAGCGAACCGTTCACATACAGGTCCAGCGCCTGAGCTACCCGGTCGGCCTCCGGGATGCCTTGTGCCAGAAGCGCCTCCATCAAATCGCCCAGAATGGGCATATTCTCCGGTCTGGGGTCGGCAAAATAGGGCTGATAGATCTTCTGCACAGCCCGGTCGATGACAGTTTTCTCGATGGCCTCCAGCCCTGTCTTGCTGCCCATGATGAGCTCGCAGAAGGACAGGACAAAGTCGGATTTCAGCGCCAGCGGGTTCTCCTCGTCCGAGTAGTTGAGATTGATGTCCAGAGGGTTCACATAGTCGGTGCTGGACGGAGACAGCCGGATCACCTGACCGCCCAGCCGTTTCACCAGGGGCGAATATTCATCCTCCGGGTCGCAGATGATGACATTATCTTTGGTGGTCAGGATGATGAAGGTGATCTCCCGCTTGCAGCTCATGGATTTGCCGCTGCCCGGCGTACCGAACACAAGGCCGTTGGGACACCGCGACTGCTTGCGGTCCAGCAGGATCATGTTGTTGGAGAGTGCGTTCAGGCCGTAATACATGGACTCACCGCCCATGAACAGTTCCTGGGTGACGAAGGGAACGAACACCGCCAGGGCCGATGTGGTCAGGCTCCGTTCGATCTTGATACGGTTCAGGCCCAGGGGAAGGCTGCTCATCAGCCCGTCCTCCTGCTGGAAGTCCAGCCGGGTGAGGAGACAGTTGTAGGTCTGGGCGACGCTGGCCGCCTGAGATACGGCGATCTCCAGCTTCTGCTTGGTTGCCGCCATGTGCATGACCAGGAAGGTCAGATTGAACATTCGCTCGTTTCGGCTTTGCAGGTCCTGGAGGATGGTTTTTGCCGCGCCACCGTAGGTGGCAAGGTCGCTGGGGAGGATGTCCATGTCATACCCGCTGCGCACCGCCCGCTTCTGCTCCGCAATCTTCATGGCGTCCAGGTCGGTGATCTTCCGTTTTACCATCTTGATGGCTTCGTTCTGGTTGATGCCTCGGATGTGCATAGTCACCAGGATGTTACCCTCGGTCTCCATAAACTCCGACAAAATGCGGTCGTGGATCTCCGGGGCGGTGATCTGCAAAAAGCTGACTGCGCCGTACATCTCGCCGATGCGGAAGGTACGGGTTTCTCCGAAATGGAAGGAGGACGGGGCGATGAAGTCCTTGACCGAAAGGCCGCTGGGCGCCAGCCAGTCCCAATCGAAAGCGAACCTTCCGCCCTCCGGGTGAAGGATGCCGTGAAGCAGCTCCAGCCGCTCCTTCCCGTCCAGCACATGGGCGGCAGCCCCCATGACCTTGAAGCGGTTGAGGGTGTCGGTCTCGATACGGGCAAACCGCGCCCGCGCCGCCGCCAGGTTCTCCGCCTCGATGGTCAGGGTGACATACTTGGTTTTCACATAGCCGTTGCTGCCCCGTTCATACTGGAAACGGAGTATCCCGGCTGCGTCCTCACGAATGGGGTCCAGGTCGTCGCCCTGGGGACGGATGCCGAACAAATCCTCCTCCGATCCATGCTCCACATATCGGCTGCTGAGTGTCATTTGCACCCCAATGGTGGGGTCATAGCCGTTATAGAAGTCGCAGAGGCTTTCAAAGATGCTCCGCTGATCCTCCGGCCCCGCCAGGCGGTAATTCACATCCTCATAGGCGATGGTCTTGGAGAAGGCCCCGCCATCCAGCCGGCACAGGCCGTCCGGGAACATATTGCGGAAAGGGATGCTGTCCTGCACCGTATGGGCTTTCCCATCGCCCTTTGCCTGCCGGATCACCGCCTCGATCTGCCTGCGCTCGTCACGGGTCGGTTTACGTCTGGGCTTTGCCGTTTTTCCGGGTCTTGCGGTTTTTGCCTGCAATCGCTCTCACCTCCTGTTCCAATTCGTGCTGCCGCACAAGCGCGGAGTACAGGTTGTTGGTTTGGTAGATCCGCACCTTTGGGCGGATAAACTTGTTCTGAATGAGGTGCCCAAGGAACACCTCCAGGGGCTGCCCGTTCCGCTCGTACATGGCGAACAGGAAAAAGGGCAGCATGACCAGGATCATACACAGGGCCGCCGTGGTGGTGCCCAGCGCGCCCTTGGCTAAGAAGAAAAGCGGCACGCCAATCAGCGCCGCCGCTCCGAAACAAATCACCTGCCGCTTGGTCAGCCCGAACAGGACCTTGCTCTGCACCTTGCTCAGGTCCTTCGGGATCGTTACATAGGCCAATCACATCAACTCCTTTCTATCAATGCGCCCCGAACAGGGACTTTGCGAGGCTGCCGGTCTTAAAGAGGGTGAAGCACAGGAGCACCGTGTACCCCATGCACCCCCAGATGGCGCCGGAAATGTTGTCGCCGCTCAGGGAGATGCCCTCCACCAGCACCGCGTAGATGCCCACGCAGATCATAATGAGGAACGCCTGGAAGCCCAGGGCCAGCAGGGAGCGGAGATAGTTCTGTCCCGTGTTTCCCCATTCCCGGTTGACCATTGTGGCAAATGGGATGGGACCTATCGAAGTGACCAAATACACCTCAATCATTCTGCCGTAAATGACCAGGAAGATGCAGATGGAAAGTATCTGCGTACACAGTCCCACGAAGATGCTCTGGAACCACAGCCCCAGCAAAGCGCCGATGCTCCAGTCCGCGAGATGGGTCTCCAGGTCGGCGGTCACGCCGGATATGTCGATGCCCGCGTCCGAAATAATGACGCCGGCGCTCTGGCTCACCACATTCTGCGCCACATCGAACACCGCCATGACGATGTTCCAGGTGTTGGTGACGATCAGCACCGCGCAGAAGGTCTTGAAAATCCACCTGAAGAAAATCCAGGTGTCGAAGTCGTGGAGGTTGTTCTTCTCGATGATGAGCTGGATCAGCTCGTAGCACATGACGAAGGTGAGGATGATGCCTGCGATGGGGACGATCACCGTCTCCGAGAGATTGCGGATCATGTTGAAGATGCTGCTGTTCCAGGCGGCGGGCGTCATGCCGACCTCCCCGGCGATCTCGCCCACCTTTGTGTTCAGGGTATCAAACATCCCGGTCAGGTTTGAAATGATACCGTCAATGAGCAGTTCCTTGAACCACTCCTGGATCATATCCAATATCAAGGGAGATCACCTCCTTTGCGGGGGCTCCCGCTATAAAGCAAAAGCCCCCGCCGGGTTTGAAGCAGCATTAGGTGGTAGTGAGCAGGTCGGCCAGCAGGGGAATCAGCATCATACCGATGAGGGCGACACCGCCGCCAGCCATCAGCTGCTTGATGCCCTGGCTCTTTACTGATGTGCGATAAAGAAGTAATAGAAGTGTAAAAAATTTTGCCGTTCCTATCCGGCACTTGCGCATTGTGTCGGATAGGTCGGGCGTTAGGCTTCGGGCAAGTCAATCTTGCCGACAAAGCTGTAATAAATCTCAATGTCCTGCCTGCGGGTGCCGTTCTCGTCATAGCTGCACTCATGCACGACGATTTTCTCAATCATTTCCCGCAAGAGGGTGGGGGTCAATTCCTCAAAGGCAAGGTGCTTTCGGACGATACCCATAAACTTTTCCGCGTTGACGGTGGCGGCCTGCGACTTGTCCAGTTCGGCCTGCAAAGCGGCGGCGCGGTCTTTCAGTTCCCGCTGCTCCTGCTCATAGTCTGCCGACAGTTCCATGAAACGCTCGTCGCTGATTTTGCCGTTCACATTGTCCTCATACAGCCGCTTGATAATGCGGCTCACTTCGGAAATGCGCTCCTGCGCCTGTTCAAGCTGCTTCGTGGCTGCGGCGGTCTTTCTCTTGCCGCCGATCTCGTTCTGCTGGATAAGCAGCTTTACAAAGCGGCTCTCATGCTTGGCGGCATATTCCGTCACCTGCCGGAGATTGGAGAGGACACCGGCGGTCAACAGGTCGGTGCGGATAAAGTGCGCCGTACAGTCGCGGGTGCGCTTCTTGTAACTACCGCAGATGTAACAGTCCTGCTTGCGGTTCTTGTTCTGATACCGCTGCTGGTACATCACATGGCCGCAGTCGGCGCAGAACAGCATACCGGAGAACAGCCCCACTTCATCATAGCGGTTCGGGCGTTTGCGCTGCTTGCGTAACTCCTGCACGCGCTCCCATGTTTCCGTGTCGATAATCGGCTCATGGTGGTCGGGGAAAATGGCTTGCTTCTCCACAGGGTTCTCTACGCTGTGCTTGGTTTTGTAAGAGGGCTTCTCCGTCTTGAAGTTTACCAGACAGCCGGTGTACTCCCGGTTTTCGAGGATATGAACGACGGTGTTCGTCGCCCATTTACACACATAGCCGGGGTGATAGCGGCGGGTGCTGCCCGTCCTGCGGTATTCCAGCGTCCCCGGCGTGGGGATTTGCTGCTCCGACAGCATACGGGCAATCTTGGTCGGGCCGTTCCCGGCAAGGCAAAGCTGGTATATCTGCTTGACTACCGGCGCGGTTTCCTCGTCAACGATATAGTTCTCGTCCTCGTCCATGAGGTAGCCGTACACCGGCTTGCTGGTAACGGGCTTGCCGCTCATGCCTTTTGCTCTCTTAACTGCCTTGATTTTCTTGCTCGTATCTCTCACCAGCCATTCGTTGAACAGATTTCGCAGAGGGGTAAAATCGTTGTCCATGCCGCCGTTTGCACTGTCCACATTGTCGTTGACAGCGATAAACCGCACGCCCTTTTGGGGGAACAGCATTTCCGTGTAAAATCCCACCTGCAAGTAGTTTCGCCCTAACCGGCTCATGTCCTTGACAATGACTGTACCTACTTTCCCGGCTTCAATGTCTGCAAGCATGGCTTGAAAACCGGGCCTTTGAAAGTTCGCGCCGGAATAGCCGTCGTCGGTGTACCAGCGCAGGTTGGTAAAGCCATTCTGTTTTGCAAAGGCTTCGAGTATCCGTTTTTGAGACGAGATTTGTCAAGGTTATTTTCTCCCGCTGAATACAAATGTCCAACTTTACTGTGAATAGCTCAGATATAATAAACACAGAGCCGCAGAATGGCCAGGGTTGCCATCACCGCCGCAATGATTAGGATGGTGTTTCGGTTT
>OLOS01000477.1_pt1 | contig 42292 bp, 34 predicted proteins | sample 1672631 | NCBI WGS metagenome assembly OLOS01 (sample SAMEA3136707, study PRJEB25190) | human gut metagenome | biome: human gut; feature: human-associated habitat; material: faeces | place: Austria | collected 2013 | reverse complement strand
TCGTCTGCGGGCGCGGTGCTGCGCTGCGCCGGGGCGGGCTGTTCTTTTCCGGCGGCGGAGACGAGTCCGAGCGCGCACAGGCGCTCCATCGTCTGGCGCAGTTCGCGCTCGGTCAGGCCGATGCGCTCGGCGGGGAAGGGCTTTCCCCCGGCGCGCAGCAGCGCGAGATATACCAGGGCGCAGCGCCCGTCCTTTTCCTGCAGCAGCTTGTCCGCTTCCTCGATCGGCAGCGACAGGCAAACCGGCCGCGACAGCGTAAATTCGGCTTGATCCATGCAATTACCCCTCGGGTCGATAGAAATTCATGATAGGTTCACATTATAGCATGAAAATTGACTTGTAGCAAGAGCAGCGCCTGTGTTATAATGCGATATGTATGACTATAACTAGGAGTGGGTCTATGCTGGAATTGTTGGCGCCTGCGGGCAACCTCGATGCCGTCATCGCGGCGGTGCAAAACGGGGCGGACGCGGTGTACATGGGCTTTGGCGACGGGTTCAACGCGCGCCGGAGCGCGGATAATTTCACACGGGAGTCGTTTGCAAAAGCGGTGCGCTACTGCCACATCCGCGGCTGCAAGGTCTATGTCACGCTCAACACCCTCGTGGGTGACCGCGAGATGGAGTCCGCCGCCGCGCTCGCGCAGCAGGCGTCGGACGCCGGGGCGGATGCGATCCTCGTGCAGGATCTGGGGCTTGCGCGCGTGCTGCGCGATGCCCTGCCGGATATCCCGCTGCACGCGAGCACGCAGATGAGCATCCACAACCTTGCCGGAGTCGAGGCTGCGGCCGAGATGGGCATCACCCGCGCCGTGCTCTCGCGCGAGCTCTCGCTCGAGCAGATCCGCTTCATCTCGCAGCACGCGAGCATCGAGACCGAGGTCTTTGTGCACGGTGCGCTGTGCTTCTGCTATTCCGGTCAGTGCTATATGAGTGCGCTCATCGGCCGCCGCAGCGGCAACCGCGGCGCGTGTGCGCAGCCGTGCCGTATGCAGTACAGCATGGGCGGTCGCATGGACGAGTACCCGCTGAGCCTGCGCGACAACTGTCTGGCGGATTATCTGCAGCAGCTTGCCGACGCCGGCGTTGCCTGTGTGAAGATCGAGGGGCGCATGAAGCGGCCGGAGTATGTTGCCGTGGTCACGGATGTGTACGCCAAGTGCATCCATGAGCACCGCGTGCCCACGCCGGAAGAAAATGACCGTCTTGCGCTGGCGTTTTCGCGTCAGGGCTTCACGCAGGGCTACCTGCTCGGCGAGAAGGGGCCGGATATGCTCGGCACCCGCGCGGCCGAGCCTGACCGCGAGGCCGAAAAGATGTTCACCGCCGCGCGCAAGGCATATGCCGACGGTGAGCGCCGCCGTGTGCCCGTGAAGTTTTATGCCAAGGTGCGCGCGGGCGAGCCGGTCATGGCCGCCGTCGCGGATGAGGACGGGCATCGCGCCGTGCTCACAGGGCCTGTGCCCGAGCCTGCGCAGCGCGCGCCGCTGACCGAGCAGAGCCTTGCCGATCAATTTGCCAAAACGGGCGGAACGCCCTATTATTCCACCGGCACGGAAAGCCGCATCGACCCCGGGCTGTACCTTCCGGCGGCCGCCGTCAACGATCTGCGCCGCCGGCTCATCACCGGTCTGAAGGACGAGCGCGCGGCGCTGCCCGAGCGGCGCAGCCTGCCGCTGCCGCTGCGTCCGGAGGGCAAGCGCTATTATGCCGACCCCGTGCTCATCGTGCAGGTGCATCAGCCCGAGCAGCTCACGCCGGAGCTCGCGCAGCTGCGCCCGGCGTATGTGTATGTGCCGGTCGAAATTCTTGACACGGATTTTCCGCGCGTCGCTCCGTTTCTGGAGCAGGGGGCGCAGGTCGTGGCGGTGCTGCCGCGCGTCATCACGGACGATCAGGCGGAGGATATGCACGCGATGCTCTCCCGCGCCGCCGAAAACGGCGTGTGCGAGGCGCTCGTCGGCAACATGGGGCACATCTTCTTCGCCCGCCGCGCGGGAATGCACGTGCGCGGCGACTTCGGGCTCAACGTCTTCAACTCCTTCACCGAGGGGGTCTTGCAGCAGGCCGGGCTCGTGAGCGCGACGGCGTCGTTCGAGCTGCGCGTGGCGCAGATCCGCGACCTTGCCAAGGCGGTCGACACCGAGATGATCGTCTACGGCCGTCTGCCGTGCATGATCACCGAGCAGTGCATCATCCGCAACAGCGCGGGGCGCTGCAACTGCACCGTGCCGAACAATCTGGCCGACCGGCGCGGGGCGCTGTTCCCGGTGCTGCCGGCGTTCGGTCACCGCAACCAGATCTTCAACGCGCACAAGCTCTATCTCGCCGACAAGCATGAGGACTATGAAACGGCGGGGCTCTGGGGCGTGCGCCTCATGTTCACGACCGAGACGCCGCATGAGTGCGTCGCGGTCACGCAGAGCTATCAGGGTCTGACGGATTACCGCCCCAACGGGCTGACCCGCGGACTGTATTATCGGGGCGTGGAATGATCCGCCCGGGAGGAACGACCATGAACTGGATTCTTGCCTCCGGCTCCCCGCGCCGGCGGGAGCTGCTGGAGATGCTCGGTGTGCCGAACTTGACGATCCGTCCGGCCAAGGGACCCGAGCGTGCGACGCCGGGCGCAGGACCGGAGCAGACCGTGCGCGAGCTTGCGCTGCACAAGGCGCAGGAGGTCGCGCAGACCTGCGCACCGGAGGACATCGTCATCGCGGCGGACACGATCGTCTATCTTGACGGTGTGATCCTCGGCAAGCCGAAAGACACGGCCGACGCCGCGCGTATGCTCGCCGCCCTGTCGGGACGCGAGCACACCGTCTATACCGGCGTCGCCGTTTTGCGCGGCGGCGAGACGCGGCTGGCGGCCGAGCACACGGCCGTGCGCTTTCGCACGCTGACACCGGCGGAGATCACGCGCTACATCGCCACCGGCGAGCCGATGGACAAGGCCGGCGCCTACGGCATTCAAGGGCGCGGGGCGCTGTTCGTCGCGCATCTGGACGGGGACTATTTCAACGTCATGGGCCTGCCGCTGTGCCGGCTCGGACAACTGCTGAACGAACTGGGAGTCGAGCTGCTTTGAACTGGAAAACATATCTGAAGAAAAAAGGTGCGCGCATCGGCGCGGTCGTGCTTGCGGTCGTGCTCGTGCTCGCGCTCATCGCCGGGGCGCTCGGCGGCAAGGCGGGATTTCTCACGAATCTCGACGGCATCGTGCGCGCGCCGCTGCAAAAGGCCGCGACCGTCACGGCGCAGTGGCTCGAGAGCATCTACGGCTACATTTATAAATATGACCAGCTCAAGGCCGAAAACGACCAGCTGCGCGTCCAGCTTGCCGAGGCGCAGGCGCAGGCGCGCGAGGGGCAGGAGGCGCTGGCGGAAAACGAGCGCTACCGCGAGCTGCTGGGCTTCACGCAGCGGCACACGGATTTTGAGCTCGAGCCGGCGAACGTCGTGTCCTACGGCGCGTCGAACTGGTCGAGCACGCTCACGCTCAGCAAGGGCAGCGACTGCGGCATCGAGGTCGGCGACTGCGTCATGAACGAGGCCGGCGCACTCGTCGGTCAGGTCATCGAGGTCGGCAGCACATGGGCGACCGTGCGCACGGTCATCGACGTGGACATGAGCGTCGGCGGCTACATCAGCAGCAGCGGCGCCACGGCCATGGTGCTCGGCGACTTCACGCTCATGCAGGACGGCTGCGTGCGCTTCGGCTACCTGGCCGAGGGCATGAGCATCTTCACCGGCGACACCGTGCTCACCTCCGGCAAGGGCGGCGCGTTCCCGGCGGGGCTCGTCGTCGGCACGATCACCGACGTGCGCACCGAGGCCGGCGGTCAGCAGACCTACGGCGTCATCACGCCCGCGTGTGATCTCGGCGAGCTGCTGCAGGTGTTCGTCATCAAGGACTTTGATGTGGTGAGCTGATATGTGGGCGGATTTGATCAATAAGGAAAAGATACACCGCGCGCTCTGGTGCGCGCTGTACATGGCGGTCACCGTGATCCTGCAGACCACAGTCTTTGCGCACGTCGCGCTCTTTGGCGTGCACGCCATGTTCGCGCCGGCGGTCGTCGTGGCGGTCGGCGTGTTTGAGGGCGGCACATGGGGCGCGGTCTTCGGTCTCGTCACGGGCTATTTCTGCGCCATGGGCTACCCCGAAACGGGGCTGCTGTTTGCCGTGCTCTTCGCGCTCATCGGCTTTGGCGCGGGGATGCTCGCGGCATACCTCATCAACAACGGCATCTTCCCGTTTCTCGTGACGTGTCTGGCCGCGTTTTTGCTCACGGCCTTTTGCCAGATGTTCCGCCTGTGGATCTTCCGCGGCGCGTCGTTCTGGCGGCTGCTCGCCGTGGCGCTGGGGCAGAGCGTGTTCTCGCTCCCGCTCGCCGTGCCGTATTACTACATCAGCCGTGCGTTTCACCGCCGGCGTGCCCAGCGCTGAGGCATTCAGCGCGCCCGTACCCCCGAAAGGATCTTCGCTATGGAAAAACCCATCAAGCCCGGCCGTATCGCCGCGCTCGCGTGTATGCTCACGCTGCTCGTGATCGTGTTCGTGGTCGCGCTCTACAAACTGCAGATCGTGGAAGGTAAGGCGTACTATGAGGAAAACCGCAACAGCGTCGCCAGCTCCCAGAGCGTGGCGGCCGCGCGCGGCAGCATCCTTGACCGCTATGGCCGCGTGCTCGTGTCGAACACGAGCTGCAACAACCTCGTCTTCAACCCCGACGACCTCTTCGAGCAGGACGACCCGAACGGCATCCTGCTGCGCCTTGCGCGCACCGTCGTCAGCTGCGGCGACACGTATGTCGACGAGATGCCGGTCACGACCGAGCCGCCGTTCGAGTATACGGACATGAACGAGACGCAGCGCACACAGCTCAAGGGCTTTCTCAAATATGCCGGTCTCGACGAGGAGGCCACGGCCGTGGAGCTTTTGAGCTACTGCCGCGAAAAGTTTGAGATCAACAACAACTACTCCGCAGCCGATATGCGCACCATCGCCGGCCTGCGCTATTCGATCAAGACGCGCTATATCGACAAGCTCTACCTGCCCGATTACGTCTTTGTCAAGGACGCGAGCATGGAGCTCATCACCTCCCTGAAGGAGAATAACATCCCCGGCTTTGAGGTCACAGTGTCGTATACGCGCCAGTATCACACGAATCTGGCGGCGCATCTGCTCGGCTACACGGGCCTGATGAACGCCGAGGAGTACACGACCTATAAAACGCAGGGCTATCCCATGAGCGCGACCGTCGGCAAGGACGGGGCGGAGCTCGCCTTTGAGAAATATCTCCACGGCACGGACGGCACGGCGATCGTGACGAAAAACGCTGCCGGTACCGTCACCGGTACGACCTATACCAAGGAGCCGGAGCCCGGCAATCAGGTCAGTCTCACCATTGACCTCGACCTGCAGTCGGCGGCGGAACAGTCGCTGACCAAGGGCATCGAGAACATGAAGTCAAAATCCACGGAAGACAGCGACGCCGTCGGCGGCGGCGCGCTCGTGGCGGTCGACGTCGCCACCGGTCAGCCGCTGGCCATCGCAAACTACCCGACCTTCGACCTGCAGACGCTCTTCCAGAGCGAGGAGAACTACAAGGCCGTCTCCGAGGCGGACAACCAGCCGCTGTTCAACCGCGCGCTGCTCGGCCAGTATTCTCCGGGCTCGACGTTCAAGCCCTGCACGGCCATCGCCGGTCTGACCGAGGGCGTCATCACCACCGGCACGACCATCCAGTGCACCGGCACGTTCCGCAAGTATGAGGACACCGGCTACGCGCCCAGATGCTGGATCGCCTCCTCCGGCACGACGCACGGAAAAGATAACGTGACCGAGGCCATCCGCGACTCGTGCAACATCTTCTTCTACACCGTCGGCGACAGCCTGCCGATCGACACGCTCGCGCGCTATGCCGCGGCCTTCGGTCTCGGCGAGCACACCGGCATCGAGCTGCCGGAGAGCACCGGCCAGATGGCTACGGAGGCCGTGAAGAAGAAGCTCGAGAACACGAACTGGTATGTCGGCGACTCGCTGCAGGCGGCCATCGGCCAGTCGTACAGCCTGTTCACGCCGCTGCAGCTTTCGGAATACTGCGCCACGATCGCAAACGGCGGCACGCGCCACAGCGCGTCCATCCTGAAATCCGTGCGCAGCTACGACGGCAGCGAGCTCATCTATGAAAACGAGGCCGAGGTGCTCAGCACCGTTGAGACCGGCGACTACAACTGGGCCGCCGTGCAAAAGGGCATGTACCTCGTCGCCAACGACCCCGCCGGCAGCGCTTACGAGACCTTCGGCAGCTACGGCGTGAAGGTCGCCGCCAAGACCGGTACCGCCCAGCTCGGCGATAACCAGGTCAACAACGCCATTTTTATCTGCTACGCACCGTATGACAACCCCAAGGTCGCCGTGGCGGTCGTTGTGGAGCACGGCAGCGCCGGTGCTTCCATCGCCTCCATCGCGCGCGATTTTCTCGACGCATATTTTACCGTCAAGACCGTTGACACCGCCCCCGAGAGCGAGCTCTCGCTGCTGCGATGACGGCCGCTGACCAGAAAGAGAGGAGTTTTCCACATGAACATTGCACTGATCGCTGACGACGGAAAAAAGGAACTCATGGTCCAGTTCTGCATCGCATACTGCGGTATTCTGGCCAAGCACGAATTGTGCTCCACGTTTACGACCGGCCGGCTCATCTCCGAGGCCACCGGACTGAAGATCCGCACGTACCTGCATTCGTCGCAGGGCTGCCAGCAGCTCGACGCGCGCATCGCGTACAACGAGATCGACCTCGTGCTGTTTTTCTGCGATGCGGAAAACGGCAACTTCGACGAGGTCAACCGCATGGCGCGCCTGTGCGACCAGCGGCAGATCCCGTTTGCCAGCAACGTCGCCACGGCTGAGGTGCTCATCCTCGGTCTGAGCCGCGGTGATCTCGACTGGCGCGACATCGTCAACCCCAAAAAGAAATCGTAAGCCCGAAAGGAAACCAAGACATCATGGACAAGATCAAACCCCGCACGCTGTCCGGCTTTATGGAGCTGCAGCCGGACAAGCAGGTACAGATGGACAAAATGCGCGCCGTTCTGGCCGAGACCTACGCCCGCTACGGCTTCACCCCGCTCGACACGCCCGCGATCGAGGCGGCCGAGGTGCTGCTGGCCAAGGGCGGCGGCGAGACGGAAAAGCAGATCTACCGCTTCACGAAGGGCGAGAGCGATCTGGCGCTGCGCTTTGACCTCACGGTGCCGCTGGCGAAGTATGTCGCTGCCAACTACGGTCAGCTCACCTTCCCCTTCCGCCGCTACCAGATCGGCAAGGTCTGGCGCGGTGAGCGCGCGCAGCGCGGCCGCTTCCGCGAGTTTTATCAGGCGGACATCGACATCATCGGCGACGGTGCGCTCGATATCCTCAACGAGGCCGAGATCCCGGCCATCATCTACGACACGTTCACCCGCCTCGGTCTGCACCGCTTCCGCATCCGCGTGAATAACCGCAAGGTGCTCAACGGCTTTTTCGCCATCCTCGGCCTGAGCGAGCAGGCGGGCGATGTGCTGCGCACCATTGACAAGCTCGACAAGATCGGCGCGGACAAGGTGCGCGAGCTGCTCACCGATACCTGCGGCGTCACGGTCGAGCAGGCGGATGAGATCCTGCGCTTTATCGCCTGCCCGGGCACGAGCGCGGACAAGCTCGCCTTCCTCGAGCAGTACCGCGGCCGCAGCGACGTCTTTGACACCGGCCTCGACGAGCTGCGCACCGTCGTGGGCTATCTGCCCGCGTTCGGCGTCCCGGAGGAGAACTTCGAGCTCGACCTCACGATCGCGCGCGGTCTCGATTACTACACCGGCACGGTGTACGAGACCGTCCTGCTCGACCATCCCGAGGTCGGCAGCATCTGCTCCGGCGGCCGCTATGACGACCTCGCGGGGTATTATACGAACAAGTCCCTGCCCGGCGTCGGCATCTCCATCGGTCTGACGCGCCTGTTTTACATCATGCAGGAGCAGAACATGATCTCTGATGCCGTGCTCACCGCCCCGGCGGACGTGCTCATCCTGCCGATGACGGACGACCTGTCCGCCGCCGTGTCGCTGGCATCCATGCTGCGTGCAGGCGGTCTGCGCGTGCAGCTTTACAGCGAGAAGAAAAAGTTCAAGGCCAAGATCGGCTATGCCGACAAGCTCGGCATCCCGTTCGTGATCTTCCTCGGCGAGGATGAGATCGCGCAGAATGTCTGCGCGCTCAAGAACATGGTCACCGGCGTGCAGGAGGCCGTGACGCAGACCGCTGCGCTCGAGACCATCCGCGCGGAGATCGCGCGCCGCACCGCCGGTGCGATCCTGCGCGAGCAGTGATCCGGTCAATCCACCGCCGCCGCACCGCCGGAGGCGATATTCGATAGAAAGAAAGGGAATCAGGAGTATGTTTCAGTCCCGCACACACACTTGCAACGAGCTGCGGCTCGAAAACGTCGGCGAGCAGGTCCGCATCGTCGGCTGGATGGAAAACGTCCGCGAGGTCGGACAGAATTTTGCCTTTGTCGTCGTCCGTGATTTTTACGGCACGACGCAGGTCGTCATTGAGACCGAGGATATGATGAAGCTCGTCAAGCCCCTCAACAAGGAGTCCACGATCGCCGTTGAGGGCGTCGTGCGCGAGCGCGCGAGCAAAAACCCCAAGCAGCCCACCGGCGACATCGAGGTCGTGCCCACGAAGATCGAGGTGCTCGGCCGCTGCCGCTACAATGAGCTGCCGTTTGAGATCAACCGCAGCCGCGACGCCGACGAGGCGCTGCGCCTGAAGTACCGCTATCTCGACCTGCGCAACCCCGCCGTAAAGCAGAACATCATCCTGCGCTGCCAGGTGGTGGCCGCGCTGCGCGCCGCCATGACCGCGCACGGCTTTCTCGAGATCACCACGCCCATCCTCACGGCGTCCAGCCCCGAGGGCGCGCGCGACTATCTTGTGCCGGCGCGCAAGCACCCCGGCAAGTTTTACGCCCTGCCGCAGGCGCCGCAGCAGTTCAAGCAGCTGCTCATGACGGCGGGCTTCGACCGCTATTTCCAGATCGCCCCGTGCTTCCGCGACGAGGATGCCCGCGGCGACCGCAGCCCCGGTGAATTCTATCAGCTCGACATGGAGATGGCCTTTGCCACGCAGGACGATGTGTTCGCGGTGCTCGAGGACGTGCTCCCGCCGATCTTCGCCAAGTACGGCAAGTACAACATCGCGTCCGAGGCGCCCTTCCGCCGCATTTCCTACCGCGACGCGATGGACACCTACGGCTCGGATAAGCCCGACCTGCGCATCGACCTGACCGTGCAGGACATGACGGCGCTCGTCGCGGGCAGCGACTTTGCGCCCTTTGCAGAGGGCAACACCGTCAAGGCCATCGTCGTGCCCGAGTGCGCGCTCGCGCGCAAGGCCGTCGACAAGCTCTGCGCAGATGTCGAGGTGCAGGCCGGCAGCAAGCCCTACTGGTTCAAGGTAGACGAGCAGGGCAATTTCTCCGGCGGCATCGCAAAGTTCCTCACGGATCGCACCGCCGAGATCACAGCGGCGCTCGGCCTCAAGCCCGGCTGCTTCGTCGGCGTGACGGCCGGCAAAAAGACCGCTGCGCAAAAGACGGCGGGCGTGCTGCGCGCGAAGCTCGGCGCGGCCGTGCCGGGTCACATGGACACCGAGCGGTACGAATTTTGCTGGATCGTCGACTTCCCCATGTACGAGATCGGCGAGGAGTCCGGCGAGCTGGAATTCTGCCACAACCCGTTCTCGATGCCCAACGGCGGTCTCGAGATCCTCGAGCAGGCCGAGCGCGGCGAGGTCGATCCGCTCGACATCAACGCCTTCCAGTATGACCTCGTCTGCAACGGTGTCGAGCTCAGCTCCGGCGCGGTGCGAAACCACGATCCTGAGATCATGGTCAAGGCGTTCGAGCTCGTGCGCCTCGGTGAGGATGATGTGAAGGCCAAGTTCCCGGCCATGTACAATGCCTTCTGCTACGGCGCGCCCCCGCACGCCGGTATTGCCCCGGGTGTCGACCGTATGGTCATGCTCCTCGCGGGCGAGGACAGCATCCGGGAGATCATCCCGTTCCCGATGAACAAAAACGCGCAGGACGTCATGATGGGCGCGCCCGGCACCGTCGAGCCGCACCAGCTTGAGGAGCTGCACATCGCCGTCGTCGGCGACACGGAGCCCGATACCGAAGCGTAAACCCAAAATCCGAGTGACGGCGCCCCGGTCAACGCCGGGGCATCGTCCGTGAAAGAAGGCGAACGGTTTGCTGTCCAAGATCCAGTCCCTCGGCTGCCGCGGTGTGAGCGGCTACGCCGTGAGCGTGGAGTGCCACGTGTCCAACGGTCTGCCGGGGTTTGATATCGTCGGCCTGCCGGATGCGGCCGTCAAGGAGGCGCGCGAACGCGTGCGCAGCGCCATCAAGACCAACGGCATGAAGTTTCCGGTCAGCCGCCTGACGGTGAACCTCGCCCCGGCGGACACGCGCAAGGCCGGCACGCTCTATGACCTGCCGGTGCTTCTGGGCATCCTGTGCGCCACGGGGGAGATCCGCCAGCCGCCGGCGACGGCGGCGTTCTTCGGCGAGGTGAGCCTCGCGGGGGAGATCCGCCCCGTCACCGGCGCGCTCACGATGGCGCTCGCGGCCGAACAGCTCGGTCTCAGGGAGCTCTTCGTCCCGGCGGGCAACGCGGCCGAGGCCGCCTTTGCCGAGGGCGTGACCGTGTACCCGGTCGAGAACATCTCGCAGCTCGTGCACCATCTGCGCGGGGAGAAGCCCATCGCGCCCATGTCCCCGCCGGACTTTGCGGCCGCGCCGCAGTTTTCGGTCGATTTTTCCGAGGTCAAGGCGCAGGAGAACGTCAAGCGCGCGCTCGAGGTGGCCGCCGCCGGCGGGCACAACATCCTGCTCGTCGGACCGCCGGGCGCGGGCAAGTCCATGCTTGCCAAGCGCCTGCCGACCATTCTGCCCGCGATGAACCGCGCCGAAATGATCGAGACCACGCAGATCTACTCCGTCCTCGGTCTCACGACGCCGGACGATCCCGTCGTGCGTGTCCGGCCGTTTCGCGCCCCGCACCACACGGTGTCGAACGTCGCCATGTCCGGCGGCGGCAGCGCGCTGCAGCCGGGTGAGATGAGCCTTGCCGACAACGGCGTGCTCTTCCTCGACGAGCTGCCGGAGTTTTCGCCCGCCGTGCTTGAGACGATGCGACAGCCGCTCGAGGACGGCAGCATCACCATCTCGCGCGCGACCGGCTCCGTGACGTATCCGAGCCGCTTCATGCTCGTGTGCGCCATGAATCCCTGCAAGTGCGGCTGGTACGGGCACCCTTCGGGGCGCTGCCGCTGCTCGCCGCGCGACGTGCGCCGCTACCATGCGCGCGTATCCGGTCCGCTGCTCGACCGCATCGACATCATCGTCGAGGTGCCGGCGCTGGACTTTGACGAGCTCACCGAGCCCTCGGCCGGGGAATCGTCGGAGACCATCCGCGCGCGTGTCAACGCCGCCCGCGCCGTGCAGCGCGCCCGCTACGGGGACGACACCACCGCGACCAACGCGCACATGGGGCCGCGCGCCCTTGCGGAGTTTTGTGCGCTCTCGCCCGAGTGTGAGCAGCTCATGCATCAGGCGTTTGACGCCATGGCGCTCACCGCCCGCAGCTATGACCGCATCCTGCGCGTCGCGCGCACGATCGCCGATCTCGACGGGGCGCAGACCATCGCGCTCGCGCATCTGGCGGAGGCCATCCAGTACCGCACGTATGATTTCTCCGTCGCCGAGCCGTGAGCCCGGCGGCCGCGCCTGACAAAAGGAGGTTTTGTCATGGATAACAACAACTACAATTGGTATCAGCCGTCCGGACCGCAGCCCGGCAAGCACGAGGCCACCGTCGCCATGGTGCTCGGCATCGTGTCGTGCGCGCTGCTCGTGTTCGGCTACACGGCGCTCGGCTCGGTCGTCACGGGCATCATCGGTCTGATCTATTCCGCGCGCGCCAAGAGCCTCGGCTTCAACGGCACACCGCGCACGGTCGGCTATGTCTGCTCGCTCATCGGGCTGATCCTCGGTGCGCTCGTGTGTCTGCTGCTCGTGTGGCTCGGCGCGTGGTCGGTCGGCGTGTTCATCACGCTCATCGAGCGCTGCCTGTGATATCCTGAAAGAAAAGGAACGAACGATTTATGAATGATCTGCTGCTCTGCAAGCCCGGGGAGATCTTCCTCAAGGGGCTCAACAAGCACTATTTTGAAGAGAGGCTGGTCGCAAACGTCAAGCGCCGCCTCAAGCCCATCGGTCACTTCCGCGTGACGTATCTGCAGTCGGCGCTCTATATCGAGGCCGCTGACGACACGGCCGATCTTGACGCGGCGTATGACGCCGTGCGCAAGGTGTTCGGCATTGCGACGATCACGCGCGCGGCCGCCTGTGAAAAGGACAAGGACGCCATCACGGCGCTCGCCAAGACCTACCTGCACGACGCGATGACGGCGGCGCGCAGCTTCAAGGTCGAGACCAAGCGCTCGGACAAGCGCTTCCCCATGACGAGCATTGAGCTCTCGCAATATGTCGGCGGCGAGCTTGCCGAGGCGTACCCCGACACGGTCGTCGATGTGCACGACCCGGAGCTGACCGTGCGCCTCGAGGTGCGCGAGCAGGCGGCGTATGTCCACGCGCAGGCTGTGGAGGCGGCGGGCGGTATGCCCGTCGGCTGCAACGGCGCGGCTGTGACGATGCTCTCCGGCGGCATCGACAGCCCCGTGTCCTCATACATGATCGCCAAGCGCGGTGTGCGCCTGATCCCGGTGCACTTTTTCTCCTTCCCGTATACCTCGGAGCTGGCCAAGGAAAAGGTCATCTCGCTGGCCAGGGAGCTCACGGCCTACACCGGCCGCATGACGCTGCAGATCGTGCCCTTCACGCACATCCAGGAGGAGATCCGCCGCGCCTGCCCGGAGGAGTATTTCACGCTCATCATGCGCAGATTCATGATGCGCATCGCTGAGGACATCGCCGCGCACAACGACTGCAAGGCCATCGTCACCGGGGAAAATCTCGGTCAGGTCGCCAGCCAGACCATGGAGGCCATGGCCTGCACGCAGGCCGTGACGAGTCTGCCCGTGCTCCAGCCGCTCATCGGCATGGACAAGCGCGACATCGTCAAGATCGCGCGCGACATCGGCACGTTTGACACCTCCATCCTCCCGTATGAGGACTGCTGCACGGTCTTTACCCCGCGCCACCCCAAGACCCGCCCGACCGTGGCGGAGGTCGCGGAGGCGGAGGCCGCGCTCGACATCGACGCGCTCGTGCGCGAGGCTGTGGACGGAATTGAAAGGATCCGGATCGATTTATGAACGCAGAACTCATTGCTGTCGGCACGGAGTTGCTCCTTGGCGACACCATCAATACCGACGCGGCGGCAGCCGCGCGCCTGCTCTCGGAGCTGGGCATCAACGTCTATTGGCAGACCGTCGTCGGCGATAACCGCGCGCGGCTCGAGCAGGCGGTGCAGCTTGCCCGCACCCGCGCCGACCTCATCATCACGACCGGCGGCCTCGGCCCGACGTGCGACGATCTGACCAAGGAGGTCGTGGCCGGCGCGTTCGGCATCCCGCTCGAACTCAACGAGGCGGAGGAGGCGCGTCTGCGCGGTCTGTACCGCGAGCGCAACACCTACATGACCGAAAACCACCTGCAGCAGGTCATGCTGCCGCGCGGCTGCACCGTGCTGCAAAACGACTGGGGCACGGCGCCTGCCTGCGCATTCGAGGCCGACGGCTGCATGGTCATCATGCTGCCCGGACCGCCGCTGGAGTGTGAGCCGCTGCTGCGCTACCGTGTGCGCCCGTTGCTCGCCGCGCGCGGCGACGGGATCATTGTCTCGCACAGCGTCAAGATCTTCGGCATCGGCGAGGGCACGATGGAGTACCAGCTGCGCGATCTCATGAACGAGATGCAAAATCCCACCCTTGCGCCCTACGCCAAGGAGGGGGAGTGCCTCGTGCGCGTCACGGCAAAGGCGGCCACCGAGGCCGAGGCCGAGACCATGATCGCCCCGTGCATCGCGCACCTGCAGCGCGAGCTCGGCGCCTTTGTCTACGGCATTGACACGCCGAACATCGAGACCTGCGCGGCGCAGCTGCTGCTCCGGCAGCACAAGACCATTGCCGTGGCCGACAGCTGCACCGGCGGTCTGCTCGGCGATATGCTCACAAACGTGCCGGGTGCGTCGGCGATGTTTGCCGGCGGCATCATCGCCTACAACAACGACACCAAGACCCGGCTGCTGGATATCGACCCCGCGCTCATTGCGCGCTGCGGCGCGGTCAGCCCCGAGGTCGCGGGCGCGATGGCGGAGCACGCGCGCGCCATGTTCGGCACGAATCTCGCCCTGAGCATCACCGGTCTTGCCGGACCGGAGGGCGACGGTGTGCACACCGTCGGCACGCTCTTTGTGGCACTTGCCACGCCGGACGGGACGTTTTACCGCACGCTGCACAAGGACAAGTGGGGGCGCGTGCGCATCAAGCACGCCGCCGCCAACCACGCCTTTGACATGGTGCGGCGCTATCTCACCGATCTGCCGGTGGAGATCGAGGAAAACCGCTGATCACAAAATACGCCACAGGCTTACGGCCGGAGCGCATGCTCCGGCCGCTTTTTGCAAAATCACGTATAAACACCCTGAATTTCCAGTAAAGATGTAACAATCGGATATTGTGGATTTCCGTCGGATTATGATACAATATGCTCTGTATGTGATTAGACACATGCACTGTCAAAAAGTGGGATTATCACGGAACGAGATGAGATATATGGCCATCACGCGCAAGCTCCGACAAAAGGTGTGCGACGGCTCACTGCGGGAGATGCGGCAGGAGGCAAAGTGGATCTTTGCCTACATCCGCCGCTACCGCGCCGCCGTCGGCATCCATATCCTGCTCGGCATTCTCGGCACGGCGCTCTCGCTGCTGTCGAGCGTAGCCATGAAGACGCTCATTGACGTCGTCACCGGGTTTGAGACCGGGGCGATCTGGTCGGCCGCGGCGTGGATGGCCGGTCTGCTGCTCGGCAGCGCTGCCATGCAGGCGGCGGCGTCGCGCATCGCCGCCGTCGTCGATATCCGCGTGCAAAACGGTATTCAGGCGGAGGTCTACGACTGCATCCTGCGCACCGATTGGGTCTCGCTCGAGCAGTTTCGCTCCGGCGACCTGCTCAATCGCCTCAACACCGATGTCGGCGCGGTGGCCGGGGGCGTGACGGGGCTGCTGCCGAGCTTTGTGTCGGCGGCGGTGCAGTTTCTCGGCTCGCTGATCATCATCCTGTGCTATGACCCCGTCATGGCGCTCATCGCGCTCATCGGCGCGCCGCTGTCCGTGCTGTGCTCGCGCACGCTCGTGCGCCGTATGCGCGGATATAACCGGCGCATGAAGGACATCAGCAGCGAGGTCATGTCGTTCCACGAGGATTCGCTGCGCAACCTCACCTCGGTCAAGGCCTTCGGCATCATGGACGGCTTCCGTGACCGGATGTGCGCCATGCAGGAAAAATACCGCGAGACGTATCTCGACTACAACCGCTTTTCCGTCGTCGCGGGCTTTGTGATGTCGGTCGTCGGGCTGCTCGTCTCGGCCGGGTGCTTCGGCTGGGGCGCTTACCGGCTGTGGACGCACGCGATCTCCTACGGCGCGATGATGATGTTCCTGCAGCTGACGACCATGCTGCGCAGCGCGTTTTCCGCGCTCATCGGGCTCGTGCCGTCGGCGATCTCGATCACGACGTCCGCCGGCCGCCTCATGGCCATCGCGGATCTGCCGGAAGAGCCCGGCGCGCGCGAGACCGCACCGATCCCGACACCGTGCACGGTGGAGCTGCGCGATGTGACCTTTGCCTATCCCGGCGGCGAGCCGGTGCTCGAGCACGTGGACTTTCACGCCGCGCCCGGCGAGGTCGTGGCGCTCACCGGTCCGTCCGGCGAGGGCAAGACCACGATGATCCGCCTCATGCTCGGTCTGATCCGCCCGGCGCAGGGCAGCGTCAGCCTCACCGGGGCGGACGGACAGCGTCTGCCGGCCTCGGCCGCGACGCGCGCGGCCTTCAGCTATGTGCCGCAGGGCAACACCGTCTTTGCCGGTACGATCGCCGACAACCTGCGCATGGTGCGTCCGGAGGCGACGGATGCGGAGCTCGTCTCTGCGCTCGAGACCGCCTGCGCGTATGATTTCGTTTCCCAGCTGCCGGACGGCATCTATGCCCGCACGGGTGAGCTCGGTAACGGCCTGTCCGAGGGACAGGCGCAGCGCATCGCCGTGGCCCGCGCCGTGCTGCGCGGCACGCAGGTGCTGCTGCTCGACGAGGCCACCAGCGCGCTCGACGAGACCACCGAGCAGCAGATGCTCGAAAACCTCATGCACAGCGGCCGCGTGCAGACGTGCGTGCTCATCACGCACCGCACGGCAACGGCTGAACGCTGCGACCGCCGCTATGTCCTGCACGGCACGCGCCTGTGCGAGCAGAGCGAGCCGTGACGGCAATGGGCAGGATCGGTAAGTGCTGGCGTGGAAATCGTGGAGGATATCTATGATCGATCTGCACACACATATTCTTCCGGGGGTCGATGACGGCGCACCGGATCTGGAGACGTCGGTGCTGATGGCTGCCGTGGCGGCAGAGTCCGGTGTGACGCATCTGGTCGCCACGCCGCACAGCAATCAGCGCGGCGCGTTTGAAAACTACGCATCCCCGGCACTGCAGGTGCGCTTTGACTGCCTGCGCGCGGCCGTGCGCGAGGCGGGCATCCCGCTTGAGCTCTCGCTCGGCATGGAGATCTTCGGCACGGGCGACGTGCCAAAGCTTTTGCGCGAGGGGCGGCTGCTGACGATCAATGGTGGGCGCTACCTGCTCATCGAGTTCGGCTTTCACGAAGACCCGCTGCGCATCGAGCGCCTGCTCGACGAGCTGCTTGCGGCCGGGTATTGGCCGGTCGTGGCGCATCCGGAGCGGTATTACGGCCTGCAGCGGATGCCGAACTATCTGTATGACTGGGTCAACCGCGGCGTCGTGCTGCAGGTGAATAAGGGCAGCCTCTTCGGCCGCTTCGGCCGCGGGGCGCAGGCTCTGGCCGAGGCGATGCTCACGCACGGGCTCGTCGGCTGCATCGCCAGCGACGCGCACCGCCCGGATGTGCGCACGCCGGAGCTGCTGAGCGCGTGGGACAATTTGGCCGAGCATTTTTCCGAGCGGCTCTCAGAGCAGCTGCTCACGCGCAATCCCGAATGGATCCTGCGCAGCGAACCGCTGCCTGCCGGCCGCTTCCGGCCGTTTTTCTGAAGCAATGAGAGAGGTGTTTTTGTGAAGAAACTGACTCCTGTGATCCTGGCAGTCGCGCTGGCGCTGTCCGTTCTGGGCGTGCTTGGTACGCGCATTTATCAGGCGGCTGCCTATGGCGGCGCCGCGCCGGAGATCCTGTTTGACAGCGAGGCCATCTCCGTGCCGACCGGCGCGGATGATGCGGCGCTGCTCGCCGGTGTGACGGCGACAGACGCCGAGGACGGCGACGTCACGGCGTCGCTGGTCGTCGAGGGCGTTTCCGGCCGCAACGACGACGGCACGGTGCGCGTCACCTACGCGGCCTTTGACTCGAACCACCATGTGACGAAGGCGACGCGCGCCGTGCGCTACACGGACTATGTAAAGCCGCGCTTCACGCTCACGCAGCCGCTGGTCTGCCGCACGGGCGGGAGCCGCGTCCTGTCGAGCTATGTCACCGCGCACGACAGCATTGACGGCGACCTCTCCGGCCGCGTCAAGATCGCGCTGACCGACGGCAGCTCGCTGGCTATCACCGGCACGCACACGGCGGAGCTGCGCGTGACCAACAGCATCGGCGATACGGCGTCCGTGCCCGTCACGGTCGAGGTCACGGCGGGGGACCCCAATCCCGCGCGCATCACGCTCACGGAGTATCTGATCTATCTTCCGGCCGGCAGCGGCTATGCGCCGATGGACTACGTTGCCGGTGTCGGCGACAGCGACAGCAAGAGCGGCGTCACGGCGAGCTCGACCGTGAACAGCAGCGAGCCCGGTGTGTATGAGGTGGTCTTCACCTATCGCAGCGGCGGTACCGAGAGCCACACGCGGCAGATCGTCGTGGTGGAATGAGAGGCGGTGGATCGATGGACGAACAGAAAACGCAGACCTCCGCGCAGCCGGAACACATTCCGCTGCTGCTGATCGCGCGGGAGCTGTGGCGCAAGCTCGGGCTGATCCTGATGTTTGCCGCCACGATTGCCGCCTGCGGCTACATTGCCGCCACGCTGCTCTACCGCCCCGTGTACCAGACGCAGACGACGTTTGTCGTCTCCGTGCGCAACGGCAGCACGGTCTACGCAAACCTCAACACCGCCTCGTCAATGGCGGAGACGCTCTCGACATTCTTTGAGGGCGACGTGATGCGCAAGTGCATCACCAACGATATCGGCGCGGCCAGCGGCACGATCAAAGCCAAGCAGATCCCCGAGACGAACCTGCTGACGATGACGGTCAGCGCGCCCACGCAGCGCGACGCGCACCGCATCACGCAGAGCGTCCTGCGCAACTATAACGAGCAGGCCAATAAGCTCCTCGGCGACGTGGCGCTCGATGTGCTGTGCCGTCCGACGGTGCCGGTCACGCCGGCCAACAGCTCCGGCGCTGTGCGCATCGCAAAGCTCAGCGGTCTTGCGGGGCTGCTCGCGGCGGCCTTGTATCTGGCGGTGCGCGTGTATCTGCGCGACACGATCAAGTGCGAGGCGGACGTGGAGCAGAAGCTCGACACACGCCTGCTTGCGACCGTGCGCCATGAAAAAAAGTACAAAACGCTGCGCGCACAGCTGTGCCTGCGTAAGCGTAAGACGAGCATCCTCATCACGAACCCGACGACGGGTTTTGCCTTCGTCGAGACGTTCAAGCGCCTGCGCACGCGCGTGGATTACCTGATGCGCCGCGCGCAGAGCAGAACGATCCTGGTCACTTCCCTGCTTGAGGATGAGGGCAAGAGCACCGTGGCCGTGAATCTGGCGCTGGCCATGGCGCGGCGGCACAAAAACGTCCTGCTGATCGATCTGGACATGAAAAAGCCCGCGCTGTACAAGCTGCTCGACTGCCAGCAGGAGGAGTTTTTCCCGCTTGAGACGTATCTGCGCGGCGATGCGCCGGTCAAAAAGCTCGTGCGCGAGGATACGCGGCGCGGCATCTATACGATCCTCAGCCGCAAGGGTGTGGGCAGCACCGCCGATCTGCTCGGCGGCGAGCGCCTGCGCGACCTGCTCGCGCAGATGCGCACACGCATGGATGTCATCATCATCGACACCCCGCCGATGAGCGCCGGCGGCGACGCCGAGTGCATCGCCGATCTGGCGGATGCGGCCATTCTCGTCGTCCGGCAGGATCAGGCACCGGTGCGCGCACTCAACGACTGCATCGACGTGCTGCGCCGGTCGGATGCCGAGGTGCTCGGCTGCGTATTCAATAACGCCTATGTCGCGTCCGTCAGTGACCGGCAGAGCTACGGTTACGGTTATGGCTATGGCTACGGTTATGGCTACGGTGTGCAGACGGAGGAGAAGCCATGAACGAACACAGACAAGAGAGCACCGTCTGGGCCGCAGACCTGCTGGGGCTGTTTGCGCGCAGCCTCCGCCGCCTGTGGTGGCTGTGTCTGGTGCTGATCGTGCTGTGCACGGCGCTGTTCGGCGGCTATGCCCGCCTGAGCTACCGCGCGCAGTATACGGCCTCGATGACGTTTCTCGTCAATGCCGGCGGCACGGCGCAGTCCGGCACCAGCACGGCGACCGCGGCACAGATGGCCAAGACGTTTCCGTATATTCTCACGAGCGGTCTGCTCGACAGCGCCGTGTGCGCAGACACCGGCCTGACGGCGCTGCCCGCGATCTCCGCGACGTCGGAGGAGGACACGAACCTGTGCACGCTGAGCGTGACCGGCACGGATGCGCAGCAGTGCTATGATGTGCTGCAGTCGGTCATCGTGCATTATCCGGATGTGGCAGAGCTGGTGGTCGGACCGACGGAACTGGTCATGATGGATCAGACCGGCGTGCCGGTGCAGCCGTCGAATCCGTTTTCGTGGCGGCAGTCGCTCGTGCGCGGCGCGGTCATCGGCGCGCTGCTGAGTTTGCTGCTGCTGTATCTGTCCGGCCGTGCGCGTGTGACGGTCATGAGCCGCGACGATCTGCAGCAGGTCACGAGCGCGCGCTATCTCGGTGCGCTGCCAGCGGTGCGCGTCAAAAAGCGCAGCCGCACGACCTCGGCGGCGCTCTCGGAGGCGATGGCGCACAGCAGCGCCTATTGTGAGGCCATGCGCATCGTTTCCATGCGCATCGACAAAGCCATGCAGCGCCATGACTACCGCACCATGCTGGTCTCGAGCGCCGCTCCGGGCGAGGGCAAGACGACGTTCGTGTGCCAGCTTGCCGACGCACTCACGCGGCAGGGTCGGCGCGTGCTCGTCATCGACTGCGATCTGCGCAACCCGTCCGTGCACAAGGTGTTCGGCCGCCCGCTGCAGGCGGGACTCGCGGAGTATCTGGCCGGCTCGGGTATGGCGGGGCAGATCGTGACGGCGCTCGGCAAGGGCAAGCCCGATGTGGTCTTTGCCGGCCGGCGCACCGGGACGCAGACCGAGCAGCTCGGCGGAGATGCATTCCGGACGCTGCTGGATGCGCTGCGTGCCCGCTACGATGTCATCCTGCTCGATACGCCGCCCTGCGCCATCATGACCGACGCGCTTGAGACGGGTGAGGCTGCCGATTGCGCACTGCTCGTCGTGCGGCAGGATGCCGCCAGCCGCGTGAGCGTGATCAACAGTCTTGCCGCGCTCGACAGCTTCGGCGTGCCGGTGCTCGGCTACGCGCTCAACGTCTGCGCCGGCCGCAGCGCCGGGGGCTACGGCTACGGCGGCTATTCGTACGGCTACGGCTATGGCTACGGCCGTGACCGCGGCTACGGTTACGGACAACAGAAAGAAAAGACCGGGGCGGACTGAGTCTGCACCGGTAGGGGGATATGATGAAAGAAATCAAGCGACCCTTTCACGCGCAGAAAGCGCTGCGCGTGGCCTGCCTTGTGCTGGCGGATCTGATCCTGATCAATCTGTCGGCGTTTTTGGCGCTCTATATCCGCTTTGAGTTTGATTTCCGGCAGCTGTATGCGACGACGTTTTTGCGCGATATGCTGATCTACGCCGGCATCAACTCCGCGTGCACGATCCTGATCTTCCACATCCTGAAGTTGTATAACAGCCTGTGGGAGTTTGCCAGTGTGTCGGAGCTGGTGCGCACGGCTTTGGGGTGCTTTTTCTCGGCGGTGTTTTACATGGTCGGTATGTTTATGCTGCATCTGACCGTGCCGCGCAGCTTTCCGGCCATCTATATGCTCATTTTGTGCCTGCTGTGCGGGGCGCTGCGCTTGTCCTACCGCTGCGTGCGCCGCACGCGCGCCGGGCTGCGCAGCGAGGGTGAAAAGCGCACCATGCTCATTGGCGGCGGTCAGGCCGGCGCCATCGCGCTGCGCGAGTTTCAGACCAGCCCGCGCTCGGAAAACAAGGTCGTGTGCATCATTGACGATGCGCCGAACAAGGTCGGCAGCTATCTGGGCGGCGTGAAGATCGTCGGCGGCCGCAGCGCCATTGCGCGCATGGCGGAAAAGTACGACATTGACGAGATCATCCTCGCCATCCCGTCCGCCTCCCGGCAGGAGAAGCTGCAGATCCTCAACTACTGCCACAACACGTCCTGCACCCTGCGCACACTGCCCGGCATCTGCCAGCTCGCCAACGGCGAGGTGCGCATCGAGCAGATCCGCGAGGTGGACATTGAGGACCTGCTCGGCCGCGAGACGGTGAAGATCGACCTCGATGAGGTCGCGGCCTACATCACCGGCAAGACCGTGCTCGTCACGGGCGGCGGCGGCAGCATCGGCAGCGAGCTCTGCCGTCAGGCGGCGGCACAGCGGCCGAAGCGGCTCATCATTTTCGATATCTACGAAAATAACGCCTACGACATCCAGATGGAGCTGCGGCGCACGCATCCGGAGCTGGATCTGGTCGTGCTCATCGGCTCCGTGCGCGATCGTGAGCGCGTCATGCAGGTCTTTGACCGTTACCGGCCGGATCTCGTGTGCCACGCGGCGGCGCATAAGCACGTGCCGCTCATGGAGACGTCGCCGTTTGAGGCGATCAAGAATAACGTCTTCGGCACGTACAACGTCGCGCAGGCAGCGGATCGCTTCGGCACGCAGCGCTTTATCCTCATCTCGACGGACAAGGCCGTCAACCCCACGAACGTCATGGGCGCGTCCAAGCGCCTGTGCGAGATGATCGTGCAGATGATCAACGACCGCTCTGCAACGGAGTATGTCGCCGTGCGCTTCGGCAACGTCCTCGGTTCGGCCGGCAGCGTTATCCCGCTCTTTCGCAAGCAGATCCGCAGCGGCGGCCCCGTCACGGTCACGGACAAGCGCGTCATCCGCTATTTCATGACCATCCCCGAGGCCGTGCAGCTCATTTTTCAGGCGGGCGCGTATGCCCGCGGCGGCGAGATCTTCGTGCTCGACATGGGCGAGCCCGTGCGCATCGACGATCTGGCACGCAATATGATCCGGCTGTCCGGTTTTGAGCCGGATGTCGATATTCCCGTCGTCTATACCGGCCTGCGCCCGGGTGAGAAGCTCTATGAGGAGCTGCTGCTCAGCGGCGAGGGGATGCAAAAGACGAAGAACGATCTGATCTACATCGGCCACGAGATCGCCTTTGATCCCGCTGCCTTTGAGGAGAATCTCATGCTGCTGCGCGCCATCCCGGAGTCGGATGAGCGTGCGCTGCGCGCAAAGCTGCGCGAACTTGTGCCGACGTTCCACGCGCCGGACGGACAGACCCTGCCGCAGGACGCCGCGGTGGGCTGAAAAGGAGATGTCAGGATGTCTGAGCGAATTTTTCTTGCCTCGCCGCATATGGGCGGCAGTGAGCGCCGGTATGTGGATCTGGCGTTCGATACAAACTGGATCGCGCCGCTCGGCGCAAATGTCACGGGCTTCGAGCAGGATCTGCAGCAGTACCTCGGTGCGGGCTATGTCACGGCGCTGTCCGCCGGTACGGCGGCGCTGCATCTGGCGGTGCGGCTTGCGGGTGTGCAGCACGGCGACCGGGTCTTTTGCCAGAGCCTGACGTTTTCGGCCTCGGCAAACCCGATCATCTATGAGGGCGGCGAGCCGGTGTTTCTCGACTCCGAGCCCGACACCTGGAATCTCGACCCCGAGACCGTTGAGGCGGCCATCGCGCGCTTCGGTGCGCCGAAGGCGCTCATCGCCGTGCATCTCTACGGTATGCCCGGCAAGCTCGATGCCATCCGCAGCCTGTGTGACGCGCACGGCATCCTGCTCATCGAGGATGCGGCCGAGGCGCTCGGCTCGGTGTACCACGGGCAGAAATGCGGCACGTTCGGGCACTACGGCGTGCTGTCGTTCAACGGCAACAAGATCATCACGACCTCCGGCGGCGGCGCGCTCGTCTGCCGGGATGAGGCGGATGCGCAGCACGCGCTGAAGATGGCCACGCAGGCGCGTGAACCGGTCGCGTGGTACGAGCACACCGAGCTCGGCTACAACTACCGCATGAGCAACATCTGCGCCGGCATCGGCCGTGGGCAGATGGAGGTGCTCGATGAGCGCGTGGCGCAAAAGCGCGCCATCCATGATCGCTACCGTGATGCGCTGGCCGGCCTGCCGCTGCAGCTTCCGGCCGAGCCGGAGGGCGTGCGCAGCAACCGCTGGCTCACGGCGGCGCTGCTCGCACCGGACTGCGGCGTCACGCCGGGGCAGATCATCGCGGCGCTGGCCGAGCACAACATCGAGGCGCGCCATATCTGGAAGCCCATGCATCTGCAGCCGGTGTTTCGGGACTGTGCCTTTGTCAAGACGGCGGAGCGGTCCGTCGCTGAGGATGTGTTTGCGCGCGGCATCTGCCTGCCGAGCGACACGAAGATGACGCCCGAGCAGCAGGCGCAGGTCTGCGCCGTCATTCGCGGCCTGTTTTGAGCGGAGGAAACGATGGGACGAATCTATGAGACGTATGTCAAGCGCGCGCTCGACGTGGCGCTCTCCGGCTGTGCGCTCGCGGTGCTCTCGCCGGTCATGGGCGTGACGGCGCTGCTCGTGCGCCAAAAGCTCGGCAGCCCGGTGATTTTCTGTCAGGAGCGTCCGGGTAAGGATGAGCAGATTTTCAAACTGTACAAATTCCGCACCATGACGGACGCACGCGGTGCGGACGGCGAACTGCTGCCGGATGCGCAGCGGCTCACGCCGTTTGGCCGCCGCCTGCGCAGCACGTCGCTCGACGAGCTGCCGGAGCTGTGGAACATCCTGCGCGGCGATATGTCGATCGTCGGCCCGCGCCCGCTGCTGGTCAAATATCTGCCGTATTACACCGCAGAGGAGCGCCGCCGCCATGCCGTGCGCCCCGGACTGACCGGCTTGGCTCAAGTTAACGGGAGAAATTGTATTTCTTGGGAAGAAAAATTTTCCTTTGATATACAATACGCTGCCAGCGTTTCTATCCGAAGTGACATCTTAATTGTGTTGCGCACAGTATCTGCAATACTGTCACACGATGGAATTCAGCTAAATGCCCAGGAGGACTTAGATGTATACAGAGGCAAGAGTATCGGCTCCAATATATAAGCTGACGGAATTCGCGTCGAATGAGCTTTTCATTATGCGCGACGATTTGCTGCCATATTCTTTTGGCGGCAACAAAGTCAGAAAGGCGCTTTTGTTTTTTCAAGAAATAGAGGCGGGTAATTATGATACTGTTGTGACTTACGGTAGCAGCAGTTCAAATCATTGCCGAATTATTGCAAATATGGCCGCTGCCAAGGGACGGCGTTGTCATATTATCTCGACCGAGGGTGCAAGCGAATCCTTAAACAGAAAAATGGTGGAGATATTTCATGCCGATATAACGCTGTGTGATACAACTAATGTGGCGCAGACAATAGAAAGCGTTATGAGTGAGTGTTCTGCTAAAGGAGAACGAGCTTATTTTATCCAAGGCGGTGGACATGGAAATGTCGGAACAAGAGCATATGATTTGGCATTTGATGAGGTCAATGCCTTCGAGCACGAACATAATCTTTCGTTTGATTATATCTTTCACGCCTCCGGAACAGGAACGACTCAAGCCGGGCTGATATGTGGCAAGCTACGTTGCAACAGCCCTACAAAAATCGTGGGAATTAGTATTGCGCGGCAAAAAACTCGCGGAGCTCGGATTGTTTCTGATAGTGTGAAGTCGTATTGCGGAGTGGATGCAGGAGATGAGCTTATTTTCATCGATGATTACATTTGTGGCGGGTATGGACAGTGTAATGCAGCCATTGACGAGACAATAGAGAGAGTATTTACACAATTTGGCGTCCCGCTTGATCCAATATATACTGGAAAAGCGTTCTGGGGGATGGAACAGTATGTAAAGAAGTATCAGGTTTCGCAAAAGAAAATCCTATTTATTCATACTGGTGGCACGCCAATTTTTTGTGATTGGATGAGGAAACGTATATGAACATTCTGATTTTGAGCTGCGGAACGAGGAATAAGGTGGTCCAGTATTTCAAGGATGCTGTTGGTGTTCGGGGAAAAGTGATCGCAACGGATTGCAGCCAATATGCACCTGCGCTTTATGATGCGGACTCGTATTATATCGTTCCTCGAATGACCGAACCCGGTTATATTGATGAGATTATATCAATTTGTAAAGACGAACGCATTGACGGCGTTTTGTCCTTGATTGATCCGGAACTGTCACTTTTGGCGCAGCATAAGAAGACTTTTGAAGCCGTTGGAACGACGGTCATCGGTTCATCCTATGAACTGTGTGAGATGGCACTGGACAAATGGGCAATGTATAACTGGCTGACAGAACATGGCTACCCTTGCGCGAAAACCTATGTGCAATTCTCGGAATTTGAACAGGCGCTGACTAACGACGAGGTGTCATTCCCGGTCTTTGTAAAGCCGCGCTTTGGCAGCGCCAGTCTGCATATCTCTAAAGCGGATGACATGGAAACTGCGGAGTTCCTCTTTAAGCACCAGCCGGACATGATCGTTCAGGAATTCTTGAACGGCCAGGAAATCGGTGCGGATGTTTATACGGATATGTTTTCCGGCCGTGTTGTTGCTGTCTTTACGAAGAATAAATTAGTGATGCGTGCGGGAGAGACGGATAAGGCAGTCTCATTTAAGGATGAAAGGCTATTTGCACTGATTTCGCGTTTTGTTGAAGAGAGCGGTTATCGTGCGCAGATCGATATGGATATCTTCAAAATTGAAGATGTGTATTATATTTCTGAGGTCAATCCGCGTTTTGGAGGCGGTTATCCGCACGCCTATGAGTGTGGCGTAAAAATTCCGCAGATGATCGTGAATAACCTGAATGGTCAACAAAATGTTCCCTCTGTGGGGGAATATAGAAGTAATATTGTTATGATGAAGTACAACGAGCTTAGAACACTTGCATTGGATGAGGGACAATGAAAAAGCAAATAGCAATATTGGCAAATCAAAGTGGAGGCCTTTATGATTTTCGTAAGGATTTGATAATTGCCTTGCGGGAAAAAGCCGAGGTGTATGTTGTTGTGCCCCATAATGACCGGTGGGATGAATTGCAGGCGCTGGCTGACCGTGTGATCGAGCTGCCCATCGACCGGCGCGGCATGAATCCTGCGCGCGATGCAAAGCTCCTGGGGCAGTACCGCGCGATCTTGAAGCAGCTTCGCCCGGATCTGGTGCTGACCTACACCATCAAGCCGAACATTTACGGCGGTCTTGTCTGCCGCGAGCTGCACATTCCTTATGCCGTCAACATCACCGGTCTCGGCAGCGCGATCGAAAACGGCGGCTGGCTCAAGCGGTTTGTTTTGACGCTCTACAAGCCGGTGCTGGCGGGGGCAAAGGTCGTGTTTTTCGAAAACGCCGGAAACCGCGACACCCTTGCAGCCACCGGTGTTGTCCCGCGCGGGCGCGATGTTGTGCTCCATGGCGCGGGCGTCAATCTGGAGGATTACCCCTGCCAGCCCTACCCGCAGGAGGGGACGGTGCGCTTTCTCTTTGTCGGGCGCGTCATGCACGAAAAGGGCGTGGACGAGCTGTTTGCCGCCGCAAAGCGGATGAAGCAGACGTATGGCGACGGTGTGGAGTTTCACATCGTCGGATCGTTTGAGGAAGGCTACAAGCCCCTTATGGATGAGCTGGAGCAGACCGGCGTGGTCAAGTACCACGGCTATCAGTCGGACATGAAGCGCTTTTACGCCATGGCGGACTGCGTTGTGCTGCCGTCGTATCACGAGGGGATGTCCAACGTGCTGCTGGAGGCTGCCGCCTCCGGCCGTCCGCTTATCACGAGCGATATCCCCGGCTGCTGCGAGGCGGTCGAGCCCGGTGTGAGCGGGTATCTGTGCCCCGCGCGCGATGCGGACGCGCTCTATGCCGCGATGCGGCAGTTTCTCGAGCTGCCTCCCGCGCAGCGGGCGGCGATGGGCGCGGCGTCGCACGATTGGATCGCGCGCAATTTTGACAAAAAGGCAGTCGTGGCCGAGACGGTCGCGGCGCTGCTGTGATGAGCAACTATGGACCTGCTGTATGTGTATGATGACAGGATCGCCTGCGACCGCGACGGAAATTATTATACCGGAAGTGCGTTCTCTCAGGAGATCTTTGACCGCTATCTCGCTCAGTTTGACACGCTCACACTCCTTATGCGCAGAGCGCCTGTCAGCCCCGACGATATGCAGACGCTCGCCCGGATGAACCGGCTAACCGATGCGCGCATTCGTGTCGTGTTCTATCCGGACCGGCGTGAGAGCCTGCGCGCGTTTTTGAGCCTTCAACGCCGTCGGGAGATCCGGCAGATCATCACGCGCAGCATCACGCCCGAGCGCGCGGTCATCATCCGCGTGCCGTCGGAATCCGGGACGATCGCGGCGCGCTTTTGCCGCCGGATCGGAAAGCCGTTTCTGGCCGAGGCCGTCGGCTGCCCGTGGGACAGCCTGACGCACCACAGCCTGCGCGGAAAGGTGCTTGCGCCAGGCGCATGGCTGCGTATGCGCTGGTGTATGCGCTACGCACCGTATGCGGTGTATGTGACCAATGCGTTTTTGCAGCGCCGGTATCCCACGCGCGGGATCTCGGCCGCTGTTTCGGACGTGGAGCTTGCGCCGGCAGATGCCGCCGTGCTGGCGCGCCGGCTGGAAAAGATCCGCACGCATTCCGGCAAGCTTGTTCTGGGCACGGCTGCGGCGGTGAACGTGGCCTTTAAGGGGCAGCGGTATGTGATCGAGGCGCTGGCGCGGCTGAAGGCGACCGGTCGGACGGACGTGGAATATCATCTTGCCGGCGGCGGAGATCCGACTGCGCTCCGGGATCTGGCGCAGCGGCTGGGTGTGGCCGAACAGGTCGTCTTTGCGGGCAGTCTGCCGCACGATGCGGTCTTCTCGTGGCTCGACGGGCTGGATCTGTATATCCAGCCGAGCACGGTCGAGGCAATGCCCCGTGCGCTCATTGAGGCGATGAGCCGCGGTCTGCCGTGTCTCGCCTCCGAGGTCGGCGCCATGCCGGAGCTGCTGGGTGACACCTGCATTTTTGCCAAGAAGGATGTGCGCGGGATCGTGCGCCTGCTGGACGCCTGCACGCCGGAGCGGATGGCAGCCATGGCGGAGTGCAATTTTGCCGCCGCGCAGGCATTTGAAAAAGAGACGCTTGCGCGCAAGCGCACACAATTTTATGCGGCCTTTGCGGCCGCTGCCGAAGGAGCTGGCGTATGACAGAGCCGATTCGTGTCCTGCACGTGTTCGGCGCGCTGAACCCCGGCGGTGTGGAGACGTTCGTTCTCAATGTCTACCGGGCGATCGACACGACAAGGGTGCAGTTTGATTTTGCCTTGACGCAGGGTGTCAAGAGTTTGTTTGACGATGAAGTGCTTGCACGCGGCGGGCGCATCTATTATTTTGATCAGCATCGCAGTATGCAGCAGAATTTGGCGCATGTGCTGAAAACCGGCGGTCCGTTCGCGGCAGTGCACAGTCATGTATATTTTTATTCCGGCGTTGTTGTGACCATCGCGCGGGCGCATGGCGTCCCGGTGCGCATCGCGCACGCACACAACACGTCCTTTGGGCAGGTGTATACGCTCAAGCGCCGGGCGTATGAGTGGCTGATGCGCAAACTCATCTGGCGCAATGCGACCCAGCTTCTCGGCTGCTCCACGGATGCGTGTGAGTTTGTGTTTGGACCCGGTTGTATGGACGATCCCCGTTGCCGGGTACTGTACAACGGCTTTGATGTGGATCACTTCCGGTTCGATGCGGACGGACGCGCTGCCGTTCGGAAACAATACGGTCTGGAAGAATCCTTCGTTGTCGGTCATGTCGGCCGCTTTGAGGAGCAGAAGAACCACCGTCAGCTTATTGAGCAGTTTGCGGCGATCTGTGCGCGGAGGCCGGACGCTATGCTGCTGTGTGTTGGCCGCGGCAGCCTTATGGACGAAATCCGTGCCAAGAGTGAGACACTCGGAATATCGGATCGCGTGATCTTTGCCGGGGCGCAGAAGGATACGCCCGCGTATTACAGTGCGATGGATGTGTTTTTGTTCCCGTCTCTGTATGAGGGGCTTGGTTCGGTACTGATCGAGGCACAAGCCAACGGCCTGACGGTCATCACCACGCAGACTGTCGTTCCGCGGGATGTTGATGTGACAGGACGAGCTGCTTTCGTGCCGCTGGAAGCTCCGGCGGAGACTTGGGCGGAGGCGGTCTTATCCGCACCGGCGCGTGAAACGGACGGGCGCAGCGCCGAGACGGTCAAAGCACTGTACGATATTCAGAGCGTGGCACAGACGCTCTGTGCGATCTATTGCAGGGAAATGGGAGGCTGTACATGAGCAAGTGTGCACAAAAAAATCCGGGGACGCTGGTCATTTCACTGGATTTTGAGATGTTTTGGGGGATGGCGGATGTGTCGGCGGCCTCAAATCTGGCGTCGTCGATGCGGCGCGTGCACGAGGTCGTGCCGCGTTTGCTGAAGTTATTTGAGACGTATGGCGTCCATGCAACGTGGGCGACGGTCGGCGGTATGATGGCACATGATGATGCGGAGTTTCTGCGCTACTTGCCGAAGCCGGCCGCTCCGCAGACGGCGCGGATGCTTGACAAGCTCGGCATTGGACAGCCGGACGGTGCAAAAAAATGCCCGCGAGAGATCCTGTATGCGCCGGAGCTGATACGTAAAGTTGCTGCAACGCCCGGGCAGGAGATCGGTACACATACGTATTCGCATTACTATTGCAGCGATGCCGACAGTACCCCGGAGGCATTTGCGGCGGAGATCCGCGCGGCTATGCAGATCGCAGAAGATAACGGGTACGAGATTCACGCAGCGGTGTTTCCGCGCAATCAGCTCCGGGAGACCTATCTGCGCGCGATGGATAGCGTGTCTCCGCTGATCTTCCGTGGAGAAGAACGCGGATGGATCAAGAGCCTGTCCTCAAAATACCAGCGCCTCGGCAGCGTTGTGTGGTATGCAGATCACTATCTGCCGCTGCAGCATTGCAGCTATGATCGCACCGAAATCATGCAGGATGGTCGATACAATGTCCGCAACAGCCGCTTCTATAAGCCGTACCGGCCGCAATACCGGCTGCTGGAGGCGTGGAAACTGCAGCATTATAAGCGGGAGCTGCGGCGTGCGGCGAAGCGTGGAGAGGTGTACCATACGTACTGGCATCCGCATAATTTCACAGAGTATACAGAGAACAATTTTCGCCAGTTGGAGCGATTTCTGGCGTGTTATCAAAAGCAGCGGGACAGATACGGTATGCAGAGCCTGAATATGTCTGAGCTGTGCCGGCTGGAAGTGCCGGACCATATTTGAGGGAAGCGATGTGAGCACACATGGACCGTCTGGAAAGCAACAATTGCATATGGGATCGGCCGCAGACGGTCTCCTTTGGCTGCGTGGCTGTCTGCGTTTTGTTTTTCATTGTTTTGGCCAGAGCGCCGATGCAGTTGTTTCCGGGCGGTATGTCGCAGATTTTTCGCCCGATTCTGATCCTTGCGCTGCTGCCGAAGCTGCTTAGAGAGGGCGCGGTGCGCTCGAGATCGGCTGCGCTTTCCGTTGCTTTGGCGATCTACTGTCTGGCGGCTACTGTAATGACAGGACTGCAAACGGGAAATCTGCTCGGCGGCGGTGCAGCGGCATTGTTTGCGCTGATGTATGCAGCAGTCGTTGCCGCTGCATGGAACGTGCGGGAGACAAAGCTGATCGTGTTTACGTGCTTTTTTGCCGCGGTCGTTTGCGCGGTGATTTTGACGTTCAGCAATCCTTTCATGGACTTTACGGTCGCCAATACCGACCATGTCAAACTGTTTCAAACGCAGTATAATCGGAACATCAACGCATATTGCTACGCGATCGGCACGATCCTGGGCCTCAATTACCTTATTTACGGGAAGCGTTCTCAGCGCTTTTTTACGCTGATCGGCATGAGCTTTGTTGTATATGCGCTGTTGTACAGCCAATGCAGAGGTGCGTTTCTTTGCGCGGTCTTGGGCAGCCTGATCTCGCTTTACGGAAAGTTTTCGGAGATCCGGCGGGTTGACCCTGCGAGATATTACCGGTGCATCCTGTTTACGGTCATTATGGTGATCGTGCTCTATTACCTGATCAAAAACAGCTCCATGAGCAGGATCGTAGACGGAGAGAGCACTTCCGGTCGTGACGAGGGCATTCGCCGCGCACTGCGGATATATCAGAATGCGAATCTGTTTGGAAAAATATTCGGCTGCGGCTTTACCTATGAGGAGAGCTTTCTGAAGACCGGAGAGCTTCTTTCGCATTTTGTGTATACGAATTTCCTGATATCGATCGGCATGGTAGGGTTCGTGATCCTGATCCTGTTTTTTCTGTCCTGTGTTTTTGAGTCGGCCGGAGCGATCTCGCTGTCCTTTTTGGTGTGTGGTCTGCTGCGTACGTGCTTTGAGAGCCTGGACTATTACATTTATATCCCGCTGATCCTGGCGGCGCTTCTATCCTGCTGCGCCAGACGCAACGGGGTGCGCCTGCAGGCGTTGTTCGTGTGGAGGGATACCGGAGCTGACGCAAATTCGGCAGTCCGGCGGTAAGGCTACGGCCGGATATCCGCTGCAAGAAAGGGAAACTATGAGAATCTTATACATCACCATGGACAACCCCGCCGTGGAGACGATCCTCGGCGGTATGCACGACGAGACGCTCTCCGGGCTGCCGGCATTTTACTACCCGTTTAAGATGCTGCTTGCGCGCGGCTGCACGATCGATCTGCTGCTCTATTCGTCCGAGCCGAAAACGGTCGTGGAGAGCGCACATTTCCGGCGCGAGAATCTGATCCAGATCCGGCCGCGGCATCGCGGTGCGCTCGGCACATTGGAGCTGCCGCTGCATCTGGCGCACGCGACGCGCCAATGCCTGCGCGCGCGGCACTATGACTTCGTGTACGGCATGACCGAGGGCTCACACATGGCCGTGCGGACGGCGGCGCATATGGGCATTCCGTGCGCCTTGCGGCAGTTCGGCACGCAGGAGATGGCAAACGTCCTCGAGACGATCCCTTCCGGCTGGCGGCGTCAGCTGCGGGCGCTGAAGGATTATACCTACATCACGCTGTCGATGCGCAGCCGCAAAAACTTCCTGCTGGCAACGAATGACGGCAGCCGCGCCGATGCGCTCTATGACATTCTGGGCGTTGACAGAAAGAAGTTCGCATTTTACTTCTGGCGCTCGGCAGTCGACATCCCGGCGCAGCAGCCGGCCGTGGATATGGACGCGCAGGGAAGCTATCCGCAGGTGTTTCAGCCGCTGTGCCTGTCGCACATCGGCCGCATTGCCGACGTCAAGCGGCAGGACCGCAGTGTGCGCATCCTTGGCGAGCTGCACCGCCGCGGCTATCCGTTTCACCTGTATCTGGTCGGCGAAAAGAGCAGCGAGGCCATGTACCGGGCGTGTCTGGACGCGGCGGCGGAATACGGCGTTGCGGACTATGTGCACATGACCGGCAACCAGCCGCAGAGCGTCTGCCGGCAGTATGCGCGCAACGCGCTTGCCACGCTGCTGCCCGGAGAATGGAACCGCGTGAACATCTTCTACGAGGTCATGGGTGAGGGCTGCGTCGTGCTGACGAACAACAACCACTCGGTCGACGAGTTCATCGACCGCGGCAATAACTGCCTCGTCTACGATACGGAAGCGGAGGCCGCGGAGCAGCTCATCGCGCTGCTCAACGACCCGCAGCGTGCACAGCGCATCCGTGCCAACGCACACCGGACGGCGATCGAGCAGTTTTTGACGCTCGAAAAGCGCTTCGGCATGGAGGCGCAGCTTGTTATGGACACTGCATCGGGGAACGATACCGCGCACTACCCCGAGATCATTTGAGAAACCGGAGGACCGATATGAACATCACCGTAGCCGGCGTGGGCTATGTCGGTCTGGCGCAGGCGGTGCTGCTCGCGCAGCACAACGCCGTCACCGCCGTGACCACGACCCCCGCCAAAGCCGAAAACATCAACCGCGGCGTCTCGCCGATCGTCGACGCCGAGATCACGGACTTTCTGCGCACGAAGCCGCTCACGCTCACGGCCACCGTGGACGCCGAGCAGGCCTACCGCACGGCAGACGTGGTCATCATCGCCACGCCGACGGACTACGACCCCGAGCAGCAGATCTTCAACACCTCGACCGTCGAGGCGGTGCTCTCGCTCGTGGGCAGGGTCAATCCCGGCGCGCTTGTGGTCATCAAGTCCACGGTGCCGGTCGGCTATACGGAGCGCGTTGTGGGTCGGTTTGGCTGCGAGCGGCTGCTGTTCTCACCGGAGTTCCTGCGCGAGGGCAGGGCGCTGTATGATAACCTGCATCCGAGCCGCATCGTGGTCGGCCGTCCGCGCGGCGGCACGGCGACGGAGGCGGATGCGCGCCTGTTTGCGTCCCTGCTGCAGCAGGGCGCGGCGGAGACGGACATCCCGACGCTGTACCCGAACGCGACGGAGGCCGAGGCCATCAAGCTCTTTGCCAACACGTATCTCGCCGTGCGCGTGAGTTATTTCAACGAGCTCGATACCTACTGCGAGCTCAAGGGACTCGACACGCGCCAGATCATCGACGGCGTGTGCCTCGATCCGCGCATCGGCGCACACTACAACAATCCGTCGTTCGGCTACGGCGGTTACTGCCTGCCGAAGGACACGCGCCAGCTGGTGGCAAACTTCGGCGACATCCCGAACCGGATCATCAGCGCCTCCGTCGCCGCCAATGACGAGCGCAAGGATCACATTGCCCGCATGGTGCTGCAAAAGGCGGCGGGCGACGTCATCGGCGTGTACCGCCTGACGATGAAGGCGCATTCCGACAACTTCCGCGAGTCGAGCATCCGCGGCGTCATCGAGCGGCTGCGCCGCGCAGGCGCAAGCGTCGTGATCTATGAGCCGACGCTCAAAGAGGCCTCCTTTGCCGGTCTGCCGGTGATCGCGTCGCTGGCCGAATTCAAGCGCATGGCGGCCGTCATCATCGCAAACCGCGCCGAGCCTGCGCTCGACGACGTGCGCGAGAAGGTCTATACGAGAGATTTGTATCGAAGGGACTGAGGGGAATGACACAGAAGTTGCTTCGGCATGCATATCTGATCATGGCGCATAACAATTTCGAGATCTTGGAAAAACAGGTTCTGCTTCTCGACAGCCCCAATGCCGATTTCTATATCCATGTGGATAAAAAAGCCGGGGCATTCCCGGCTGAGGCACTCGCTGCGCTGCCGCAGCACTCCAAGATCGTATTTACGGATAGAACGGATGTGCACTGGGGTGGATATTCGCTGATTGCCTGTGAGTTGCTGCTGCTCAAGGCGGCGCTTCCGGGAGAATACGATTATTACCACTTGCTGTCTGGCGTGGATATGCCCATCAAGCCGCGCAAGCAGATCGAGGGCTTTTTCCAGATGCATTCGGGCAAGGAGTTTTTGTGCTTTCGTGAGAAACCGAGTGAGCATCTGAACCTTTATTCTCGGTACATGGGGCATCATTTTGCGCATGACAGCGGGTGGAATGCCAAAAGCAATGAGTGGGTCAAATTCCTGGATCGCAGCCTTTGTGTGCTGACACCCAGAAAACACTATTTCCCGAAAGAGGATTACCGTTTCGGTTCTGAATGGTTCAGCATTACACAGGCGTTTGCCCGGTATGTAGTCTCGCAGGAAGATTTGATCCGCAGACAATTCACGCAAACGATGGCGTGCGACGAAATATTCCTGCACACCTTGTGCTACAATTCGGAATTTCGGGATCGCGTCTATGCCGGGACGGAGTATTCTGAGTTTTGGCATGGCTGTTTGCGATATATCGATTTCCGGCGCGGCCGGCCGTATGTGTTTACCGCGCAGGATGTAGAGGAGCTGCTCAGCGCTCCGGCCGAGGCGCTGTTTGCAAGAAAGTTTGATTATGGCACGCATCCGGAGGCGGTAGAGGCGGTGTATGCGGCGTGCAGATAGTTGTGATTTGCGTGATCGCTGTAGAGTGCAAAATATCTGTATCGAAGGGATTGAGGGCATGGAGAACGAATATCAGCTGACGATTATCATCCCGCATCATAATATTCCCGATCTGTTGAGAAAGCTGCTTGCATCGATCCCGAAGCGGAATAGCATCCAGATTATCGTTGTGGATGATCATTCTACGGAGCATGTGGATCAGCTCAATGCCGTGATCCGGAGCGCAGACGACAGAAATCTGGAATTCTACCACAATGATGCGGCACGCAACAGTCCGGGTACGTGCAGGAATATCGGGCTGGATCATGCCAGGGGGCAGTGGATTTTATTTGCTGACGCAGATGATTATTATGTAGATGGTTGGTATGAAAAGCTGGAGCCGTATTTTCATTCTGATTATGAGGTCATTTATTTTGAGCCAACCAGTGTCTGCCTTGACACCGGGGCGGAAGGAAACCGGCACAAGGATTACAGAGATGCGATTCGTGCCTATCGCAACGACCCATCAAGCGAGCACGCGTTGCGGTTGCGCTACGGTTTTTCTGCGACCATGATTAAAGCTTATTCTCGGCAGTTTTTGCTTGCGTGTGGAGCACGCTTTGATGACACGCTGATTTCTGAGGATGCACTGTTTTCCATGACGTGCGGTCGCGCAATGCGCCGGTTTACGTGTCTCGATGCGGAGGTTTACTGCCTTACACAAAGAAACGGTAGCCTCACTACACGTCGCACACGGGAAGCCTACGATGAACAGACGCGGATGGAGCTGCGGAGATATCACAATTTGTATCGGTGGCTGTCGCCGGAGGAGATCCGGACGCTTGGCTTTGAGTTTGCGGGGGTGCGTGTTTTGTACCGAACCATCGCAAACGGATATGGGCTTCGGCAGATGCTGATTTATCGGCGGCTCATGCGGCAGGAGCAGATCCCGCTCATAAGCTGGAAAAGCTGCAGCATGCGGAGATTGATGTGTCTGTTTTTTGATTCCGTGCGCGGCAGGATCGCAGACCGTCTGCAAAAAGGGGGAAAACAATGACGTTGCAATGGAGAGCACAACTCAAGCGCGCGCTGATACGAAGTATCATGTGCCTATATGCGGCAGCGCCCGTATGCGGCTCTGGAGTAGAAGAACCGTCGCGGCAGCAAAAGATTATTGTGTCGCTCACCAGCTACCCTAAGCGGTTTCGCTATCTGCATCTGACGGTGAAGAGCTTGCTCCTGCAGACCGTCAAGCCGGATAAGATCATTTTGTACCTTGGAGACGACGCGCGAGATGCGCCTCTTCCGGAAGCACTCGTCCGTCTGAAAAAGAAAGGTCTCTCGATTGAATATCGTACGGGGAATCTTCGGTCACACAAAAAATATGTCTACGCCATGCAGGAATATCCGGATGATCTTGTCATCACTGTGGACGATGATATGCTCTACGAGCCGCGGCTGGTGGCGCGCCTGCTGGCATCCTATGCCCGATATCCGGATGCGGTGTCTGCGCGGCGTGTGCACCGCATGGCGAAAAAGACCGATGGGACGATCGCTGCCTACAATGACTGGGAGTATGAATGCAAAGCGTTTTCGAGACCGCAGCTGGACATGTTCTCGACTACAGGGTTCGGCACGCTTTTTCCTCCACATTGTATGGATGCACGTGTGCTGGATCAAGAACTCTTCATGCGCAAATGCGACGCCGCAGACGATGTGTGGCTGAAGTTTATGCAGCTCAAAAAAGGGACGCCGACGGTATACGTGCCGGGACCGCGATTTTTGGAGCTGCCGGGTACGCAGACTACGAGTTTGAGCGCCGAAAATGTCGATGCCTGCAGAAACGATGTGTTTATTCAAAATCTGCAAACGGAGCTGGGTCTGCAGCTTGGCGATTTCTGCACGCTTGTCTTTGATAAGAACAGTCGTTATAGCAGACTCAACGGATAAAAAACAGATGGCACAAGCGTGCCATCTGCCCTATGTGTTCTCTCTGTGATTTGCGCTTAAGCAGATTTGTGCATCCACTTGCCGAGTACCGACTTCCCCAGAGACAGAAAGTAGTGAAATTCGCTTGTTTTTCCGTACACGAGCAGGAAAAACAAATTCGGGATCACGCAACACAGCAATACTTTGATGATGAATGACCCAAAGCCCGTCTGCGGGAGCAGTGCACAGATGCACCATGTCGCTGCACCGGCCGCAGCCGTCAGCAGCACATTGAGCGCATAGCGCGCAAAATATTTGCCGACCGGAGCACAGAAGCCGTACCGGAACAGAATATACGGCTCGACCCATGTGCAGGTGGACAGCGTGCTGACGACGGTACCGATGAAGATGCCGACGATGCCGAACGGCTTGGCCAGCAGGATCGACACGGCAAGATTGATCGCAGACTCGAAGAGCGGCTTGTGCCGGTCGTACCAGTATAGCCCCATAGCCTCGCGGAAGGTGAGCACGCTCTGGCGTATACCGGTCACATAAAAACTCAAAACGATCAGCAGCACGATGGGCATGGAAAACAGATAGTCCGCACCGAGCCAGAGCGAGATAAAGGGGTTGAACAGGACGACCAGACACACGGCGGAAAAGCCGTAGATCCAGCGCGTCAGAAGATCGACCCGCCAGAAGACCCCCTGCGCGTGTGCGGTGTCCTCCGCAGCGCACAGATTGCCGATGCTGGCCGTCATGGCGCGGAAGATCATGGAGTAGGCGGATTTCAGGCTCTGTGTGATCAGAAGATAGTTGGAATAGAGACCGACGGAGACGGCACCGATAAAATAGGCGATCAGGACGTTGTCCGTCCCGAACACGACGACGCTGCCGAGCTTGTGGGCGATCATGGCCCGGATGTTCTTGGAGATGTCCTGTCGTACCGGCGCGGGGAGCGGCTGCACGGTTTTCTGCTTCAAATACGGGTAGAGCCGGTCGGCTTTGCGCGCAAGGAGTGCATTGCAGACAAACGTTGCGCAGAGCTTCAGCGCAAGGTACAGGATGTAGTCCCCGGTCAGCAGCAGCGCCGCACACTGCGCGGCCGTGACCGCCATGCTGGTCTTATATTGGTAGGACGTGACGATGTGCTGCTTTTGGTCCGCACTGATCAGGGACTGCTTGTCGACCAGAAAATACGAGATCGAAGAATCCAGCACGAACATGAGGTAAATCAGGCGGATGTGCGGGATGTCGGGAATGTCGCGGATGATATACTGCAAAAACGGTGTGAGTGCCGCACCGAGCACGCCTACGGTGATGCCGATGACCGTGTAAAACTTCCGGTAGAGCGTCATCAGCGACAAAATCAGCTCCCGGTCACCCTCAGCCAGCGGCTTGTACATGCTGTAGGTAATGGCAGTGCCGACGCCGAGTTCTGCCAGCGAGAGCATGGTGAGAATGTTTGCAAATGTGCCATCCAGCCCCAGATACTCCTTGGTCAGCACGACCACGAAGATCTTACGGGCGATGAAATTCACCACGATCGCAGCCAGCTTGAACAACACTGCTGTTTTCAGGTTCCTGAGTGAGTTATCTGTTCTGGACATAGCGCCACCGTCCCGGTTTCATACAAAAATCTATAATAATCTATCATTCTCGCACCCATAAGTCAACGCCGATGCTGCGAAATGCCGTGCCTGCGGTATTTGTTCGCTGCGCAACGCAAAGGAGGTATTGTGATGAAAGGCATCATCCTCGCCGGGGGCTCCGGCACACGACTGTACCCGCTCACGCGGGTCACGTCCAAGCAGCTGCTGCCCGTGTACGACAAGCCCATGATCTACTACCCGCTCTCGACGCTCATGCTCGCGGGCATCCGCGACATCCTCATCATCTCCACGCCGGAGGACACGCCGCGCTTCGAGCGCCTGCTCGGCGACGGAAGCCAGTTCGGCATCCGGCTGTCCTACGCGGTGCAGCCGCATCCGGACGGTCTGGCGCAGGCGTTTCTGATCGGGGAGGATTTCATCGGCGATGACACGTGCGCCATGATCCTCGGCGACAATATTTTCTACGGCAACCGCTTTCGCAGCAATCTGCGCGAGGCGGTCAAGGATGCCGAGGCGGGCTGTGCCACGATCTTCGGCTACCATGTCAAGGACCCCGAGCGCTTCGGCGTTGTGGAGTTCGACCAGAACAAGCGCGTGCTGTCCGTCGAGGAAAAGCCCCAAAACCCGCGCTCGAATTACTGCGTCACGGGGCTGTATTTTTACGACAACCGCGTCGTGGAAAAGGCGCGGCAGGTGCGACCCTCCGAGCGCGGCGAGCTGGAGATCACAGACCTCAACCGGCTCTATCTCGAGGACGACCGGCTGAAGGTGCAGTTGCTCGGCCGGGGCTTTGCGTGGCTCGACACCGGCACGGTCGAGAGTCTCATGGACGCGGCGGTCTTTGTCCAGACGGTGCAAAACCGGCAGGACGTCATCATTTCCGCGCCGGAAGAGGTGGCCTATCACATGGGCTGGCTCACGAAGGCGCAGCTGCTGGCTGCCGCTGCGCAGTATCACAACGCGCCCTACGGCGCGCATCTGCGCGCGGTCGCGGAGGACAAGCTGGTGTTTGAGAGGGAACTGCATGATTAGATTTGTAACCGGCGGCGCTGGCTTCATCGGCGCGAATTTCCTGTTTTACCTGCGCGAGCGCTATCCGGACGACCGGCTCGTGTGCATCGACAAGCTCACCTATGCCGGCAATCTCTCCACGCTCGCGCCGCTGCTCGGTCAGCCGAATTTCCGCTTTGCCAGGGTGGACATCTGCGACCGTGAGGCAGTCTACGGCCTCTTTGCCGAGGAGCGCCCCGACGTGGTCATCAACTTCGCGGCCGAGAGCCATGTGGATCGCTCGATCGCCGACCCGTCGCTGTTTTTGCAGACGAACATCATCGGCACGTCCGTGCTCATGGACGCCTGCCGCGAATACGGAAACATCCGCTTCCATCAGGTCTCGACCGACGAGGTCTACGGCGACCTGCCGCTCGACCGGCCGGAGCTGTTGTTCACCGAGCAGACGCCGCTGCACACGAGCTCGCCCTACAGCAGCTCCAAGGCCGCGGCTGACCTGCTCGTGGGCGCGTACGGACGCACCTACGGTCTGCCGGTCACGATCTCGCGCTGCTCGAATAACTACGGGCCGTATCAGTTCCCGGAAAAGCTCATCCCGCTCATGATCATCAACGCCCTCGCCGACCGTCCGCTGCCGGTGTACGGGCAGGGACTGAACGTGCGCGACTGGCTGTATGTCACCGACCACTGCAAGGCCATCGACCTCGTGGTCAGCCGTGGGTGCATCGGTGAGGTGTACAACATCGGCGGTCACAACGAGATGCGCAACATCGACATCGTGCGCCTGATCTGCCGCAAGCTTGGCAAGCCCGAAAGCCTCATCACCTACGTCGCCGACCGGCAGGGGCATGACCTGCGCTATGCCATCGACCCCACGAAGATCCACACGGAGCTCGGCTGGCTGCCGGAGACAAAGTTCGCCGACGGCATCGGCCGCACGATCGACTGGTATCTTGCGCACCGCGCCTGGTGGGAGGAAATCGTCTCCGGCGAATACCAGAGCTACTACGCGCGGATGTACGGCGAGCGCCCGACGCTGGAGCGAACGTGAAACGCGCGGGAAAACGCATCCGCCGTGCGCTGCCGGCGCTGCTGCTGGCACTCGTGCTCACGGTGGGCATCTCGGCTGCCGTGTGCCGTGTTTCGCTCAAGACGACGGAATATACCGCCGCCGTGCGCGGGCTCACAGCGCCGGTTCGTGCCGTCGTGCTCAGCGACCTGCACAGCCGCGAATACGGCAAGGACAACGCGGCGCTGCTCGCGCGCGTGGCGCAGCAGCAGCCGGATGCGATCTTCTGCGTCGGCGATTTTATCGACAGCGATGCAGCGCCGGCGCAGCTGCAGCGGCTGTATCAGCTCCTGCGCCGCCTCGGTGAGATCGCGCCGGTGTTCTTTTCGCCCGGCAATCATGAGATCGCCTACATGGAGTCTCACGGCTCTGAGCTGCTTGACGCCGTGGCCGGGACCGGGGCGACCGTGCTCTACGACCGCTGGGTGCAGACGACGCTCGGCGGTGCGGCCGTGCGCATCGGCGGCAGCTGCGGCCATTTTCGGGACATCAATCGCAGCGCCAAGCTCGACTATGCGATGGAGGAGACCATCGGCGCGGCGGATGTACCCGGCATCGTGCTGCTGCATATGCCGGAGAGCCTTCTGCTCGACGATGCGCGTGAGCGCTGGACGGGGCAGGTCTTTCTCAGCGGCCACACGCACGGCGGCGTGATCCGCATCCCGCTGATCGGCGGTCTCGTTGCGCCGACACAGGGACTTTTCCCGAAGTACGATCAGGGAAAGTTTACGGTCGACGGCCGCATGACGCTCATCATCACGTCCGGGCTCGCGGGCTATGCGTGCGTGCCGCGCGTATGTAATCGCCCGGAGGTCTGCGTGGTGGATCTGATACCCGAGGAGGAAAATTGATATGACGGTCAGCGAAGCGCTGCTCAACTGCATATCCGCCGCTCTGGACGGACGTGAGTGCGCACTGACGCTCGCGCCGGATGACTGGACGGCGCTGCTGCGTCTGGCGGGAGAGCAAAAGCTCCTGCCGCTCGTGTATGCGGCGGTGCGCGGCACGCCGGGCTTTGCCGCCGCGCCCGAAGCGGTGCGCGC
>OLOS01000472.1_pt1 | contig 42890 bp, 44 predicted proteins | sample 1672631 | NCBI WGS metagenome assembly OLOS01 (sample SAMEA3136707, study PRJEB25190) | human gut metagenome | biome: human gut; feature: human-associated habitat; material: faeces | place: Austria | collected 2013 | reverse complement strand
ATCTGAGACATTTTCATATGTGGTATACTAGGACATTATCATAAATGGCTTATAAAAACCTCAATTTTGTCAAGAAATATATCTTGACAAAAAGAAACATGACAGGTATAATAGCAAAGGTGTGAATAGGAGAGACTTTATGCTGATTGACTTAACCAGAATTGCGAAAAGCGAGGAAAAGATAATACAGACAGAAGTACCCTATGAGCAGGAGGTTTTTTCATCCGCTCTGGGAGAGTTTCCTATCATAAGCAAGACACCGGTTTCCTTAAAGATTTCGAACAGAGGAAATCAGGAATTGCAGATTGCAGGGAAGATGTTATTGACGGCATCCATTCCATGCGGACGCTGTCTCGAGGAAGTGCCTGTTGAGATTGTCCTGGATTTTGAAAAAAATGTGGACATGAAGTGCAGCACCTCAGAAAAGACAGAAGAGTTGGACGAAGAAAACTATATAGATGGATATAACCTGGATGTGGATAAGCTTGTCTATGGTGAAATAATCGTGAATTGGCCGATGAAGGTGCTGTGCAAAGAAGACTGCAAGGGAATCTGCAGTACCTGCGGGGTTAATCTGAACCTAGAGACTTGCGACTGTGATAGCACAGATTTAGATCCAAGAATGGCAAAAATCCGTGATATCTTTAGCAAATTTAAGGAGGTGTAAACCATGTCAATCTGTCCAAAGAATAAATCTTCCAAAGGAAGAAGAGACAAGAGAAGAGCAAATTGGAAAATGACTGCTCCGAACTTGGTAAAATGCAGCAAGTGCGGCGAACTGATGATGTCACACAGAGTCTGCAAGAACTGCGGAACATACAACAAAAAAGAAATTGTTTCTGTTGATTAATGCAGAGCATAAAACCTTCCGGAAATACGGGAGGTTTTTCTTTTTTGTACTAGGATTTTTTGAAAGTAAGTGTTATACTGGTATAAGCCACATAAATAGCTTACCGAAGAGGATTCTGCATATTGCGAAGCGTGGCATGTTACTGGTCACGGAGCGAACAGTAACGATTCTGCGTGTTCGTTTTACAGATACCGGGGAGGGATAAATATGAATTTAGTTATTACAATCAGCCGCCGTTTTGGAACAGGTGCAAGTATTATCGCAAAAGAATTATCTCAGAAGCTGGGAGTACCTGTATATGACAAAGCATTCATTGAGGAGCACTTACAGGATGAAGTTTATGAGACAGAAGAAAATGCTATCCGTACACTTGCTCAGAATCCCTGTATTATACTGGGGCGCTGTGCATCCGAGATTTTGAAGGATCAAAGCAACGTTTTTAATATTTATGTCTGCGCGGATAAGGAGGATCGTATTAAGAGAATCATGACTCTGGAGAAGCTATCCAGCGAAAAAGCGAAAGAAAAGGTGGAGACTACAGACAGGGAGAGAGCGGATTACTACCATCAGCATACAGGTAAAGCATGGGGAGATGTAAATAATTATCACATGATTCTGGATACTTCCCGCCTGGGCGTGGAAAACTGTGCAGATATCCTTATGAAGTATTTTGAAAGAAAAGAATATATATAGATTTTGAAAGCAGTGGTGCAGACAAGCCTGCACTCCTGCTTTTTGTTATACAGGATATTTTTTGAGCAGGTTACTGGTCACAGAGTGAACATTGACAGCCAGGTGACTGCAAATTCTGTTCCTGAAAAAATGTATTGATTTTTAGATTGATGTCTAGTATATTATTTTTAGAAAACAGGAGGAAGGAAAATGCAGGATTTAGTGAAGGTGGTTGTTGATGCCATGGGTGGAGACAATGCACCGGAAGAAATCGTGAAAGGTGCTGTAGAAGCTGTGAATCAGCGGGAAGATATTTTTGTTTATCTTGCGGGAAGAAAAGCAGAGGTCGAGCAGCAGTTACAGAGATACACTTTTCCAAAAGAGCGTATAGAAGTCGTACATGCGGAGGAGGTCATTGAGACGGCAGAACCGCCGGTCATGGCGATCAGGAAGAAAAAAGACTCATCCCTCGTAGTCGGGATGAATATGGTAAAGCGTGGGGAGGCAGACGCATTTGTTTCATCCGGAAGCAGTGGAGCTGTGCTGGTAGGCGGTCAGCTCATTGTCGGACGGATCAGAGGAATCGAGAGACCTCCACTGGCACCGCTGATTCCTACGAAAGATGGAGTTGCCCTGTTGATCGATTGTGGTGCAAATGTCGATGCCAGAGCCTCGCATCTTGTGCAGTTTGCAAAGATGGGCTCCATTTACATGGAGAATGTTGTAGGGATAAAGAATCCACGTGTCGGTATCGTGAATATTGGCGCAGAAGAGGAGAAAGGAAATGCTCTTGTAAAAGAGACGATGCCGCTTCTGAAAGCATGTAAGGATATCAACTTTATTGGGAGTGTGGAAGCACGTGACATTCCGGCGGGTGTCTGTGATGTCATTGTTTGTGAGGCATTCGTTGGAAATGTGATCCTGAAACTTTATGAAGGTGTGGGAGCAACTCTGATCAGTAAGGTCAAAGAAGGCATGATGAGCAGCCTGCGGTCAAAGATAGGCGCCCTGCTTGTGAAACCGGCATTGAAAGAGACGCTGAAAAGCTTTGATGCCAGTCAGTATGGAGGAGCTCCTCTTCTGGGGCTGAATGGACTGGTGGTGAAATCCCATGGCAGTTCAAAGGCACTGGAAATCAGAAATTCGATCATCCAGTGTGTCCAGTTTAAACAGCAGAAGATCAATGAAAAGATAAAACAGCATATCGTATTGGACGATAAGAATTGAGAGAGGAATGAAAATATGGAATTTGAAAAGTTACAGAAAATAATTGCAGAAGTATTAAATGTGGATGCAGATGAGATTACGATGGATACCACGTTTGTGGACGATCTGGGAGCTGATTCCCTGGATGTGTTCCAGATTATCATGGGAATCGAGGAAGAGTTTGATATCGAGATCCCGAATGAGGAAGCAGAGAAAATCGTTTCTGTCGGTGATGCGGTGGAGCAGATTAAGAATGCGGTAAATGCATAACAGGAACTGCGAAAACAAAAGGGTGTTGCGGGGCAGCACCCTTTCTGTTTGTATGAACGAGTATGGAGGAGTGAAATGGTAAATCATCATAATTTAAAAGAACTTGAGAAAAAAACGGGTTATACTTTTCGGGATTTCGATCTGTTCCGGCAGGCGCTGACCCACAGCTCCTATGCAAATGAGCATAAACAGGAAAAGCTGCAGGATAATGAACGACTGGAGTTTCTTGGAGATGCCGTTCTTGAGATTGTCAGCAGTGAGTTTCTTTTTTTTCATTATCCAGGGCTTCCGGAGGGTGATCTGACAAAACTGCGTGCAAGTATTGTGTGTGAGCCGACGCTGGCTCTGTGTACCAGGGAGCTGAATCTGGGAGATTATCTTCTTCTGGGAAAAGGCGAGGAGAGGACAGGCGGGCGTAACCGGGATTCGATCGTGTCGGATGCTATGGAAGCACTGATTGGTGCAATCTACCTGGATGGTGGTTTTGCTAGTGCAAAAGAGTTTGTATGCCGTTTTGTAATGACAGACATTGAGCACAAAAAGCTCTTTTATGATAGCAAGACTATTTTACAAGAGATCGTACAAAGTGATTTCAAAGGAGAAGAGATATCCTATGATCTGACGGGTGAGACAGGGCCGGATCATGATAAAAAGTTCCTTGTGGATGTGATGATTGGTGACACAGTCCTTGGGCATGGTATCGGAAGGACGAAAAAAGCCGCAGAACAGGAAGCAGCTTATCAGGCGATCATTAAACTGAAAGGACAGACAGAGAATGTATCTGAAAAAAATTGAGGTGCAGGGCTTTAAGTCCTTCGCTAACAAGATAGTTTTCCAGTTCCATAATGGCATCACAGCAATCGTGGGTCCAAATGGAAGTGGTAAAAGCAATGTTGCAGATGCCGTCCGGTGGGTCCTTGGGGAACAGCGGGCAAAGCAGCTGCGCGGTGCCAGCATGCAGGATGTCATTTTTGCCGGCACGGAAAACAGGAAGCCTCTGGGTTATGCGTACGTGGCGATTACACTGGATAATTCTGATCATAAACTTCCGATTGATTATCAGGAGGTTACAGTGGCCAGACGTGTATATCGTTCCGGAGAGAGTGAGTATCTGATCAATGGAACTGCCTGCCGTCTGAAGGATGTAAATGAGCTGTTTTATGATACCGGTATCGGAAAAGAGGGTTATTCCATCATCGGACAGGGACAGATTGATAAAATACTAAGCGGAAAACCGGAAGAACGAAGAGAATTGTTTGATGAGGCTGTTGGAATTGTAAAGTTTAAGAGAAGAAAATATGCGGCACAGAAGAAGCTGGAGGATGAGCGACAGAATCTGGTCCGTGTAAATGATATTCTGAGCGAACTGACAAAGCAGTTAGGACCTTTGGAACGCCAGGCGGAAACAGCCAGAATCTATCTGAAAAAGAAGGAAGAGCTGAAAGCATACGATGTAAATATGTTTCTGATGGAAATGGAGCGTATCAGAGGAGAAATTACAGAGACGGAAGGAAAGCTGGAAATTTCCCGCAGGGACATGGAAGAGACGAAAACGGAGTATGAAAATACGAAGCTGGAATACGAGAAGCTGGAAGCAGACATAGAGACGCTGGATGTGCGCATTGCAGAGGAAAAAGACAGATGCTCCAGAAACCAGGTGCGCAAACAGCAGCTGGAAGGTCAGATCAATGTGTTAAAGGAGCAGATCAATACGGCCAGACTGAATGAGGGACATTTGCAAAAGCGAATGCAGGCGATCCTGCGTGATATGGAAACAAGGAAGAGCAGGAAAGTACAGGAAGAGGAAGAGCTTAAAAGCCTAAAAAATGAACTGAAGGAAGCAGAACAGGCAGAAGAGGATTTTAAGCTTGAGTCAGATGCACTTTCTGCCAGTCTGTCCCATCTGGAGTCTGAGATTGAGAAAGGAAAGAATGCGATCATTTCTCTTCTCAATCAGCGTGCGTCTACGAAGGGAAAGCTTCAAAGGTATGATGCCATGCAGGAGCAGCTTCAGATTCGTAAGGCGGAGGTCAATCAGAGAATCATACGCTTAAAAAGCCAGGAATCGGAGCAGACCGATGTGCTGGGAGAGCAACAGAAGAGATATGAGGCAATTACGTCAGAAATAGAGAGACTGCAGGCAGAATGTAATCAATGCGAAGAGAAAGCAAATGAAGTTCAGAAGGAACTGATTTCACAGAATAAGAAAGTAGAGGCCGGACAGACAGCTTATCATAGAGAAGCATCCAGACTGGAAACTTTAAGGAATATCACAGAACGCTATGACGGATATGGAAACAGTATCCGTCGGGTAATGGAACAGAAAAGAAAGGAGCCGGGACTCCTTGGTGTAGTGGCAGATATTATCAAGGTAGAGAAAGCCTATGAAACAGCAATCGAAACAGCGCTTGGCGGCAGTATCCAGAATATTGTAACAGAGGATGAGGAAACGGCAAAGCGTATGATATCGTTTTTGAAACGAAATAAATACGGACGTGCCACATTTCTTCCACTGACGAGCATTGGCAACAGAAATGCTTTTGCACAGGAAAAGGCACTTCGAGAGGAAGGGGTCATAGGACTTGCAAGCAGTCTGGTTCATGCAGACACAAAATATGAGGGACTGGTAAAGTATCTCCTTGGAAGGACAGTGGTGACAGATCATATTGATCATGCCATAGCACTGAACAGAAAATATCAGTACAGTCTGCGTATTGTTACCCTCGAAGGCGAATCCTTAAGCCCGGGAGGGTCTATGACGGGTGGTGCGTTCAAAAACAGCAGTAATCTCCTGGGACGACGCAGGGAGATGGAGGAACTGCAGGAAAGTGTAGCCCTGCTGAAAAAAGACCTGGAGGAGATGAAGAATGCGATTGATGAAAACCGCAGAATCCGGGGCGAATACAGAAGCCGGATCGTTGAGCTGAATGAAAAACTGCAGCAGCAGTATCTGCTTCAGAATACGGCCAAAATAGAGATTTCCCAGCTTAAGAATCAAAAGGATGAGACGAAAAAGGGTTTTGACCGGCTGAAGGAGGAAATCTCTGATATTGAAAAACAGACAGCACAGCTCATAAACGAGCAGCAGCAGATCCAGCAGGAAATGGATGACTCCATACAGGCGGAAAAACAATTTGAGGAAGAGATACACAGGCTTCAGGAGCAGCAGGAGGAGGAACGAAAAGAACAGGAAAAGCAGAATGCACAGTCTGAGAGTATTCATCTGAAGCTGCAGGAAGTATTTCAGAGAACTTCTTTCATACACCAGAATCTGGAACGGCTGGAGGATGAGCTGACCGTTTTGAGGGTGGAAAGATCTGAAGTAGAAGAGGGAATCCATGCAGGAGTACAGGATATTGAAAAAAAACACAGGGATATTGAAGAAATCCGAAAAGCAATAGAAGAAGCAAAAGCTTCTGAGGCTTCTGCTGAGGATGAGTGGAAAGCACTCTCCGTTCGAAGAGAGCGTATGAATACCTCACATAAATCCTTTTTCACGAGACGGGAAGAACTGGCTGAAAAAATCAGCCTGCTGGATAAGGAAAACTTCCGCCTCAATGCAAAGCAGGAAAAGCTGGAAGAGGAAAAAGATTCGATGGTTAATTATATGTGGGAAGAATATGAACTGGGGGTTGGAAGCGCTGCAGATCTTAGGAATGAGGCATATCATGATCCGGCGCAGATAAAGAAAGCCATTGTGAATCTTAAGAATGAAATCAGGGGACTTGGAAATGTCAATGTAAATGCCATCGAAGACTACAGGGAGCTTTCTGAACGCCACCGCTTTCTGGATGAACAGCATGCAGACCTGGTAAAATCAGAAGATGCGCTTCTGGAGATTATTGAGGAACTGGATGTGGGCATGCGCGCTCAGTTTAAAGAGAAATTTGCCCTGATACAGGTTGAGTTTGACAAGGCATTCAAACAACTGTTTGGAGGAGGAAAAGGCACTCTTGAACTGGTGGAGGATGAGGATATTCTGGAGGCGGGTATCCGGATCATCTCTCAGCCTCCCGGAAAGAAGCTTCAGAATATGATGCAGATGTCGGGCGGAGAGAAGGCGCTGACGGCGATCGCACTGCTTTTTGCCATCCAGAATCTCAAGCCCTCCCCGTTCTGTCTGTTAGATGAGATCGAAGCGGCTCTGGATGAATCGAACGTTACCCGCTATGCAGGATATTTGAAAAAGTTGACAAAGAACACACAGTTTATTATTATAACACATAGACGCGGTACTATGGCAGCGGCAGACCGTCTATACGGAATAACGATGCAGGAAAAGGGAGTATCTGCCCTGGTTTCTGTAAATCTTCTGGAGGATGAGTTGAATTGAATCAGGAGGCGAAGTGAATTATGGAAGCAAAAAAAGGTTTTTTTAAGCGTCTGGTGGAAGGGCTTACCAAGACAAGAAATAATATCGTATCGGGGATTGATAAGATTTTCAGCGGTTTTTCCAGTATTGATGACGATTTCTATGAGGAGATCGAGGAAATTCTTGTGATGGGAGACCTGGGAATAAATGCAACAACGGCAATTATCGAGGATCTCAAGAAGAAGGTGAAGGAGAATAAAATAAAGGAGCCTGCAGAGTGTAAACAGCTTTTGATTGACAGCATCAAGGAGCAGATGAACGTTGGTGAAATGGCCTATGAATTTGAAAACAGACAGTCGGTTGTTCTTGTGATCGGCGTAAACGGCGTGGGAAAGACAACCAGTGTTGGAAAACTGGCAGGAAAACTGAAGGATCAGGGGAAAAAGGTGATCCTGGCGGCAGCGGATACCTTCCGTGCGGCGGCGGGAGAGCAGCTTACAGAATGGGCAAACCGAGCCGGAGTGGATATCATTTCCGGACAGGAGGGGTCAGATCCTGCTGCAGTCGTATATGATGCCATTGCAGCGGCAAAGGCACGGCATGCGGATGTTCTTTTGTGCGATACGGCAGGAAGGCTTCATAATAAGAAGAATCTGATGGCAGAGCTTGGGAAGATTAACCGTGTGATTGAGCGGGAATACCCGGAAGCATACAGGGAAACACTGGTAGTACTCGATGGTACGACCGGACAGAATGCGCTGGCTCAGGCGAGGGAATTCAGTGAAGTGGCTGATATCACAGGAATCATACTGACAAAGCTTGACGGAACCGCCAAAGGAGGAATTGCCGTGGCGATCCATGCGGAGCTTGGAGTACCGGTAAAATATATCGGGGTAGGAGAGAGTATTGACGATCTGCAGAAATTTGATGCAGACGAGTTTGTAAATGCACTGTTCCATGTGCAGTAGCTGCCGGTACAGGACATAAAGTGCTACTGGTCACGGAGTGAAGAGTAACCATATAGTATTTGAAACATCTCATACCGGGACGGTCAATGGAAGCTGAGGAGAGAATACAGTCTGGAGGGAAAGAAAATGCTGACATTAGAAAAGTTTGAGGAAGCATCAGAAATTGTAAAACAGGTAACACAGGAGACGAAGCTGATTCACAGTAAGTATTTCAGCGAGCAGACAGGAAATAAGGTTTATTTAAAACCGGAGAATATGCAGCTTACCGGTGCCTATAAGGTGCGGGGGGCTTATTACAAGATCAGTACACTCTCCGCAGAAGAAAGAGAGAAGGGATTAATTACTGCATCTGCAGGAAATCATGCGCAGGGTGTGGCATATGCGGCAAAGGTTTATGGGGTAAAGGCGGTTATCGTAATGCCGACCACAACTCCGCTGATCAAAGTGGAGCGTACCAAGAGCTACGGTGCAGAAGTAGTTCTTTACGGAAATGTATATGATGAGGCATGTGCATACGCGTACGAGCTTGCCGAAAAGGAAGGGTATACTTTTATTCATCCGTTTGATGATACAGCAGTGGCTACCGGTCAGGGAACGATTGCCATGGAGATTGTAAAGGAATTGCCTCTGGTGGATTATATACTGGCACCTGTAGGCGGCGGCGGACTGGCTACAGGGGTGTCAACTCTGGCAAAGCTTCTGAATCCGAATATCAAAGTGATCGGAATAGAGCCTGCAGGGGCAAACTGTCTTCAGACATCCCTGAAGGAAGGAAAAGTAGTAACACTTGATCAGGTTAATACCATTGCAGACGGCACGGCTGTCAAAACACCGGGACAGAGTATTTTCCCGTACCTGCAGAAGAATCTGGATGACATTATCACGGTGGATGATGACGAGCTGATTGTAGCGTTCCTGGATATGGTGGAAAATCACAAGATGATCGTGGAGAATTCGGGGCTGCTGACGGTTGCAGCACTGAAGCATCTTGATGTAAAGAATAAAAAGATTGTATCTATTCTGAGTGGAGGAAACATGGATGTCATTACCATGTCTTCTGTGGTTCAGCTTGGACTGATTCAGAGAGATCGTATCTTTACCGTTTCTGTTCTTCTTCCTGATCGTCCGGGTGAACTGGTACGTGTCGCATCAGTCGTGGCAAATGAACAGGGAAATATCATTAAGCTGGATCATAACCAGTTTGTCAGCACAAACAGAAATGCTGCTGTGGAACTCAAGATCACACTGGAGGCATTTGGAACAGAACACAAAAAGCGAATCGTAGATGCGCTGATGAAAAACGGTTACAATCCAAGGCTCAGCCGTGCAAACTTATAAAACGTCAAGAAAAAATACTTGACAAGAGTTCTTCTTTCGTATATGATAACGAAGGTGAGTCGTGATGGAAAAAATTGTAGAACAGACACTGTTGTTTGATTTTTACGGAGAGCTTCTCACAGAACACCAGAAAAGTATTTATGAAGATGTTGTTTTTGGTGATCTTTCCTGTTCGGAGGTTGCTCAGGAGAAAAATATCAGCCGTCAGGGAGTCCATGACCTGATTAAAAGGTGCAATAAGATTCTTACAGAATACGAGGAGAAGCTCCACCTGGTGGAAAAGTTTCTTGTAATCAGGGAGAAAGTTGGAGAGATCCGTGAATCTGCGGATGACCCGGAGCGTATTAAAAGGATTTCAGACGAGATTTTGGAGGAATTGTAGGCGATGGCATTTGAAAGCTTATCAGATAAACTGCAGAATGTATTTAAAAGCCTGCGCAGCAAAGGCCGTCTGACAGAGGCGGATGTAAAGGCTGCTCTCAGGGAAGTGAAGCTTGCGCTGCTGGAAGCGGATGTCAGTTTCAAAGTGGTAAAGCAGTTCATCAAATCCGTACAGGAACGGGCAATCGGTCAGGACGTGATGAACGGACTGAATCCCGGCCAGATGGTCATTAAGATCGTTAATGAAGAACTGATCACACTAATGGGGTCTGAAACGACAGAGCTCGCCCTTCGTCCGGGAAATGAAATCACTGTTATCATGATGGTGGGACTTCAGGGTGCAGGAAAGACAACGACGACTGCCAAAATTGCAGGAAAGCTTAAGTCAAAAGGCAGGAAGCCTCTTCTGGCGGCATGTGATGTTTACCGGCCTGCGGCAATTAAACAGCTTCAGATTAATGGTGAAAAGCAGGGTGTGGAAGTTTTTTCTATGGGAGATAAAAAGAATCCTGTAGATATTGCAAAAGGTGCCATTGAGCATGCGAAGAGCCAGGGATTTAATGTGGTGATCCTCGATACGGCCGGACGTCTTCATATTGATGAAGATATGATGCAGGAGCTTCAGAATATTAAGGCTGCTCTTTCAGTGGATCAGACTATACTGGTTGTTGATGCCATGACAGGCCAGGATGCGGTGAATGTCTCTGATATGTTTAATCAGAAGATTGGAATAGACGGAGTCATCCTTACAAAGCTGGATGGAGATACGAGAGGCGGAGCCGCACTTTCTGTGAAAGCAACCTGCGGAAAACCGATTCTATACGTGGGTATGGGAGAAAAGCTTTCTGATCTGGAACAGTTTTATCCTGACCGGATGGCTTCGAGAATCCTTGGTATGGGAGATGTTATGAGCCTGATTGAAAAAGCACAGGCGAACATTGATGAAGAAAAAGCCAGAGATATGGAGCAGAAGCTGAAAAAAGCCCAGTTTGGCTTTGATGATTACCTGGAGAGTATGAGCCAGGTAAAGAAGATGGGCGGCATATCCAGTGTGCTGAGTATGATGCCGGGTATGGGAAATAAGATGTCTGACATTGAAGCGGCAGTTGATGAGAAAAGGATGGCGCGTATCGAGGCTATGATCCTTTCCATGACTCCTAAGGAGCGTTCGAACCCGGATCTTCTGAATCCGTCCAGAAAGAAAAGGATCGCAAACGGAGCCGGAGTGGATATCAGTGAAGTAAACAAGCTTGTAAAGCAGTTTGAGCAGACCAGGAAAATGATGAAACAGCTCCCGGGTATGATGGGAGGTAAAACAGGGAAAAGAGGTAAGTTCAGACTTCCTTTTTGACATATATTATGAACAGGGAACAAGGAGGTGAAAAAGATGGCAGTAAAGATCAGATTAAGAAGAATGGGACAGAAAAAGGCTCCTTTCTATAGAATCGTTGTAGCTGATTCCAGATCCCCGAGAGATGGAAAGTGTATCGAAGAGATCGGTACCTACAATCCGAACACAAATCCAAGTGAATTCAAGGTAGACGAGGAACTGGCAAAGAAGTGGCTCGCAAACGGAGCACAGCCTACAGAAGTTGTTGGCAAGCTTTTCAAATTAGCCGGTATTGAAAAATAGGACGGAAGGTGAGCGTAATGAAGGAATTAGTTGAAGTAATTGCAAAAGCTCTCGTTGACAGTCCTGATGAAGTTGTGGTGACGGAGAAGGAGACCGGTAAATCTATTGTGGTTGAATTAAAGGTTGCTCCATCAGACATGGGTAAAGTAATCGGCAAGCAGGGTAGAATTGCAAAAGCACTCCGTTCTGTTGTAAAAGCTGCAGCCTCAAAGGAGGATAAGAAGATTATTGTAGATATTTTACAATAATTTCAGAATTTTAGAAAAAATCTCGTGCATAACGAGATTTTTTTTGTTATAATGACACAAAGAAGGAGGGTTTTATCGATGAGAAGTAGAAAAAAACTAACATTTTTTGCGCTCCTGTTACTGTGTGTTGTTATGATGACACCGATGACAGCAAGTGCAGCAAAGCTGAAAAGAGTCAATGTAGACAAATATCTGAAACTCGGAAAGAATTATACCATTCTGGCCTATAATCCCGGCAGCGAGTGGGTGAAGGTAAGAAAGAGAAAGTCAGTACACTCCAGTTACTACCGGCCAATGTTGAATTATGGAGGCACTGTTACGGTGGACAGAAGCAAGCTGAAAAAGGGGGTGAAGGCTGCGTGGATTCCTGTGTTTGTATATAATGGCAGACAGCGGACGACAGGCTATGTCCAGGCCAGCCAGGTCAGGCTTGCGGCTGTTTATTCAAAAAAATTCTCAAATAATGGTATTATTGACAGAGCAATTAAAACAGGATTTAAGTATCTGGGAACACCGTTTGTGATGCCGGGTGCGTCGCTGTCAGGTGGTATTGACTGTGCACAATTTGCCAATGCGATTTATCGTACAGCCGGAAGAAACCTCGTGTCCTGGGCACATACGGATAATCTGCAGGCCGTATGTCGGGAGATTTTTTATCAAAGAGAGCACAGGACGCTTTCAAAGAGCCAGATGAACAGCTTAAAACCGGGAGATCTGCTCTTCTATTTGAAGAACGATACCAGCGGTCCTATTGACCACGTGGGTGTATATATCGGGGGAGGATTTATGATCAATTCCTCCGGTCATTATGGCGGTACCTATCCGAATGGAGGTGTATGCATTAAAAGGGTGCAATATGGAAACCGTAAAATTGTGCGGGCCATGAGGATTTACGGTTTCTAAACAGTTACAATTTGACGATTTCAGGACAGGAGTTAATATGGAAGAATATCTGCAGGTAGGGGTGATTACAAATACCCATGGAATCAGGGGAGAAGTGAAGGTGTTTCCCACGACAGATGATCCCGCAAGATTTAAAAAGTTAAAGCATGTGTTTCTTGATACAGGAAAAGAATATCAGAAAATGGAGATCGAACAGGTAAAGTTCTTTAAACAGTTTGTGATTCTGAAGTTCAAGGGGTATGATAATATCAACGATATCGAAAAGTACAGACAGAAGAGCCTTCTGGTCGACAGAGCCCATGCTGTGAAACTGAAAAAAGATGAATATTTTATTGCTGATCTGATTGGATTATCCGTATATACAGAGGAACAGAAGTTTCTGGGTGTACTCAGAGATGTGCTGCAGACAGGTGCGAATGATGTCTATGTGGTTGAGATGGAGAACAAGGAGGAAGTTCTGATTCCGGCTATTGGTGAGTGCATCCTGGCAGTTGAACTGGAGGAACGGAAGATGTATGTGCATCTGTTGAAAGGACTTCTATGAAAATCCGAGAATAACAGCGCGATATGATGCAGAATGCATCATATCTGTGCATTGCGTAGCGTGTTAATGGTCACGGAGTGAACAGTAACATGACATCGGTTGAAACAGAAAGGATACCATATGAATTATTATGTACTGACACTGTTTCCGGATATGATCGTACAGGGACTTGGAACCAGTATTATCGGAAGAGCGCTGGGAAAAGAAACGATTACTCTGGAGGCTGTGAATATCAGGGATTATGCAAACAACAAGCATCATAAGGTGGATGACTATCCATATGGGGGCGGTGCCGGAATGGTCATGCAGGCCGAGCCAGTATATGGCGCTTATGAGGCAGTCAGAGAGCGCATAGGATATTGTCCAAGAGTTATTTATCTGACTCCACAGGGAAGCGTTTTCGACCAGAAAATGGCAGAAGACCTGGCACAGGAAAAGGATCTGGTGTTTCTCTGCGGACATTATGAAGGGATCGATGAGCGTGTACTGGAGGAGATCGTTACAGATTATGTCTCAATCGGAGATTATGTACTGACCGGCGGAGAATTGCCTGCCATGGTAATGATTGATGCGATTTCGCGTATGGTGCCGGGCGTACTGAGCAATGAAGAATCTGCACAGTTTGAATCGTTTCAGGACAATCTGCTGGAATATCCTCAGTATAGCCGCCCGGAGACATGGCGTGGCAAAAGTGTACCTCAGGTTCTGCTGTCAGGACATCATGCGAATATTGAGAAATGGAGAAGAGAACAGTCCATTCTCCGGACAGCAGAGAGGAGACCGGATCTTCTTAAGGAAGCAAATCTGAGTGAAAAAGAATGGAAACAGATAAGGGAGTAGAAGAATGAAAAAGAAATACTGGGTGCTGTTGGCGATGTTTTTGATCCTTACCGGTTTTGGTTTTTCGATGACAACGTTAGCAGCCTATCCGGCTGTATCAGAGTCAGCCCCTCTGGGTGCGTGCGGATGGAGACTAAGGGATTATACTATTTACAGTAACTCTGAATTGACAGAAAAGGTGTGTATTCTGCCTTATCAGGAATGTGAGATTACTGCAATTACAGGAAATGCAGTCCGGATTACATACACAGATGAGGAAAATAACAGGAAAACGGGATGGATTTCTCTGAAAACATTTGTATACAATCCTGAATATAAACATCAGGTGGCCTATGCGAATGCTTCTCTGATACTGTATCATCGTCCGACAATAAAAGCATCATCTGTTGCAGTGCCTCAGTTTTCCGGTGGAGTGGTGGTCAGTGAGAGAGGCGGATGGGTAGAGCTTCTGTTCAAATCCGGCAAAAGATATCATATGGGGTGGATAAAGAAGACAACCTATCAGAGTTTTGTCAGACTGTCTATGGAGACGACTACTCAGCCTCTGGCAAATGGAACTTATATTATTTCTCCAAGAAATGCAACCGGAAAAGCACTTACCTGGCAGCGGGACAAGGGGACATTTACTGTCAGTAAAAATACTGCAGGCCAGATGCAGAAATTCACTCTGCGTTATGTAAGTGGCGGATATTATCTGATCAGTCCGCTGGAAAGTAATTCAAATCTTGTCGATATCGGTGGTCTGACTGTATCGGAAGAGAATAGCGGTATGTGGATGCTTACCAGAAGCGGTGGCTGTTTTTATCTGAGAGAGAAGACAGGCGGTCGGGGGTTACGGTATCGTTCCGGTGTGCCTGCGATGGCAGAACACAGGAAATTAAAGACACAGCAGTGGAAGTTTTCAAAAGTTTCAGAGAAGCCCTCAAAAGAAAACAGTGTAGTATTTTCTCAGTATGATCCGAAGTGGGGAGGTTCCACTTATATGGATGGACCGAGCAGGAGGACAATTTCCACCTCCGGCTGTGGAGTGATGGCGTTGACAAATGCAGTATATGCATTGAATGGGGAGTTTATTAACCCGAAAATGATCGCCTCTTTTTCAGCCTCGCGGGGGCACTATTTCTACAATCAGGGAACAAATGATACTTTATACAGAGATTTTGCCAGAGTATATGGAAAAAAGTATCACTTCATCCACAGTGGAAAAACGTATTCTTTAAATACAGTAAGAAAATATCTGAAAAAGGGAAGTGTGGCGATTGCTCTTGTTCCGGGACATTATATTGCGATTGCAGGATATCGAAGTGCAAGTGATACCTTTCTTGTACTGGATTCAGCGATATATGGAAAACGTCCAACCACGATCTATGGTGACTGGGTATCTGCTTCCACCCTGGGCAGCGGTACCTTATGGTGTGAATACTTTCATATCCTGTCCAGAAGAGAATAAGAAAGAGTAAAAAAAGACTTGCATTTATCGAAAAACCGTGATAAAATTGTCTGCGTTGTGAGATAGAGATGGTCCTCTGTTACAGAAGCTGTATTAAGAACATCCGAGAATATAAGGAGGCACACAATGAACGATATTATTAAAAACATTGAAGCTGCTCAGTTAAAGGCAGAGGTACCTGAGTTTCGTGTAGGCGATACGGTAAAGGTATATGCTAAGATTAAAGAGGGAAACCGTGAACGTGTTCAGGTATTTGAGGGAACTGTATTAAAGAAACAGGGCGGCAGCGTGAGAGCGACCTTTACGGTTAGAAAGAATTCAAATGGAATTGGTGTAGAGAAGACATGGCCGCTTCATTCCCCGAATGTGGAGAGAGTTGAAGTTGTCAGAAGAGGTAAAGTAAGACGTGCGAAACTGAACTACCTGAGAGGACGTGTTGGTAAGAGCGCCAAGGTTAAAGAGTTAGTAAAATAATGAGAAGTAAACCAGGGACAAGTACTTTTGCGGTAATTGTCCCTGTTTTCTACTAAGGCTGTTTCTGGATGGAGAATGAGGTAGAGAGTATGAGCAGAGTACGAATGAGGAGAGAGCGCAGAGAAAGAGAGAAGAAAAGTGCATTCAAGGTAGTATTAGGCTGGGCCTTTCAGATCATCGTTGTGATTCTGGCAGCATATGTCGTGGTATTTTTCTTTGGTCAGACAAGAACAAATATCGGTCAGTCTATGGATGTGACTTTGTCGGGTGGAGATACCGTGCTTCTGAATGAGCTTTCTTATAAATTAAAAGACCCTGCCCGGGGGGATATCATTGCTTTTAAGCCAGGCGGGAGTGAAGATATGCATTCTTATATTAAGCGCGTGATCGGGCTCCCGGGTGAAACGGTACAGATCAGAAACGGAATGATTTATATCAATGGTGAGCTGTATCTGGAAAAGACGGATTATCCGGCTATGGCGAGCGCAGGTCTGGCAGAGGAGCCGGTTACTTTAGGAGCCTCGGAATATTTTGTGTTGGGTGATAATAGAAACAATAGCGAAGACAGCCGTTTTGCAAATGTTGGGAATGTGAACCTGTCAGATATCGAAGGCAAGGTTTGGTTTGTGATTTCCCCGATGTCAAATTTCGGCTTTGTAAAATAGAGGTGATTTGTGATATGAATTATCAATGGTATCCAGGACATATGACAAAGGCAAAACGAATGATGCAGGAGGATATCAAGCTGATTGATCTGGTAATTGAGCTGGTGGATGCCAGAGTTCCATTGTCCAGCAGAAATCCGGATATTGACGAACTGGGAAAAAATAAGGCTCGCCTGATCCTTTTAAACAAAGCTGATCTTGCATCGGAAAAATATAATGATGAATGGATGGATTACTTTAAAGAAAAAGGCTGTTTTGCAGTGAAGGTTAATTCCAGAAATGGAACGGGGATCAAGGCAATCAGCGGTGTCATCCAGGAGGCGTGTAAAGAGAAGATTGAAAGAGACAGACGCAGGGGAATCCTGAACCGGCCTGTCCGTGCGATGGTTGTGGGAATACCGAATGTGGGTAAATCAACATTTATTAATACATTTGCCGGAAAGGCATGTGCAAAGACGGGAAATAAGCCGGGTGTGACAAAAGGAAAGCAGTGGATTCGACTGAATAAGAGTGTGGAACTGCTGGATACTCCAGGTATTCTCTGGCCTAAATTTGAAGATCAGATGGTGGGACTTCGCCTGGCAATGATCGGTTCGATACGTGATGAGATTCTGAACACAGATGAACTCGCACTCAAACTGATAGATTTCCTGAAAAAAAACTATACAGGGTTGTTAAACAGGAGATATCAGTGTAGTGAGACAGGGGAGAGTGTGGCAATTCTGGGCGAGATTGCAGAAAACAGAGCCTGCCGTTTAAAGGGAAATGAACTTGATTATACAAAAGCATCCTTGCTTCTGATTGATGATTTCAGAAGCGGAAGACTTGGGAAAATAACACTTGAATTTCCTGATGGAAATGTTTAGAATAAGAAAGTGATGTAACTGTTCAGAGTCATGCAGATTTATAAATATTTGCCCTGGGGAGCCCTCTCACCGGAACAGCAAAGTATTTAGGTTGTCTTATACCCGGGGTAAAAGACGTGTGTATCATATGTGGCAGGACACTGGGGAGATCGTGTTCCTGTCATAAAGTGTACAGCAATGGATTAATAAGAAAGGGTGGCATTATGAATACAGGGGAGAATGAAAAGAAAACACAGGAAAAAACAGCCGGAAATACGGTAAAGGAACTGCTTGGAATGATTGTTTATATTGCTGTTGTACTGGCGCTTACCTTCTTAGTCGTTCGATATGTGGGGCAGAGAACACAGGTGGATGGTCATTCCATGGAACCTACGCTTTACGATCAGGACAATCTGATCGTGGATAAGATTTCCTACCGTTTCAGGGATCCGGAGAGGTTTGATATTATTGTATTTCCCTTTCAGTACAAAGAGAATACTTATTATATCAAACGGATCATAGGCCTTCCCGGTGAGACGGTTCAGATTGTGGACGGAGATATTTATATCAACGGTACCATACTGGAAGAAGACTATGGAAAAGAGACGATGGTGAGCAGCGGGCGTGCAATTAACGAAATCCAACTGGGGGAAGATGAATACTTTGTGCTGGGCGATAACAGAAACCACAGTGAAGACAGTCGTTTTGATGATGTGGGAAATATTAAACGATCAAATATAATCGGCCGTGCATTTATCCGTATATGGCCGTTTAGCCGGTTTGGTCTGCTGAAGCATCAGTGAGATAATGGTCATGGAGTGAACAGTAGCATAGCCGGAACATGCAGAAAAGAAGTATGTGAGTGACAATGCTAAATGTGCAATTAAACGAGGAACAATATGGGAAAAAAAATCTCAGATATAGAAAAAGAATTTGAAGAAGCCGGGAACGAACAGCTTTTAGAATTGTTTGCATTATATGCGGATGATTCGAGAGCCGGTGTTTCCGGCTTAATAAAAAAATATAAGAAAAAACAGGAGTTGCTGGAAAAGGAACATATCCGCCTGGAAGAAATGCGAAAGTATGAGCATCGGTATGAGAATCTGGGATACATTTGCGGAATTGATGAAGCAGGACGGGGCCCTCTGGCAGGTCCTGTTGTGGCAGGTGCTGTTATTCTGCCGGGGGATTGTGAGATCTTGTGGCTGAATGATTCAAAACAGCTCAGCGAGAAAAAGAGGGAAGCTCTTTATGAAGAAATCATGGAAAAAGCGATCGCGGCAGAGGTGGGTATCGTGGGACCGGAAAGAATTGATGAAATCAATATCCTTCAGGCTACCTATGAAGCCATGAGACAGGCAATCGGAAAGCTGAAAGTCAGACCTCAGATCCTGCTTAATGATGCAGTTACGATACCGGATATGGAAATCCCGCAGGAACCCATTATTAAAGGCGATGCGAAAAGTCTTTCTATTGCAGCAGCCAGTGTCATTGCAAAGGTGACCAGAGATCGGATAATGAAAGAGTATGACAGGATGATGCCGGAATATGGCTTTGCCGGGCATAAGGGTTATGGTTCTTCCGCGCACATCAGAGCCATCCGTGAATACGGCCCTTCACCGATTCACAGAAGAACGTTTTTAAAAAATCTGTAACAGGAGTAGTCGTTTGAATACACGAAAAGTAGGTACGGAATATGAGAACAGGGCAACCGTCTATCTGGAAAAACTGGGGTATCAGATTCTGGAACGAAATTATCGTTGCCGTATAGGAGAGATCGATCTGATTGCCAGGCATGAGGGCTATCTGGTATTTGTGGAGGTAAAATACCGGTCAAATGCTGCGCAGGGATATGCACTCGAGGCGGTAAACGGACGAAAACAGGCAACCATCCGCCGGGTAGCAAGACATTATCTGATGTCACATCATTTACCGGAGGATACACCATGCAGATTTGATGCCGTAGGAATTACCGGAGATGAGATTGCATTGGTAAAGGATGGTTTTTAGTTACGCTTTACTATATGAAGCAAAGGAGAATAAAATGGAACTGCGAAGAAAAGGAGATACAGAGATTTTGAGAGTTCACCATGAGGATGGTGTGCCTTTCCTGACCTTTCCAATGCTGGAGAAGTCAGACACAGTGATCCATGGGATTTCGACACGTCTCGGGGGTGTGAGTCGTGCACATCTGTCCAGTATGAATCTTGGGTTCGGGAGAGGTGATGAAGAGAACAATGTGAAGGAAAATTTTCAACGGATAGCGGCATCTGTCGGATTTTCCGTGGAGAACCTGGTACTTTCACAGCAGACGCATACTACAAATGTACACGTGGTGAAGGAAGAGGATCGCGGGAGAGGATTTACCAGACCGCTGGAATGGAAAGATGTGGATGGCCTTGTGACAAACGTACCGGGGCTGGTGCTGACTACTTTTTATGCAGACTGTGTTCCTCTGTTTTTTGTTGACCCCGTGAGGAAAGTGATCGGATTGTCTCATTCGGGATGGAGAGGAACTGTTGGTAAAATCGGAAAAGTAACAGTGGATACTATGAAGAGGGAATATGGAAGCCGTCCGGAAGATATTCTCGCTTCTGTTGGTCCATCCATCTGTCAGGAGTGTTATGAAGTCAGCGAGGATGTCATTACAGAGTTTAGGGAACAGTTTGAAGAAAGATTCTGGAAACTGCTGTTCTGGAAAAAGAAAAACGGGAAGTATCAGTTAAATCTTTGGAAAGCCAATGAGCTGGTTTTTCTGGAGTCAGGGATACTGCCGGAGCATATCAGTATTACCGATCTATGTACTTGTTGCAATCCGGAACTTCTTTTTTCTCACAGGGCATCAAATGGACTTAGAGGGAATCTGGCCGCATTTTTGTCTTTGAAAGAGGAATAAATGGGTTGCCCTGATTTTATGTAAAAGATGCCGTATTTCCGAAGTTTTCGAAAATACGGCATCTTTTCAGCTGTTTTCTCTATAAGTATTTAACAGTTTATGAATTTTAGCAGTGGTATCCTGAACTCGGCGGATGGAAATGTCGTGATTCAGAGTATCAATAATACTTGCGAGGTATTTTGTCATATCTGCCTCCTGATAATAGGGGCGCTCAAGCAGGGCCGGGAGACGATAATGGAGGTTTGTAGTTACGACTTTTGTGATATAACCCTTTTCATAATACTCATCAAACTGCTCCAGTCCATCCGTAAACAGACCAAAAGTAGTACATACAAAAACACGTTTTGCCTTGCGTTCTTTCAATTGTTTCGCTACATCCAGCATACTTCCTCCCGAGGAAATCATATCATCGATAACAATCACGTCCTTTCCCTCGACAGAGTCACCAAGAAACTCATGTGCCACGATCGGGTTTTTTCCATTGACGATTGTGGAATAATCGCGGCGCTTGTAGAACATACCCATATCTACACCAAGAATGTTGGCGAAGTATACTGCACGTCCCATGGCTCCTTCATCCGGACTTATGATCATGAGGTGATCATTATCAATCTTAAAATCAGGTACAGACTCAATGAGTGCTTTTAAAAACTGGTAGGTTGGCATAAAGGAGTCAAAGCCCTGAATCGGAATGGCATTCTGAACGCGGGGGTCATGAGCATCAAATGTAATAATGTTGGAGACACCCATATTTACGAGTTCCTGCAGAGCCAGTGCGCAGTCAAGCGATTCACGTTTGGTCCGCTTATGCTGGCGGCCCTCATACATAAATGGCATAATGACATTGATACGCCGGGCTTTGCCGGTAGCAGCTGAGATGATGCGCTTTAAATCCTGAAAATGATTGTCCGGGGACATATGGTTCACATGTCCGCTTACGGTATAGGTCAGGCTGTAATTACACACATCGACGATGATAAAAAGGTCGCATCCTCTGACGGATTCCCCGAGAACACCTTTTGCCTCGCCGCTTCCGAATCGAGGACAGGAGCAGTCCACCAGATAGCTGTCCTCCAGATAGCCTTTAAAGGCGATATCCTGGATATCGTGCGTTGGAGTTTTGTGACGGTAGTTGAGAAGATGCTCATGTACCTGTGTCGCAAAAGGAAGGCTGCTTTCAAGAGCAGCAATTTTCAGGGGCGCAACAGGAATTGCTTTATAGAGAGATTCTAAGTTTGGCATAATGACCTCCGGTATATATGTTATCTTATTTGTATGAGCCAGGGGACAAATGGACGTCAGGCTCATTTGTCTGGCAACTCATTTGTATGACACCGGGGTCAAAATGCTTTCTGACCCCAACACCATATTTATATCATTTCAAAGTGTATGAGTCAAGAATAATGTCGAAAATAGAGTAATGATGGAACTGCAATGGTTACTGTCCACTCAAAAAAATCTGTGATTGCATTTTGAGACGTGATTTAGTATGATAGATAGGAATAGGAGGAAGATACAGATATGAGTAAACCGATCGTGGCCATCGTAGGAAGGCCGAATGTAGGAAAATCCACGCTGTTTAATGCCCTGGCGGGAGAAAATATTTCGATTGTTAAGGATACACCCGGTGTAACAAGGGATCGTATCTATGCAGATGTGGAATGGCTGAATTTAACATTTACGTTGATTGATACCGGTGGTATTGAACCGGATACAAGTGATATTATTCTTGCACAGATGAGGGAGCAGGCTCAGATCGCTATTGATACTGCTGATGTAATCATTTTTATGACGGATGTCAGACAGGGGCTTGTGGACTCGGATGCGAAAGTGGCAGACATGTTGCGAAGGTCCAGAAAGCCTGTCGTACTGGTGGTGAACAAGGTTGATCATTTTGCGAAGATGATGCCGGATGTCTATGAATTTTACAATCTGGGCATTGGTGATCCGATTCCCATAGCGGCGAATGCAAAGCTTGGGATCGGCGATATGCTTGATGAGGTGACAAAGCATTTTAACGGGGACGAGATTGAGGAACTGGAGGATGACAGACCCAAGATTGCTGTTGTTGGAAAACCGAATGTAGGAAAATCTTCTATTATAAATAAGCTTTTGGGAGAAAACCGCGTCATCGTATCCAATATTGCGGGCACAACACGCGATGCCATTGATACAGAAATTGTATGGAATGGGAGAGAATACGTATTTATCGATACTGCGGGTCTCAGAAGGAAAAATAAGATCAAAGAAGAACTGGAACGGTACAGCATCATCCGTACGGTGACGGCTGTAGACAGGGCAGATGTGGTAGTTGTGGTGATCGATGCCACAGAAGGAGTGACAGAGCAGGATGCAAAGATCGCAGGTATCGCTCATGAAAGAGGAAAAGGAATCATTGTTGCTGTTAATAAATGGGATGCCATTGAGAAGGATGACAAGACTATTTACAAATATACAAATCAACTTCGGACAACACTGGCTTTTATGCCATACGCTGAGATTATGTTCATTTCAGCTGAGACAGGACAGAGACTTCCTAAACTGTTTGAGAAGATTGATATGGTACTTGAGAATCAGTCGCTGCGTATCCAGACGGGTGTTCTGAATGAAATTATGACGGAGGCGGTGGCATTGCAGCAGCCGCCATCAGATAAGGGAAAGAGGCTGAAGCTTTACTATATTACACAAGTGGCTGTAAAACCGCCTACCTTTGTTATCTTTGTTAATGATAAGCAGCTGACACATTTTTCCTACACAAGGTATCTTGAGAATAAGATCAGAGATACTTTTGGGTTCAGAGGTACATCACTCAAGTTTATATACCGGGAGAGAAAAGAGAAGGAGTGAGTTTATAGTGATTAGATTACTTTGCCTGGCAATCGGATATGTGTGCGGGTTGTTTCAGACCAGTTATATTTATGGAAGGCTGAACGGAATCGATATCCGGGATCACGGGAGCGGGAATGCGGGCACGACAAATATGCTGAGAACACTGGGGTTGAAAGCAGGCCTGATCACATTTGCCGGAGACTGTTTAAAATGTATCCTGGCGGTGGCACTTGCGAGAGCACTTTTTGGGAAAAGCCATGGAGATATTCTGCCGCTTCTGGCTATTTATGCAGCGGCAGGAACGATACTCGGGCATAACTTTCCGTTTTATCTGGGATTCCGGGGAGGAAAGGGCATCGCGGCTACCGCAGGACTGGTACTTTCCTTTAACTGGATTATGTCTGTGTTAGGAATTATTACCTTCTTTACCACCTTCTTTGCAACACATTATGTTTCGCTGGGGTCACTGCTGGTATACGTGGGGATTATGATTGAACTGGTGGTTCTTGGACAGTGCGGCTATTTTCAAATGAGTCAGCCGCATCTTTATGAGCTCTATGCGGTGGGGCTGGTTCTGGCTGTCATGGCATTCTGGAAACATCGTGAAAATATTAAGAGGCTTATGAACGGGACGGAGAGAAAAACCTATCTGTCCTCTAAAAAGAAATAGTCAGGAGGGTGTATTATGGCTAAAATCGGAATTATCGGGGCGGGAAGCTGGGGAACAGCATTGGCGTTGCTTATGCATAATAATGGACATCAGGTTATTGTCTGGTCGATTATTGAGTCTGAAGTGGAAATGCTTAAGACAAAGAGACAGCATGAATCCAAGCTTCCGGGAGTGATTCTTCCGGAAGAAATCGAGATCACAAATAATCTCCAGGAAGCGATGAATCATCGGGATCTTCTGATCCTTGCGGTTCCTTCGCCATTTACGAGAAGTACTGCCCATAGTATGAAGGAGTTTCTGGTGGATGGTCAGAAGGTGGTGAATGTGGCGAAAGGAATCGAGGAGAGTACGCTTTATACGCTTTCAGAGGTTATTGAAGAAGAATTGCCGACAGCTGATGTTGCAGTACTGTCAGGACCAAGCCATGCAGAGGAGGTAGGGAAATGTCTGCCTACTACCTGTGTGGCAGGAGCCCATACAAAGGAAACGGCAGAATACCTTCAGAATCTTTTTATGAGCCCTGTGTTCCGGGTCTATACCAGTCCGGATATGCTGGGAATGGAACTTGGCGGGGCATTAAAGAATGTGATTGCTCTGGCAGCCGGAATTGCAGATGGGCTGGGATATGGAGATAATACAAAGGCGGCACTGATCACACGGGGGATTGCCGAGATAGCCAGACTGGGGATTAAGATGGGAGCGAAGATGGAGACGTTCTGCGGGCTGACGGGAATCGGAGATCTCATCGTAACCTGCGCCAGCGTTCACAGCCGTAACCGTCGTGCAGGATATCTCATGGGTAAAGGGTATACCATGCAGGAGGCTATGGATGAGGTAAAGATGGTAGTAGAAGGTGTCTATTCTGCCAAGGCCGCCATGGGACTGGCAGAGAAATATCAGGTGGAGCTGCCGATCATCAGTCAGGTAAATAAAATACTTTTTGAAGGAAAGAATGCAGCAGAGGCGGTTCGTGAACTTATGCTTCGGGATAAGAAGATTGAACATTATGAACTTCCGTGGGAATAAAGAAAAGGTTGACCTTTTCCTGAAAATGGTGTATATTAAGACACGTAAACCGGTACTTTAATGAGTAAAAGCGTTAAACCGGGAAAGAATGAAGGAAAAGAGGATGAAATTTATGAAGAAAGTATTCGTTACCTTGATGGCTATGGGACTTGCAGTATCCATGCTGGCAGGATGTGGAAGTTCGAAAAAAGAGGAGACTTATCGTGTGGGTATCTGTCAGCTGGTACAGCATGAAGCACTGGATGCAGCGACAAAGGGATTCAAGGATGCACTGACAGAGAAGCTTGGTGACAAGGTTACCTTTGATGAGCAGAATGCATCAGGTGATTCTGCAACCTGTGCAACGATCGTAAATCAATTTGTTTCCGGAGATACCGATCTGATTCTTGCAAATGCGACTCCTGCACTTCAGGCAGCGGCAGCAGCTACGGACGAGATTCCGATTCTCGGAACATCCATTACGGACTATGCGACAGCGCTGGAGATTGAAGACTGGACCGGTGTGACAGGAAAGAACATATCAGGAACTTCAGACCTGGCACCACTTGATGAACAGGCAAAGATGCTTCAGGAGATGTTCCCGGATGCCGAGAATGTAGGCTTGCTCTATTGTTCAGCGGAAGCAAATTCTTCCTATCAGATACGTGTGATCAAGGAAGCACTTGAGGGTATGGGATTTTCCTGCATAGAGCGCAGCTTTGCAGATTCCAATGATATTGCTTCTGTAACTACGCAGTTGGCTTCTGAATGTGATGTCATTTATATTCCTACAGATAACTCTGCTGCATCTAATACAGAGGTTATTAATAATATCTGTCTGCCGGCAGGGGTACCGATCATTGCCGGAGAAGAAGGTATCTGCCGGGGTTGCGGTGTTGCAACTTTATCGATCAGCTACTATGATATCGGTTACAAAGCCGGTGAGATGGCGTATGATATTCTTGTAAATGGCAAAGATGTTTCAGCTATGGAAGTTGAATATGCGCCAAACGTTACAAAGAAATATGTAGCATCCAGATGTGAAGAACTGAATGTTACCGTTCCTGACGGTTATGAGGCAATCGATGAGAGTGCAGAATAATTGACAACGGAGGGAACCGCGAAAGAGAAAAGATCTTTTTCACGGTTCCCTTTCGTATTATACATAACAGGCCTGTGGCGGTACACCCGCCACGGAGTGTTCATAATTTCAGGCATGCTTTTGCTTGCATATTGTTAGTTTTTTTAATATAATCGAAAAGGCGAAAAGTACTTAACAGATTTAGGAGGAACGGATGTGAATATTATTACACTATTAAATGCGATGCCGGGAGCCTGCGCACAGGGACTGATCTGGGGAATCATGGCGATCGGAGTCTACATTACCTACAAGATACTGGACCTGGCAGATCTTACGGTAGATGGAACGATGTGTACAGGAGGGGCTGTGTGTATCATCATGATGATGAACGGGTATTCGGTTGGCCTCTCTTTACTGTGTGCGTTTGCAGCAGGAATGCTGGCAGGTCTGGTAACAGGAATTTTTCATACAGTCATGGGAATCCCGGCAATCCTGTCAGGTATATTGACACAGCTTGGACTGTATTCAGTGAACTTAAGGATTCTGATGGGGAAATCGAATCAGGCACTCAGCGTAGATAAATACGATTTGCTGGTATCTCTTCGTTATGTCAAGGGAGTACCATTCTATCAGAACACGATTTTTATAGTACTTGTTTTTGTGATTGTTATTATCGCAGTACTATACTGGTTTTTTGGAACAGAACTGGGATGTTCAATACGTTCCACGGGATCGAACCCGAATATGTCCCGTGCCCAGGGAATTAATACGGATCTGAGCAAAATGATCGGGCTGATGCTTTCAAACGGGATCGTTGCACTTGCCAGTGGTCTGTATGCACAGTATCAGGGATTTGCAGATGTCAATATGGGGCGTGGTGCCATCGTCATTGGTCTTGCTGCCGTTATCATTGGAGAAGTTGTTTTTGGGAAGATCAGATTAAATTTTGCGTTTAAACTGCTTTCCGTAGCTTTGGGAGCAATCATTTACTATCTGGTACTTCAAATTGTACTCTGGCTGGGACTGAACTCGAATGACCTGAAACTTCTCTCAGCTCTTGTAGTAGGCGTATTCCTGGCGATTCCTCATCTGAAAAGCAAGTATTTCGCGAAGAGAGCGGGAAAGGGAGGGACTGCCAATGCTTAAGATTACAGATGTGAAAAAGACTTTTAATGTCGGAACAATTAATGAAAAAATGGCTCTCAGAGGATTGAATCTGACACTTAACGAGGGAGATTTTGTTACAGTTATCGGCGGGAATGGTGCAGGTAAATCCACCATGCTCAATGCTATCGCAGGCGTGTGGCCGGTGGACGAGGGAAGCATTTTTATCGATGATATCAACGTGACAAAGCTTCCGGAGCATAAAAGAGCGCGTTACCTGGGCAGAGTGTTCCAGGATCCCATGACAGGAACAGCTGCCAGCATGCAGATTGAAGAAAATCTCGCGCTTGCTGCCAGAAGAGGTGAAAGAAGAGGTCTTCGCGCAGGGATTACCCGTGATGAGAGGGAACAGTACAAAGAGAGGCTGAAAATCCTGGATCTCGGTCTGGAGGATCGTCTGACTGCTAAGGTGGGGCTGCTTTCCGGCGGACAGAGGCAGGCATTGACACTACTTATGGCTACCCTGAAGAAGCCGAAGGTACTCCTGCTGGATGAACATACTGCGGCACTTGATCCGAAGACAGCAGCGAAGGTTCTGGATGTAACTGACCGCATTGTTTCACGAGATCATCTGACTACGATTATGATCACCCATAATATGAAGGATGCGATTGCTCATGGCAATCGTCTTGTGATGATGTATGAAGGGCGTATTATCTATGACGTTGCAGGAGAAGAAAAGAGAAATCTGAAGGTTGCAGATCTGCTGGCGAAGTTTGAACAGGTAAGCGGCGGAGAATTTGCAAATGACAGAATGATCCTGGCAAATTAAGACAGAATAAGATAAAACAGAAGGAAGAACAGAGGGACGGATGGTTTCAGGATAGAAATCGGGATCCCTCAGTTCTTCCTTCTGTTTTATAACTATTCAGAGTCCATTCGCAAAATCGCCTCTGCGAGGCTTTCCTTTTGCTCATGTAGGGCTCTCGCCCTATAGATTTATAAAATTTGCCTCTGGTGAGAGGGCTCCCCAAGGCAAATATTTATAAATCTGCATGACTCTGAACAGTTACTTATATTGCGATATGGGAGATTGGTTTATGAGAATGCAGTAAAACGGAATACGAATGATCGGATCATGGTCGGGTGAATGACGAAAATTGTCGAAAATTATCAAATTATTGAAAAAAAAACATTCTGAGTTGTTGAGAATGAATATGTGGTGTGGTATAATAACACCATATAAGCAGAGGTTTGTCCACTTCTGCTCAAAAAAATATGTGTGAAAGGAGGGAGAGGGAGATGCACTTAGTGAAAGATGAAAACGGAAATATCTGCGCGCACGAGCATAGTCATGAACATCCTCATACACACACTTATGAGCACACACATGAGCATAGCCACACGCATGGACATGAAGATGAACATAGCCATACGCATGGACATGAAGATGAGCATGAGCATATGCATGAGGATGGGGGCACATGTGCCGGTGAGAACTGTAATACCTGTGGAGGATGCGGCGGTGAGACAACTGACAGGAATGTGGCGCTGCTGACTTATATGTATCAGCATAACCAGAGTCATGCGGCAGAGCTGGATCAGATGGCTGCCAGACTTTCGCAGGAAGGTATGGTTCAGGCGGCTGAACAGATCCGAAAGGCAGTGGATGAGTATCAGAAGGGAAATATGTACCTGAATCTCGCACTTACTTTTGTGAAGGATCACTAGGAGGATGACTTATGTGTTTGGCTACAGTTTATAATAAATCCCGGGAACCGGACAGTGTGATTCTGCAGTTTGTGAGCAGACTGGAGGTAGATGGGACGACGATTACTCTCACAGATGTCATGGGTGAAACAAGAACAGTTGAAGGAACCATCCGGTCTGTGGATCTGGCGGAGAGTACAGTTGTGATTAACTGCATAGAGTAGCAGTTGAAATGAATATATTTTTACTGATTTAGGAGGCATCACATGGCACACGTAATAGCAGTAGCAGGAAAAGGCGGAGTCGGAAAGACCACATTATGTGGTCTTATGATCGATTATCTGGCAAAGAAGGGTAAAAGCCCGATTCTTGCAGTAGACGCAGATGCAAATTCCAATCTGAATGAGGTATTGGGAGTTGACGTGGAAATGACCCTGGGTGAGATCAGGGAGGAAGTCAGCAGAGCGGAGATGAGTAAGGAGAATCCCATTCCGGCAGGAATGACAAAGGCAGATTATATGGAGTTTATGTTCAGCCGTTGTCTTGCGGAAGAGGATGATTATGATCTGCTGGTAATGGGACGGTCTCAGGGGAAGGGATGTTATTGCTTTGTTAATGGCCTTTTGCAGACTCAGCTGGCGAAGCTTACTCCTCATTATCCATATATTGTCGTGGATAACGAGGCGGGAATGGAGCATATCAGCAGAGGCATCCTGCCAAAGGTGAATACATTTATTCTTGTCAGTGACTGCTCCAGAAGAGGAGTTCAGGCGGTTGGACGTATTGCAGAATTGATTAAAGAGTGTGACATGAAACCGGATTCCGTCGGCCTGATCATAAATCGTGCTCCGAACGGAGAATTGAACGAAGGTACAAAGGAAGAAATTGAAAAACAGGGACTGAAGCTTCTGGGCGTTGTGCCGCAGGATACGAATGTCTATGAATATGACTGTGATGGCAGACCTACTGTGGACCTTCCGGATTCATCACCTGTCAGAAAAGCACTGTATGATATTCTGGAGCACATTTTTGTTGAATAAGTTCATAGTCCTCTTGCTTCGGCAGGAGGATTAAAAAAAAGAAACATATCCCATGGGGGCGGATGGGATAAACAGTTACAACCAGCCCGTAAATGTAACCCAAATAGAAGGAGGTTTATAATGGGAAATTTTAAATTAACGACGGTAGAAGAATTTGAAGCAGCTACCGCGAAATTGCTTGAGACAGGCAAAAAAGTAGGGGCAGATGCCTGGCAGTACAGAGTTGCTAATCAGACACCACATTGTAAATTTGGTGAGCAGGGTGTCTGCTGTAGAATCTGTTCGATGGGACCATGCCGTATTACACCGAAGGCACCAAGAGGAATCTGTGGATGTGATGTACATGGTATCGTAGCCAGAAATTACCTGAAATTTACAGCCGGTGGTTCAGCTACACATTCCGATCACGGACGTGAGATCTGCCATACCCTTTACTGTGCAAAACCGGAAGGACCTTACAAGGTAAAGGATCCTGAGAAACTGATCCGCATCGCAAAGGAGTGGGGTGTAGAGACAGAAGGAAAGGATATCTATGATCTTGCTCATGAAGTGGCAGTGCTTGGACTGGGAGAATACGGAAAGGTATTCGGACATCAGAATTTCTTGAAAAGAGCTCCGCAGCATACACAGGATATCTGGGAGAGAGAAGAGATCGCTCCCCGTGCGATCGACAGGGAGGTTTCCTGTTCCTTACATATGGCACATATGGGATGCTCTTCCAAGCCGGAAGCATTGATCAGACAGTCCTTACGTTCCGGACTTTCTGATGGATGGGGTGGATCCATGGCAGGTACAGAGTTCTCGGATGTACTGTTTGGTACACCGAAGCCGATCGAAACAGAGGCGAACCTGGGTGTTATGGAAAAGGATAATGTAAATATCGTTGTTCATGGACATGATCCTTCACTTTCCGAGATGATTTGTGAATATGCAGATGATCCGGAGATGATCGCATATGCAAAATCAAAAGGCGCAAAGGGCATCACTGTATCCGGTGTCTGCTGTACTTCCAATGAAGTGGCTATGCGTCGCGGTATCCCGATGGCAGGTAACTTCCTGCAGCAGGAGAATGTTGTGCTGACCGGTGCATGTGAGGCGATCGTTGTCGATGTACAGTGTATCTTCCCTGCACTTGGCCCTCTGAGCAAATGCTTCCATACAAAATTTGTCACCACATCTCCGATCGCTCAGATGCCGGATTCTGAATTTATCAGATTCAATGCAGAGACAGCAGATGAGAATGCAAAGGCAATCGTGAAGATGGCAATCGATAACTTTGAAAACAGAAATCCGGATCTGGTATATATTCCGGATATGAAGCAGAAGGCAACGGTTGGTTATTCTGTAGAAGCAATCGTGAAGACTCTGGATGGCGTTACCAACTCTCAGGTAGATGAGACAGGAACGACAAAACCGCTGATTGAGTGTATCACATCCGGTGTTATCCGTGGTGCAGTTGCTATGGTTGGATGTAACAATCCAAGAGTAAGACCTGATTCCGCACATATTGAACTGATGAAGAAGCTGATTGCAAATGATATTGTTATCGTAGCTTCCGGATGCTCCGCACAGGCTGCAGCAAAAGCAGGACTGATGGACAAAGAAGCAAAAGAGCTCTGCGGCGCAGGGTTGAAGAGAGTATGTGAACTGGCTGATATCCCGCCTGTACTGCATATGGGATCCTGTGTTGATATTTCCCGTATGATGGTACTCGTTGCTGAGCTTGCAAAGGATTCCGGCCTGAACATTTCACAGCTTCCGGTTGTAGGATGTGCTCCTGAGTGGATGTCTGAGAAGGCTGTTTCCATCGGTAACTATGTAGTTGCTACCGGACTGGATACTTTCCTGGGTGTAGATCCTTATGTATCCGGTTCCACTGAGGTGACTGAACTGCTGACAAACGGACTCAGAGACTGGGTTGAGGCAGCATACACAGTTGAAAAGGATATCGATAAACTGGGCGATGCGATGATCGCAAGAATCGAAGAAAAGAGAGATGCTCTCGGAATTTAATAAGATCCGGCAGCCCCCCTGCTTTTGTAGTATAAACATATAGGCGGGGGATATGCCTTTGAGAAAATAAAGTAAAGGATGAATCACTATGAAAATTGCAGTAACCGGAAAGGGAGGCGTAGGTAAAACAACTTTTGCCGCCACGCTTGCAAGATTATACGCGGAAGAAGGCAAAAATGTTCTCGCGGCTGATGTAGACCCGGATGCAAATTTAGGTCTGGCACTCGGATTTCCAGAGGAACTGCTGGACAGTATTGTACCTATCACAAAGATGAGAAAGCTGGTGCAGGAACGCACCGGTGCCAACGATGACAATAAGTTTTATAAGATCAATCCCAAGGTGGATGATATTCCTGATACCTACTCCAGAACGTATAACAAAGTAAAGCTTCTGGTGCTTGGAACAGTAGATACTGCCGGCAGCGGATGTGTATGTCCGGAACACGTGATGTTAAAGCGGATCATCAACCATCTGGTACTTCGAAGTAATGATGTGGTGATCATGGACATGGAAGCAGGACTGGAGCATCTGGGAAGGGGTACAACTGCAGGGATGGATCAGTTTGTTGTGGTGATCGAGCCTGGCGCCAGAAGCATTCAGACCTATAAGAATGTAAAACGGCTTGCCGAGGGACTGGGTGTGAAGCAGGTTCGTGTTGTAGCAAACAAGGTACGGAACGAAATGGATGAAGAATTTATTAAATCCAGAATTCCGGCAGAAGATCTTTTAGGATTCGTTCATTATAATGAAGAGGTCATTGACGCGGATCGCCAGGGGAAGTCCCCGTTTGATTTCAGCGAGCAGGCAGTCAGTGAAATTATGAAAATCAAAGAAAAAATTGATAAATCAAATATCTGATTGGAGGTATTAACAGTGACATTATTTGATGTTGTATTTAGTGGAAATGATACCGTATACGGTTTGACCGAAGGCGCCATTAACGACGCGATCGCAAAGCATGGCGCAGATAAAGCAATTGCTTTTCCGGATACCGCATACAGCCTGCCATGTTACTATGGCGTAACAGGTACAAAAGTTTCAACGCTTGGCGAGTTGAAAGATGCGCTGGGAGTTGTTAAGACTCTGATGACAAGAGAGAAACGTCTGAATGACGCTTTCATGTCAGGTGTGGCAACTGCTCTTTGTGCAGAGTTCATTGAAGTTCTGAAATATATGGATGGCGCTGCTCCTTATGAAGCACCCTGCTACGGACATCTGGGAGATGCCATCATCCGTGAGCTTGGTGTACCCCTTGTAACAGGCGATATTCCGGGTGTAGCAGTTATCCTTGGTGCTGCTCCTACCGCACAGGAAGGTGTTGACCTGGTAAAGAGCTACCAGGCACAGGGTATCCTGGTAACGCTGGTAGGCGGAATCATTGATCAGTGTGAAGAACTGGGATATAAGACAGGTGCAAATGTACGTGTGATCCCTCTTGGAAAAGATGTTACAAGCGTTATCCATGTAGTATCTGTTGCAGTCAGAGCAGCCCTGATCTTCGGCAATATCCAGCCGGGTGATGCAGCAGGCCTGATGAAGTATACTTTTGAGCGTGTGCCGGCATTTGTAAACGCATTTGCTCCGCTTGATCCGGTAATCGTGGCATGTGGCGCTGGTGCTATCGCACTGGGCTTCCCGGTAATTACAAACGAGGAAACCTTCCGTGTACCGAAGAGCCTGATCGTTCAGAAGGATGTTTCCAAATTCAATGCAACTTCTCTGGAAGCCAGAGATATTAAGATTAAGATTACAAACATTGACATTCCGGTTGCTTTTGCATCTGCTTTCGAGGGTGAGATCATCCGCCGCGGTGATATGCAGGTAGAGTTTGACGGCTCCAGAGTAGACTGCTGTGAGCTCGTACTTGCAAAAGAAGCAAGTGAGATCGAAGATCATAAGATCGAAGTGATCGGTCCTGACATTGATGAAATGGAAGTGGGAAGCAAGCAGAGTATTGCATATGTGGTAGAAGTTGCCGGAAAGAATATGCAGGCAGATTTTGAGCCGGTATTTGAGCGTAAGTTCCACGCTTACTTAAACTGTATCGAAGGTATCATGCATACAGGACAGCGCGATATGATTCGTGTCCGTATCAGTAAAGATGCTTACGCAGCAGGATTCAGAGCAAAACACATCGGTGAAGTGCTCTATGCTAAGGTGAAGAGTGAGTTTGCAGCAGTTGTTGACAAATGCCAGGTTAAGATTTATACAGATCCGGCAGAGTGTACAAGGATCCGCCACGAGGTAGCTATGCCTCTGTTTGATAAACGTGATGAGAGACTTATGACTCTGACAGATGAAGGTGTAGATGTATACTACAGCTGTATCATGTGTCAGGCATTCTCACCATCTCACGTATGTGTTGTAACTCCTGAGAGACTCGGACTTTGCGGTGCCGTTTCATGGCTGGATGCAAAGGCAACTCATCAGCTGGATCCGGAGGGACCATGTCAGGTCATCACAAAAGAGAGAGTCATTGATGAGAGAATCGGTGAGTACGAGGATGTAAACGAGGCAGTTCGTAAATTCTCCCAGGGTGCTCTGGAGGATGTTTCCCTGTATTCGATCATCGAGAAGCCGATGACATCCTGCGGATGCTTTGAGTGTATCTGCGGAATTGAGCCATTGTCAAATGGTGTATGTATTGCAAACCGTGAGTATGCAGGCATGACTCCGATCGGTATGACATTCCCGGAACTGGCTTCCATGACAGGCGGTGGTGTACAGACACCTGGATTCATGGGACATGGTAAACATTTCATCGCTTCCAAGAAGTTTATGAAGGCTGAGGGCGGTATTGAGAGAATCGTATGGATGCCGAAGGACCTGAAGGATCAGGTTGCGGAAAGATTAAATGCAACGGCTAAAGAACTCTATGGTATTGACAACTTTGTTGATATGATCGGTGATGAGACGATTGCGGAAGATCCGGAAACATTACTCGCATTCCTGGAGGAAAAGGGACATCCGGCACTTAGCATGGAACCGATGATGTAAGTATGAGAAGCAAAACAGTACTCGGATAAAACCGGGTGCAGCATGGGGTCAAATGTTTTTGACCCCAACATCATAATCTCTATGTATCACAAAACGTGTTACCCGACATCTGGTGAACAGTAAACAGAAAATTGGAAAATCCCGTTACTATTCACGGAGTGAACAGTAACAAAATTTCAGATACCCCGGGGTTTTTCGTTGATTTTTACAGATGACTGTTGTAAAATATCTGTATATTCTGGATTTTTATGAGCGCATAAGCGCGAAGGAATCTGAAGATGTCCGGGATGCAAACGCTTTTTGAGTCCGGCATCACATGTTATAACAGTCATAAGATATGAAGGAGGATATTTTAAAATGCCATTTACAGCAAAATCAGGAAAGTTCAATGCCAGTATCAATACTGTTGAAATTGGCTGCGGAGAAAAAGCAGTGAAAATTGGTGGAGAGAATGTACTGCCATTATATTCTTTTGATGCACCAATCGAAAATGCACCAAAGGTAGGTATCGAAATCACAGATTTCGGTATGGAAAATGAACTTGACTGTGTGAAGAAGTACTATGAAGGATGCGAGACGATCGCAGATATCGCAAAAAAGGCAGCTTCCTTTGAAGGTGTTGACTTTTTATGTTTCCGTATGGAAGGCGGAGATCCGAACGGAGCAAACAAATCCACAGAAGAATTGATTTCCATGTTAAAAGAAGTTGCAGAGGCTGTTGATCTTCCTATCGCAGTAGCAGGATGCAAGAATGCAGAGAAGGATGCAGAACTTCTTTCCAAAGCTGCAGAAGCACTGGATGGAAAAAATGCAATGTTACTGGCAGCAAAAGAAGAGAACTACAAGACAGTAGGTGCAGCAGCAGGACTTGCGTACAAACAGATCGTAGGGGCAGAGTCAGCTGTAGATATCAACCTGGCTAAGCAGTTAAACGTACTGATCGGACAGCTGGGTGTAAACAGCAAGAGTGTTGTCATGAACGTAGGTACTGCAACAGCAGGTTATGGATTCGAGTATGTGGTTTCAACAATGGACCGAGTAAAAGCAGCAGCATTGTCACAGAATGATGCAAATCTGCAGATGCCAATCGTAACTCCTGTAGCGTCAGAAGTATGGGCAGTAAAAGAGGCTATGGCTACTGAAGCTGATGTTCCAGAGTGGGGAGATCAGGAAGAGCGCGGAATCGATATGGAGATTGAAACTGCTATGGCAGTGATCGCAGCAGGTTCCAACGCAGTTATCCTGAAACACCCGACATCGATCGCAACCATCTCAAATCTGGTTAAAGAGTTAGTCTAATTGCTACAAAAGGAGGATTATTGAATTATGGCACTTAAAGGTCTTGATATTTTTAAATTATCACCAAAGAAAAACTGTAAAGAGTGTGGATGTCCGACCTGTATGGCATTTTCTATGAAAGTAGCTCAGGGTTCTATGGACGTCAGCGCATGCCCGCATTTTGCACCGGATGCTCTTGCAAAGCTGTCAGCAGCAACAGAGCCTCCAATGAAGACGATCAAAGTAGGTGCAGGAGATGCAGAAATGACGCTCGGAGGAGAGACTGTACTGTTCCGTCATGAGAAAACATTTGTCAGCAAGACAAGATATGCAGCTGCAGTATGCAACTGTATGGATGATGCAGCAGTAGATGCAAGACTTGCTGAGGTGGCAAAGGTTGACTATGAGCGTATCGGTGAAAGAATGTTCGTAGAGATGTTATATGTGAACTATTCACCGGAAGGAAACGGCGATTATGTAGAACTGGTAAAGAAAGCAGCAGCTACCGGCCGTGTCCTGATCCTTGGATGTAAAGATGTTGAACTGGCAAAGGCAGCTCTTGCAGTATGTAAAGACGGAAAACCGGTATTAAACGGTGCAGATGCTTCTAATTATGAAGCAATGAACGCTGTTGCATCAGAGGCAGGTGTTGTTCTCGGTGTAAGCGGTGCAGATCTTTCTGAGATTCATGATACCGTTGAAAAATTGGAAGCACTTGGAAACAAGAACCTTGTAATTGACGTTACAGGAGAGAACGCAAAGGATACCTTTGCAAATGCAGTACAGCTTCGTAAGGCAGCACTGAAAGATGGCGACAGAACCTGTGGTTATCCATCCATCGTTAATACTGCAAAGATCGCTATGGGTGATGCTCATAAGCAGGCAGCACTGTTGTCTCTGTTTACCATGAAATATGGTTCTATTGTAGTAGCAGAGAAGATCGGCTATGCAGAAGCACTTCCTCTGTACGGTCTGCGTCAGAACCTGTTCACAGATCCGCAGAAACCAATGAAGGTTGAACCGGGTATCTATCCTCTGAACGGAGCAGATGAGAATTCCATCTGTCTGACAACGGTAGACTTTGCACTTACTTACTTCCTGGTATCCGGAGAGCTGGAGCGTTCAGGAGTACCTGTTAACCTGATCATCAACGATGCGGGCGGTCTTTCTGTACTGACATCCTGGGCAGCAGGAAAATTCTCTGCAACTACCATTGCTAAATTCTTTGAGGAAGCAAAGATTGAAGAGAAGGTTAAGAGCAGAAAGCTGATCATCCCTGGAAAAGTAGCTGTATTGAAGGGTGAGATTGAAGCAAAACTGCCGGGCTGGGAAGTTATCATTGCTCCTAACGAGGCAGTACAGCTTGTTAAATTCATGAAAGATTTTGCGTAATGAAATAAAATGAAAAGGAGAATAAACAATGGCTAAATTTGTAACAATTGGTGAAAGAATCCACTGTATTTCCCCTGTTATCCGTAAGGCTATGGCAGAAAGAGACCCGGAGCCGATCCTGAAAAGAGCAAAAGAGCAGTTAGACGCAGGTGCTACTTATCTTGATGTAAACATCGGACCGGCAGAGAGTGACGGAGAAGATCTGATGAAATGGGCAGTTAAACTGCTGCAGGAGAACTTTGATAATGTTCCTCTGGCACTGGATACAGCGAATACAAAAGCAATCGAAGCTGGTATCTCTGTATACAACAGAAGCAAAGGAAAACCAATCGTAAACTCTGCAGATGCAGGCGGACGTATTGAGAACATTGACCTGGCTGCTGCAAACGATGCAATTGTTATCGCACTTTGCTCTGCAGAAGGTATCGCAGCTGATAATGACGAGCGTATGATGCACTGCCAGAACATGCTTGAGAGAGGTCTTGAGCACGGTATGGAGGCAGAGGATCTTTGGTTCGATCCGTTATTCCTGGTTGTTAAGGGAATGCAGGACAAGCAGATGGACGTTCTGGAAGCTATTAAAATGTTCTCAGAGATGGGGCTGAATTCTACAGGAGGTCTTTCAAATAACTCAAATGGCATGCCGAAGCACATCCGTCCGATCATGGATTCTGCTTTAGTTGCTATGGCTATGATGCAGGGACTGACTTCTGCAATCGTAAATCCATGTGATCTGCGTTTGATGGAAACAATCAAATCCTGTGATGTATTCAAGGGTAATACCCTGTATGCAGATTCCTATCTGGAGATCTGATAAATGTATAAGGTTACTTTTAAGTTTGAAAACAGCGAAGATATTACAGTCTTCGCTGCTTTCGGTGAAAGCCTTCTTGAGGTAGCGAGAAAAACAAATGTAGCTATCGATGCACCGTGTTCTGGAAATGCATCTTGCGGAAAATGCAGAGTGAAGCTCATTGGTGGAGAATTAGAATCAAAAAAGACGCGTCATATCAGTGATGAAGAATATGAAGCGGGATGGCGTCTTGCCTGTGTCAGTACGATTAGCGCAGATGTGGAGGTACTGGTGCCGGATATTGCCTCCGCTTACAGGAGCCGTATGAAAGTGGCAGATCTTTCATCACCGGACGAGATAAAGATTTTTGACGATATCAAGGCGTCTATCGCAGAAGCTGGTATTGAACTGAAAAATAATCTTGAAGTAACAGAACTTTCCATGGATGTACCTACATTGGATGATACCATGCCGGATAATGAGAGGTTCACCCGTGCAATAAAGGCAGCTACAGGAATGGACAGAGTGAAACTGCCCTATTCTGTGCTGAAGAAACTGCCGGATGTGCTGCGTACATCAGATTTTCATGTAAAGACGGTTCTTCGCAGGACATCTAAGGATATTTTTGTATACGATATCTTCCCGGCTTCTGATGAAGTAGTGGTTGCCGGAGCTGCTATTGATATCGGGACTACTACAGTATCTGCCATACTGATCAATATGCTGGACGGTTCAATTTTGGCAAAGGGATCATCAGGGAACGGGCAGATCCGTTACGGTGCGGATGTTATTAACAGAATCATCGAATCTGATAAGCCGGGCGGAAAGGAAAGACTGCAGAAGGCTGTGATTGATGAAACGATCAATCCCCTGTTGCATACAATGTGCTGTCAGGCAAAAATCACAAAGAGAAATATCTACAGGATGTGCGTAGCAGGAAACTCTACGATGAATCATCTGCTGATGGGTATTAATGCCAATCCTCTGCGCATGGAACCGTATATCCCAACCTTTTTTAAGACAAATTCTCTGTTTGCACAGGATATCGGTATTGACGTGAATCCGGATGCGCATATTATCGTGGCACCTAACATTGGAAGCTATGTGGGTGGTGATATCACAGCAGGTGCGTTTGTCAGCATGATCTGGAATAAGCCTGAGTTTTCACTGTTTATAGACCTTGGAACCAATGGAGAGATCGTATTCGGAAATTCCGATTTTCTCATGAGCTGTGCCTGCTCTGCCGGTCCGGCCTTTGAAGGCGGCGATATCAGCTGTGGTATGCGTGCTACGGATGGTGCGATTGAAGCCTGCACGATCGATCAGGAAACCATGGAGCCTGCACTTACCATTGTAGGAGCAGAAGGAACAAAACCGATCGGTATGTGTGGTTCCGGCATCATTGATGTGATCAGTGAATTGTTCCGTTGCGGAATTATTGATCCCAAGGGAAAATTTGTCCGTGAAGGGAAACGGATAAAGAGAGACGCCTACGGAATGGGAAGTTATGTACTTGCCTTTGAAAATGAGGCGGATTCTGTCAAGGATGTCGAGATCACAGAGGTAGATATTGACAATTTCATCCGTGCAAAAGGGGCAATCTTCTCAGCGATTCGTACCATGTTGTCATATTGTGATTTTGATATTTCCATGATTGAGAATGTTTATGTGGCAGGTGGCATCGGAAGCGGTATCAATATGGAAAATGCGATCAATATCGGTATGTTTCCGGATGTGCCGATTGAAATGTACCACTACATAGGAAATTCTTCACTGGCCGGAGCCTACGCAATGCTGTACTCCACAGAATCAGAGAGAAAGGTCTATGAAGTGGCACAGAATATGACTTATATAGAATTAAGTGCGATTCCTCAGTATATGGACGAATTTGTAGGAGCGTGTTTCCTGCCGCACACGGATCTGTCGCTGTTTCCGAACCGGTAGCGACAGACAAAGTCTGACATCCCGGGCATAATGTACATCTTGAAGCAGATATGGCAGGTTTTTGTTAACAGTGAATGCCTGTTATATTTCTGATGAGAGAGCAGTAAGAAATAGATGATAAAGGAGTACCCCAATGAATATTGAGTACGAAAAAGACAACAAAGAGCGTATTCCCTTTGAACATTATCTGGCGGAGTTTCAGAAAATGGATCCGATAGAAGCGTCAGGACGTACAGGAATTCCATATGATGAGAAGTCCCGTACCTTTCAGCTGCGAATGATGCAAAAGTCTTATTTCATTACCTGGCCTGACTTTACGGTAAGGAAGGAGGATGCATCAGATACTTCCTATGGAGCACTGGAGTCAGAGATCGCAGCAAAGATTATTGCGATTCGTTTCCTTACCAGAGGGGTGTCGGCACTTGGCACCGGAAAGTTCCTCACCTATCGGGAAGTACCATGGGGCGAAGTATATTTCCGGCAGTTTCAGGGGCGCTGTATGATGCGTCTGGCATACGGTTTTGGATCGAAGACAGAGCTGTTTCAGAAGCAGATGGAAAAGATCGGCGCGAAAAGACTGGATCTGGGAGATATCTCTTATGAATTTGAATTTGTCAATGATTACTTTGTACGCTTTATCCTGTGGGAAGGAGATGAAGAATTTCCGCCTTCCTCTCAGATACTCTTTTCGGATAACTTCCCGTTATCCTTTGAGGCGGAAGATCTGGCAGTAGTAGGGGATGTGTCAATTGGCACATTAAAAAAGCTGTAACTGTATCAATATGGAGAGAGGCATACATGAGCAAAAGGTGAGTCCCAAAGAGTCAATTTTGCGAATGGGCTTTGAAAAGTTACAAAAAGCTATAGATCTGGAGGTATGATATTATGGGTTTTTCAACAGTACCATGTAATGAGTTTGTAGAAGTGCTGGCTTCTAAGGCTCCGGTTCCTGGAGGCGGCGGTGCTTCCGCACTTGTAGGAGCCATCGGAACGGCGCTTGGAAACATGGTAGGCAGCCTTACGGTTGGAAAGAAGAAATATGCAGATGTGGAAGAAGAAATGTATGCACTGAAGGCGAAATGTGACAAGCTTCAGGCAGAGCTTCTGAGGCTGATTGAAAGAGATGCGGAGGTATTTGAGCCGCTTTCAAAGGCTTATGGTATGCCGAGAGAGACGGAAGAAGAGAAGGCGGAAAAGGCGAGAGTGATGGAGATCGTTCTGAAGGATGCCTGCTCTGTACCGATGGAAATCATGGAGAAATGCTGTGAAGCGATCGATATCATTGCGGAGTTTGCAGTAAAAGGTTCAGCACTGGCCATCAGTGATGCAGGTGTAGGTGCAGCGTTCTGTAAGGCAGCCTTAGAGGGTGCTTCTCTGAATGTGTACATTAACACAAAATCCATGAAAAACAGAGAATATGCAGAAGAACTGAATAAAAAAGCCGATGCAATGCTGGCAGAGTATCCAAAGAAAGCAGAAGAGATCTTTAACAGTGTACTGGGAAGATTAAAATAGGGAGGCGTACCATGGCAAAACAGTTATTAGGAAAAGAAGTAGTTGCAGCTTTAAATGAGCGTATTATGGCAAAGGTTGCAGAGTTGAATGAAAAAGGAATTAAACCGACACTTGGAATCGTCCGTGTGGGTGAAAATGAAAGTGATCTTTCCTATGAAAGAGGTGCCACAAAACGCTGTGAAAAGCTTGGGGTAGAGTTTAAAAAATATCTCCTTCCGGCTGATGCAACACAGGAGCAGGTTCTGGCGGTAATTGATGAAGTAAACAAGGATGCTTCTGTTCATGGTGTACTGCTGTTCCGTCCGCTTCCAAAGCATCTGAATCAGAATGAGATCGAGCAGGCGCTTGATCCTGCAAAAGATGTGGACTGCATGACAGACGGATCAATGTCAGGAGTATTCACAGGCAAGGATCTTGGATATCCACCATGTACACCGCAGGCATGTATGGAGATTCTTGATTATTATGGAATTGACTGTACCGGGAAAAAAGCGGTTGTTGTAGGCCGCTCACTGGTCGTTGGAAAGCCGGCAGCCATGATGCTGATCAAGAAAAATGCAACGGTAACCGTATGTCATACAAGAACAGTAGATATGCCCTCTGTTGTAAAAGAGGCTGATATCGTGATCGTTGCGGCAGGTCGTGCAGGTGTTGTGGATGATACCTATGTGAGACCGGGACAGATTGTTATTGATGTAGGAATTAATGTAAATGCAGAAGGAAAGCTCTGTGGTGATGTGGACTACGCAAAAGTAGAGCCGATCGTAGAGGCAATTACACCTGTTCCGGGAGGAGTGGGAAGTGTTACCACTTCTGTACTGGTAGGGCATGTCGTAGAGGCAGCTGCAAAAGCAAATAAATAACAGAATGATCATCTGTATGAAAACCGTCGGCTCTATAGGAGCCGGCGGTTTTTATGTGGTTTTCGCTTCGATGCGCTCACAAGCCTTCTGTAATCCTTTTGGTACAAAAACCATCTGTAATCATTCTGGTATGTCAAGCATTTTTGAAAATGTCCCAAAA
>OLOS01000464.1_pt1 | contig 43438 bp, 34 predicted proteins | sample 1672631 | NCBI WGS metagenome assembly OLOS01 (sample SAMEA3136707, study PRJEB25190) | human gut metagenome | biome: human gut; feature: human-associated habitat; material: faeces | place: Austria | collected 2013 | reverse complement strand
AGCCAATACCCAAAGCAAACAATACTCAAAGCCGCCAATACTCAAAGCCATCAACATAAAAGCTTCCCAAAACATATATGCCGGCGTGGCACCATCCTTGGTACCACGCCGGCACATATACTGGGAAGCTTTTTTGCATCTTCGCATTTAAGACATCTGTTAATCTACAGGAAATAATCTGGGAACTTCTTTTTCAAAATCCCCTGGTCAACAAGGGCGGTGGATATATGTTCCACCATGGCCCTGCCGGCTGCCGCCGGGTCCTTATTCTCCAGCGCCCTGCAGATGGCCAGATGTTCGTTGATGACACGGTCGGAGATGGCGATGTGGTAGCTGAGCTTTCTCTGGCGGTCGAAGTGGGGCATTACATTCTGCATGGTATCATAGATGAAGGACATGCCGCATATATCGTAAAATTCTTTGTGGAACGCAATGTCCAGGGAGAGGAATTTCTCAAAGTTTTCCCTGGGTCCGCCGGAAGCATAGTCTTTCTGGAGGGTGATGGTGTCATAGAGGTTGTCCAGGTTGCTCTGGGTAACAAGGGCGCAGCTCATCTCTGCCAAAGGGCCTTCAATCATCTTACGCATGGTACATACCTGTTCCACAATCTCCGAATTAATCAAGGACACAAAAATCCCGCGCTGGGGATAGCTTTCAATCAGCTGCCCGTTGGTAAGGGAGAGGATGGCCTCCCGGACCGGTGTCCTGCTGATATTCAGTTCTTTTGATATCTCCACATCTGAAATCTTCTGTCCCGGTTCAAAATTAAGGTTGATAATCTGGTACAAGAGGTACCTCTGTGCGTATTCCCGGGCAGTTTCCCCGGGCTTCTGAGTGAAATTTTCCATATTCAGGTCTCCTTTGGCAGTATATATATATTAATACCACGATTTGAGTAATATATTAAGTTATATATCTGTTAAATTTTACTTATCTTAGTATATCGTCTTTGTCATCAATCTGTCAAGTGAGACAGAAGACTGTGATATACAATAATACGGCATGTCAATAGGGTGTTAACAAACCTTAACGGTTAAAATGCACAAAAATTATTTAAAATAAATGTTAAATGTAACAAAAGTATCGTTAAAAAAATATTTATTATTGCAATTGTAACTCCTTGGTAGTATATTAACTGCATTAAGATATATTACACCCATGTTAATATATCGTTAAGATTCTTAATAATAGCATTAAGAAGGTATAAAGATAAGAAGAGGAGGATTAAAACATGAAGAAAAACATGAAAAAATCTTAGGCGTGACACTGGCGGCATGTATGGTGGCAACATCACTGGCAGGATGCAGCGGTTCCCCGGGCAAGCAGACAACGGCAGCTCCGGCCGCAGGGGAGTCCGGGACAGAGGCAGGACAGGCAGCGCAGTCCACTGCAACCGGAGAGCCGATTAAGGTAGGCGTCTCCAACATGGTAACAGGCCCCATGGCAGCCGGCGGCATCCGTATGAAACAGGCCATTACAATGGCGTTTGAAGAGATTAACGCAAATGGCGGGGTGCTGGGCGGAAGACCCCTTGAGATGGTATTGGTAGATGATACAGGAACCCCCACCGGCGCCGTTAACGCGGTTAACAAGATCCTGGGCGAGAACGTATCTGTTTCCATTGGACCGCACACTTCCCCAATGGCATCCGCAACCCAGGAGCTTTACAGGAAGGCTGGTGTTCCTTTCATCACAGCAGCCACATCACCTAAGCTTCTGGAAGCTGAGAACCCATACTTCTTCCGTATTTCCGTATCTGACGGAGCAGTCGGACCGGCTATGGTAGAGTTTGCAAAGGACAAGTTCGGGGCAAAGAAGATTGGCGCCCTGTATGATACGGACGACTATGGCGTGGCCGCTGACGGGGCAACCAAGCAGTACTGTGCTGACAACGGCATTGAGTATTATTCAGAAGGCTTTACCTCCGGCGACAAGGACCTGACCTCCCAGCTTTCCAAGATTAAGGGATGGGGACCGGATGTTGTATTCGATTTCTCACATGACGCAGAGGCTGCCCTGATTGTACGCCAGTTAGACGAGCTTGGCATGGGCGATATCCCTCACGTTGGACCAAACGCACTTGCACAGTCCCAGACCTATGACCTGTGTGATGCAAAGCAGCTGGAAGGCACCTATGCATCCACTGACTTCTATGCAGACGAATCCAACGCAGCCATGAAGAAGTTCCTGGATGCTTTCCATGCACGCTGGGGCGAGGATGTGGAGAGGTATGCAGCCATGTACTATACGGCAGCCTATCTTGCAGCAGACGCCATTGACAGGGCTGGTTCCGACAAGCCTGAGGATATCAGGAAGGCATTGTCTGAGACAAAAGATTTCGACGCCGTATTCGGTAAGCTGAACTGCAATGCACAGGGCGAGATGAACACCAACCTGTACATCCTGGAATTTGACGGCGATAAGAATATGAACGTAACACAGCAGATATCCCTTGATTAATGGGTAATCACAAGGAGGTTTACATATGCAGGTATTTGTACAGTTGCTTATTACCGGTGTTGCCATGGGCTTCATCTATGCCCTGGTAGGTATTGAGTACACACTTATATGGAATTCAACCGGGCTCCTTAATTTCAGCCATGATAAATTTATTCTGTTTGGCGCCTATATGTTCGCAGGCTCCTATGTTTTGAGCTTAGGGCTCCCGCCGGTACTGGCAATCCTGTGCACGGTCCTTACCATGTTCCTGCTTGGTATGGTAAGCGCATTTGCCATATTCAACCCCCTGAGCAAACTATCAACGAATTTATTTGCTGTAATCGGAACCGTCATACTTGGCAGGATCATCACGGAATGCGTACGTTTAATCTGGGGACCGCTGCCATTTACCCTGGACAACTTCCTTAGGGGCTCTTTTCATCTGGGCCCCATCGTAGTGTCCAAGGCACATATTGTAATCATCGTTGTATGTTCCATCATAACGGCAGGCCTTCAGATCTTCTTTAAGACCACCAAGATGGGGAAGGCCATGCGCTGTGTGTCTGAGAACAAGACAGCCGCATCCCTGATGGGCATCAACGTTCCCATGAACATTGCGTTTACGGTTGGCCTGTCAGCCCTTATCTGCGCCACCATCGGTGTCCTGGTCATACCGATTTTCAACGTAGAGCTGCAGATGTCATCCATGATTGGCCTGAAAGGCTTTGCATCCGGTGTAATCGGCGGGTTCGGATATCTTCCGGGCGCGATTGTGGGAGGCATACTCCTGGGGGTTGTGGAAATCTTCGGAAGCATGATCATCCCTTCTGTCTATAAGGACTGCCTGTCCTTTGTGCTGCTGATCATCTTCCTGCTGATTAAACCTTCAGGAATCTTAGGAAACAGGAGATAAGGAGGAGAGCGATGAAAAAGAATAAATCAGCAATGATAATTGCATTGGCGGCGATTGCTCTGGCAGCGGTTCTCCCTATGTTCATAACTAATAACTACCATCTGAACCTGATGATACAGGTGCTTATCAACATCATCATCGTGGTGGGCCTGAATTTCATCACAGGCCTTACTGGCCAGATGAACCTTGGAACCGCGGGAATCTTCTCCATGGGCGCTTACACATCCTCTCTGCTGGCTACCAAGCTGGGGCTGAATCCCTGGATCTGTCTGGTTGCGGCTGTGGGCATGGGATGCCTCATCGGCATGGGCCTTGGATATCCTTCCCTGCGCGTATCCGGCGTATACCTGGCGCTGACCACCATCGGGTTTTCCGAGATTGTAAGGATCCTGATGACCAACCTGACCGGACTTACAGGAGGGGCGCTGGGCGTCACAGGCATTCCCACCTTCTCCATCTTCGGCTTCAAGTTCCAGAGCAACAAGGAAATTTATTACCTGTACCTGGTCATTGCGGTACTGCTCATATTCAATGCGTACCGGATTGTCAATTCCAAGTGGGGGCGTTCCTTCCTTGCTGTCAAGGATAATCCGGATGCGGTTGAGGCGGGCGGCGTCAACATTGCCAACATCAAGATCATGGCATTTACCCTGGCAGCCATCTATGCAACCATCGCAGGCAGCCTGTATTCACACTATGTAGGCTTCATCAACCCAAGCGCCTACAACCTGGAATTTTCAATTAACTATGTAGTCATGCTGGTTATCGGCGGCATCGGTTCCGTGCCCGGCAATGTACTGGGCGCAATCCTGGTGACCCTGGTACCTGAGTTCTTACGGTTCATGGAGAATTATTACTGGCTGGTATTCTCCATCATCACCCTGCTGTTCGTCATTTTCCTGCCAAACGGGATTGTCTCCCTGTTCAGGATTAAGAAGTCAGCGGATAAAGCAGTGAAAGGAGGACAGGCAAATGTCTGATAACAGAGAAGGAAAATCCGTACTGACCCTAAAAAATGTCACAAAACGTTTCTCAGGACTGGTTGCGGTCAATGACCTGTCCCTTGACATGAAGGAGCGTACCATCCACGCCCTCATCGGGCCTAACGGCGCCGGCAAGTCCACGGCCATCAATATGATTACAGGACTCCTTCCATTGACCGAAGGTGAGATTTACCATGAGGGCACCAAAATCAGCGGCATGAGCGCACACCAGATTGCCCAGACCCGCTGCAGCCGTACCTTCCAGAACCTGAAGCTGTACCGTTCCATGACCGTGAAGGAGAACCTGATGATGGGCAGCATGATGGATATGAAGCAGGGCTTCTTCCCGTTCATGTTCAACTTCGGGGCGGCTGCAAGGGAGGAAAAGCTGATTCATGAAAAGGCTGATTCCATCCTGGAATTCATCGGACTTAAGGACCTGGCCAATGAATACCCGGCCAACATGCCTTACGGAAAGCAGAAGCTGACCGAACTGGCCCGATCCCTGATGTCAGACCCAAAGCTTCTGTTCCTGGACGAGCCGGCGGCAGGACTGAACCCGTCAGAGCGTGTGGAATTCGTCAATATCATGCTGAAGGTATTTGATTCCGGCATTGACATTTTCCTTATTGAACACAACATGGATGTCATCATGAACATCAGCGACTATATCACGGTCATCAGCTTCGGCGCCAAGATTGCCGAGGGAACGCCGGAGGAAATCCAGCAGGATCCGGTGGTCATCAAGGCTTACCTGGGCGACCGTTATAAGCAGAACATGGCAAGGGGGGCTGCACATGCTTAAGGTAAATGGAATTGACGTATATTATGGCAAGGTCCAGGCTTTGTTCGACGTATCCATCGAAGTGGGGGACAACGAGATTGTCTCCATCATCGGAGCCAACGGAGCAGGCAAGACAACCCTCATGAAGTCCATCATGGGCATCAACAAGCCCAGAAAGGGAACCATTGAATACAACGGACAGGTCATCAGCGGCCTGCCCTCCCACAAGGTAGTGGGACAAAAGATTGTGTACGTGCCTGAGGGGCGCGAGATATTCCCCAACATGACCGTGCAGGAGAACCTGGAGATGGGCGCTTACTCCGTGAAAATGTCCAAGGCCGACATGGACCGCCACCTGGAAGAGCAGTACGAAATCTTCCCAAGGCTGAAAGAACGTGCAAAGCAGAAAGCAGGTTCCATGTCAGGGGGCGAACAGCAGATGTTAGCCATTGCAAGGGGACTGATGTCAGACCCTGAACTGCTTATGCTGGATGAGCCAAGCCTGGGACTGGCGCCCGTTATCGTGGACGATATGTTCGACGTCATCGTGCGTGTCAATAAAGTAAGGAACATACCCATTGCAATCGTGGAGCAGAACGCATTCATGGCCATGTCCATTTCCAACAGGACCTATGTCCTGGAGGTTGGCAACCTGGTTGCCAGCGGGGACAGCAAGATACTGATGGATTCGGATGATATTAAGAAGGCGTATCTGGGGGGCTGATGAAAATGCTTCCCAGAGTAAATACGCCGGTAGGAACCGGCCCGCGGATATTGATTTTCAGACAGGTTCAGGCGCAGTACAGCAGCGGAATATCATGAGACGGAAAGTTAGGAGGAATTAAGCCGTGAAAGCGATTAAATTTGAAGAGCCTTGGAAGGTTCAGTGTATTAATATGGAAATGCCCCAGCCGACAGAGGGTGAGGCACTTATCAAAGTAAAGGCGGCCGGTATCTGCGGCAGCGATATCGGGGCGTTCAGGGGGACCAACCCGCTGGTATCATTTCCAAGGGTCATCGGCCATGAGATTGTGGGGGAAGTACTGTCCATCCCGGAGGACAATGAGCGGGGGATTAAGGTGGGGGACCGTGTAATTGTTGACCCATACCTGTACTGCGGCAAATGCTATCCCTGTTCGATTGGACGCACCAACTGCTGTACGGACCTTAAGGTACTTGGCGTGCATGTGGAAGGCGGAATGGCGGAATATATGGCGCATCCCGCCGACATGCTGTGGAAGCTGCCTGAAGATATGCCCTGGGACATCGCTCCCATGGCAGAGCCGCTGACCATTGCGCTTCATGGAATCCACAGGGGCGGGCTGAAGGCCGGCGAGCATGTGGCGATTATCGGCGCAGGCCCCATCGGTCTGCTGGCAGCCATGGCTGCCCTGGCCTACGGTGCAGAACCCATCGTGATTGATGTGGTGGATGAGCGCCTGGAATATGCCAGGGAACTGGGAGTGAACTGTACCATCAACTCCGCGAAAGAGGACATGGTGGCCAAGGTGGCCGGGTACACGGACGGCCGAATGGCGGAACTGGTCATGGAGTGCTCCGGCGCCAATGCCGCGGTCCGATCCACACTGGATATCGTGGCCAACGCAGGGCGTATCACCCTGACCGGCTGGCCAAAGAAGGAAACCCCTCTTCCCACCGACGCCATTACCCGCAAGGAGGTTGACATCCGCGGCGCCCGCACCAGCGCAGGCGAATTCGAGGAAGCCGTTGACCTGATTTATACGGGAAAGGTGGATGTAAGAAGGATCCTCACCAAGGTTGTCTCCATGGATGAGACACCGGAGACGATTGTTGATATTGAAAAGAATCCCGGGAATTATATGAAGGTGAATGTGGTGCTGGATTGATTTAGTGTTCCATGGGAAAGAAGGAACCGTAACTGAATAAGGAAATGCCCGGCCGCGGCCTGTCGAAGTTTGACAGACGCGGACCGGGCTTTTTATGTATATTCCTTCTGGGACAAATGGCTAAAAAATGATGTAAAAACATGGTCACAAATAACAAAAAAACGTCGAAATATACATAAGTGTTGATATTGTAGGGAGGGGGAGTTAAAATTAACCTATGCGGTTATACACAATTTTGTGTCCAAAGTGAAGTTGAGAAACTTCTGGCGGAAAGCGGTATAATTTCATCATACAGTAGGTAAATAAAGGATACTAAGGAGGGGGAGCAATGAAGGTTGTGTGGAGACGTACATTAAAGACGGGGCTGGCAGTCATGCTTGCGGCAGGAATGATGTTTGGGACGCTCATGGCGGCACGGGGGGAGGAAAACAGTTCAGTGGCGGCCATGGATGCGGTGGAGGCTGTCAATGTGTCGGATACGGGCTATGATGTTGTGTTCTGTATTGACAACAGCAGGAGTATGTGGAAGCAGCAGGATATCAGGGACCAGGCTGTGAGGGTCCTGGCCAATCTGGCAGTGGGTTCGGATATCAGGATTGGCGGTGTGTATTTTGCGGACCACGTTTACCAGAGATGCTCCCTCACATCCCTCACAGGGGAGGAGGATACAAAGAAGGTTATGTCCTTCCTGAATTTTACGGATAAGGATGACGGAAACCGTGACACCAATATTGGGTCAGCCCTTTCTGAGGCGCTGAAGCTTTTTGAAAATCAGGATATATCCAGAAAGAGGATAATCGTCCTGTTCAGTGACGGGATAAATGAGGATTATGAGGGAACCGGCAGCTACACAGCCAGGGCCAATAATATGACCAGCCAGGCAGCGGGGGAAATCAATGAGGCACAGATTGCACTGTACTGTGTGTTCCTGGAAAAGGACCGGGCAGACGAAGCCTATCTGAGGAACCTGGTTAATTATTTTAAAGAGGATGGGCAGTACGACCAGGAGCGTTTTTTCCCTGTTGCGGAGAATGAGATTGACAGGCTTGCAGATAAGTTTTCCGATGTATTTTATGCAATGCAGAACAATATGAAGTATGAGAATATAGCCATGGATAAGGATGGCATATACAGCTTCTATGTGCCTTCCATGGGAGTGGACAAGGTACAGATATCCCTGAAGGGAATTGAGTCGCTTTCTGCGGAGCCGGAGATAACGGCTGGAGAAGATACCGCCGGAAAGGAAGCTGCGGGCGAAGGGAATGAGCAGGGGAAATCATCCGGGAACGGCCAGATTGATACATGGATGGACGGGGAGACGGGATACATAACCATTCAAAATCCGTCTGTGGGAAAATGGACGGTAAAGGCGGAGGCGAAGGATCCTTCTGAGGTAAAGGGGACGCTGGCTTTTTACGCACATTTAAAAGCTGTGTGCCGTCTTGCATCCGTGGACGGAAGCGGCATCTATAAGAACAGCCTGGTGACGGTAAAAGCGGATTTTTGCGACGGGGCCGGCGGCGCAGTGGATATAGACCCGGCTGCAGACGTGACCTGCTATCTGGAATTTGCATCCGGAAAAAAGGAGAAGATGGTATTGACCAAGACGGGTATGGGATGCGGCAGTGGGCAATTCCTGGTACCTGACTATGGCACATATGATTTTAAGGTGGATGCTAGGTATGAGGGGTTTGTCAATCTGGAGTTCTGGGTACCGGGAGGAGAAATCAGGGGCCGCGGGCCGCGGGCAGCCAAAATTCCGCCTGTATTCTTCAGCCATACCGTAATACAGGATGATAAGAAGCAGCAGAGCTTCATGGTGCTGGAGGAGGATCTGTTTACGGATTCGGACGGAGAATCCGTGAAGATTGAAAAAGTGGTGCAGTCTGATGCCGGGAATCCTGTGTATGCGGTACAGAAGGATGGGGTTGTGGTATTTACCGCTAAGAAAACAGGGGCTTTGGAGATAGGGCTTCAGCTGGTGGATGAATCCGGCATGACAGCCGTCATCAATGTAAAAGGATATGTGGTGAATAAGGCCCGGATGATTACCGTGCTGGTGGTGTTTGCGGTTGTCCTGGCAGCAGTAGCAGCGATGATTACATCTTCTAAAAAGAGTGACACGAGGAAGCGGAAATTCATCAAAAACTCGGCAGAGTCCATAAGGCAGCTGAGAAAGGAAATCCAGGAGATGCACCATACATATGATGAGCTGATGCCTCAGATTGATTTGGACGGAATCGATCTGGACCAGGTCCTGCTTTGCAGGCTGTCTGAAAGACTGGCGGATGTTCAGATTGAACGCTGGGGGATAAAACAGTACATAACACAGGATGGGATACAGCCTGCCAACAAAGCGGAAAATCTGGTCCAGGCACTGGATACATGCTTTTCAAAGGCAGGCAGCACTGACACATGGGACGGTAAGACGGACGGGCTGAGCCGGAAGCAGCTGAATGAGACATATGGGAAGGCAATGGAGACCCGGAAGGCGCTTCTTGACCTGAAATCGGATATCAGGAAATATCTGGAGGAGATGAAAAAACTGCCGGACAGCCTGGAAGCATTACAGGCGGAGATGGATGAAAAGATTGATTATATACGGAAAACCCTGGAACAGACATTTAAATGCTCCCTGACCCTTGAATGCGGGGAAGAGCTGATTGGGGCAAAGGGAGCCAGGGGACTGAAGGGATTCTACTGTCTGGACGATGTGAGGGTCAACGGTATGAAGCAGATAGACACATTGGGAGAAGCCCTGGCCGGAGGCACCACAGGTATCATTGTCTATCCCCTGGGTGAGGACGGCAGGGACGGATTGCGGTTTGAGGGCAATGATAAGTTCAAGATCCGGGATGAGGGACAGGAGGATTTCACCTATACAGATAGTGCCAATCTGCTGAAGGGCAAGGTTTACCGCCTTTATATCCGTAAGCTGGGCGAGGTTATAGTCAGCATATCCTGAGAACGGAAAATACAAAATCGAAAAGGGGGACCTGATATGAATATATGTCCATTTAAGTTTGAAACGTTTGATGAAAACAATCTGTCCTATGAGATTCAGTTCCTGTCAGAGTATAAGGTTGAATATCTGGAAAAGACCATTATAAAGGATTGCTATAAGGAATTTCTGAAAAAGGAAACCGATGACCGGCAGGCGGATAAATTGCGGGGGAATAAAACAGCGGAGGGGAACAGCAGATATCTGTTAAAGGCAGGCGGGGCAGGCCAGAGGAACCAGATGGAAGTTCTGCTGGAAACAGTGGAGAAGGAAAGAACTGCGTATCTGGCCAGATATGAGAGGTCCAGGCAGCGTCTGTTAAATAATCCGGATATGCCGGGGGATGTGGATGGGAAACAGATTTCACACAGTACAGGGAACGAAGATAAAGAATTACTGGATATGGAGATAACAGAGAAACCGGCTGGGAGTAAAACGTATTCGATAGCAGTTGACGGAATCGAGGTGATGAAAGCATATCCATGCTGCCCGCGCTGTAATACGATGCTTCCTCTTGAATGGTTCAGGGCAGAGGATTTCTGCGGCATATCCATGCTGGCGCTGGTGCACGGAGGAAAATCCACCATGTCCCTGTCTATTATCGGAAATAACTTTGAACGGTTGAGAACGCCGGGAGATGGAATCGTATTTTCCCCGGCACAGAAAAAGAGTACGGATGTATTTTACAGAGAAAAATGTAGGGATGCAGAGCGGATGATAAGGGAAAAAGTATATCCAATCGGCACGGAACCGGTCTACGTCCATCCTATATTTGTAAATATGGACTATAAAGGGCACCGCATGGTGATTGGATTATATGATGTATCCGGTGAGACCATGATGGATGCGGATTCCATGAACAGCCTGGTCAGCCACCTTAAGCACATGTCCGCCCATATCTATCTGATTGATCCCAAGGATATGAAGATTACGCTGGAAGACACAAAAAGTAATGGGGAAGAAATAAGGGACTGCAAGGTCCTGGACATTGAGGCGCAGGGGGAATTGCAAAGGAACAGCAGAGGTAAGACGGTTGCTGCGTCCAGCCTGGTCAGGACGAAAAAACATACTCAGACAAAAAAGCGGAATACAGACCCATTTTCCCTGTTCTTTAAGGTTGTGGACCTTCTGGACGAATCAGGTGAAATAGGGGAAATCCGCACAAGACAGCATATGGCGTTTTCCGTTATCAAAAGTGATCTGTTGGAGGCGGCGCCGGAGATACATGAACTGCCGCACCATGACCTCCTGTTTGAACGTCCGGAGTGCTGGGAATTATGGGATGAGGATAGGAATCTTATGAGGGTGGACGTGGTCCGGAAGGTATTTGATAAGTGTGTCATGGACCGCGCCATGATGGACCGGCTCGCAGCGCTCTTTGGGACGGTATCCTGGCACTGTGTCAGTGCCACGGGCTGCGCAGGCGAGGGAAAGCTGGAGGGGGATTACGATCCTATCCGTGTGGAGGAGCCGTTGATTGAATGCATTAAGGCAAAGATTAAGAAGAATAAGTGGGATGATGAGGAATAGGAGGTGGATGTATGGTGAGTTACCGGTATCATCAGGCGTATTATACTTGGGAGACAGCGTCCCCTTCCTGTCCGGTCACAGGATGGGAGATTCATAAGGCAAGCCTGGAAGATGACAAATTTTCCCGTGAATGCAAGAAACTGGCCTCAGGGTTAGATCAGGGACAGGGCGGGACGACCAGTGAATATCTGGTATACTCTGCAGATTGGAACTGCTTTGTAAGTGTCGGGGTCAGTCCCCGGCCTGAGGGGGATGAGGTTGGAAGAAAAAATATCCTGTGCCACCTCTTTGTGCCTCAGAGCCACTGGGTGCCGCCAGATCCGGCTGATTATCTGCTGGATTTTCAATTTGATTCTGTCCCCAGACCCGGGGACAGGCTTTCTGCCGTCACCATAAATAAGGGGAACTTCAATTACCGGGATATACTGGACCGTTTTGCATTGGGAAGTGATGGAGTCGGTATACATAAGAAAAGGCTGGAGGTTCTTTTGCGGCTTCTGTACCAACGGATATTGTCGGATGCGCCGCCGCTGCTGTTTTATATGAGGCATGATGGGCTGGATGGGATGGAATATGCAAAAGCTGCCAAAAGCCTGGTGTATCTGCTGCATTTGTGGGTCCCATCCGCCACGGAGGAACAGATGCGCCGTTACAGGAGGAGCCTGACCTTCAGTATTAATGCGGAGGGCAGGACAGGAGGAATCGGTATCCTTTTTAACAGCGGGGATAATGGCGGTTACAGTCTGGAGCACCTGGAGATGTATGGGGAGGAAAATGACTTTGAAGGCGGATTTTTTTGCACATTGGCAGAAAAAGCGCAGGATTCGGCGGATTCTCTCCAGCAATATCTGAAACAGCTGTCAGAGGTTTTTGATGGGAAGGCAGGCAGCCTGGATGAGATATTGCTGGCCTATAAAAGAAAGAGGATGGACGAAGGCAATCCGATCCCGGAGGAGGAACTGTATGAAAAGCTGGGAAGCCTTATAAGAAAGTCAGAACGTATTCCATGGTATAAATCCTTCTGTATTGACTTTCTGAAGCAGCTGGATCTGGAACAAAGCGTACACCTTGACGGATATTGGGATGAAATGATTGACTGGCTGGACAGGGAGCGGGAACCTGAGATTGAGACAGTTACCGCACGTATTCTGGAATGTGTGGGCAGGAAGAATCCTGACCGCCTGAAAAAATACTGCTGTCAGATACCGCAGCGTTCCGGACCGTTTATCTTGGATGAACTGTACAGAAGGCTTGAAAAAAAAATCCGGGAAGAAAGGGATGCCAATGTCCCGGATAAGATTGGAAATCTGGCTGTCATTGCAGACAGGTATTCACCTTTGTGGAGCATCGGCGATTTCAAATGGAGTATGCTCAATCATGGCGTGGAACTATATAAATCCGCAAACCTGGATGCTGGCGGCAGGGAAAAGATTACAGGCCTGATGGTCCGTTATGATGAGGAAAACTGGGATAAGGAGATTCATGATTATTACATATGCCAGGGAAATGACTATATACAATGGCTTTTCGGACAGGCTGGCCGTGTGGATTCCAGATATGTCCGTTACTGCTATGGACAGATGCTTGCATCCCTGCGTGAATCTGCAGATGTGGATATGGAACTATTATCAGAATTGGAGCGCAGTCTGGCAGAGCGTGCGGATGGACAGATTACAGATGGGCAGAGGGAGGAATACAGGAGCCTGGTATGGGAGATACAGGAACCGTTGATTACAAGGCAGATTAACAATCTGTCCTCAGATGATCTGGACGGACTTATGGGTTTTAAGAACTCGGTGCTCAGAGGTAATTGCCTTGAGGCCTGGGAAAATAAAGCGTGCCGGATTCTGGAAAAACGCATTCCGGTTGAACTGGAGACACTGAAGCAGATTGAGCGGCGTTATAATGGACTTACCAATAACGGAAAGGAACAAACAATGAAGACGCTGGCCTGCAGGCTGGAACGGGCGGCGGAATCGGATGTGGAATTGTATGCGTGGCATTGCTTTTTGAGCCAGACAGGGGCAGGGCGGTTCTGGAGCTTTTTTAAACTGAAGGAAGCATTTCCATGTATTTATACAAAGATAAAGGATGCCCATTGCCGTAACTATATCCTGGGCGATGACACTTATATGGATAAGCTGTTTCATATCTATGAGCAATTTTGTGATTCACGGTCCATCGATGAAGCCTATGTCAGGAATATCGTCCTCGGGACATCAGATAAATCGCAGGAAAACTCAGGTCTGATTGCACTTATGGAAATTCACCTGATGCATAGCGGTAAAACAAGCATACAGGACTGTATCAATTATATGGCGGTACGCATGACCTGTGCTGAAGCCAACGGAAAAAGTTCCTGGGATATATATGATGCCATATCAAAAAACACAATGGTATACCATATTCTGGTTGATACTTTGAAACGGGCCGATGGCTGTACGGAAGATGAAAAAAAGAGGATAAACAGTATTCTGACCATGTTTCATCAGGTTGAGACATTCCAAACACAAGATTCCTGGACATTAGACACGCTGAGGGAGGCAATCAGGATTTATAAGGAATCAGGGGCCGGAGGCGGTGCGGACAGCGGCGGTTTCGGCAAGAAGATTGAAAAACAGCTGGAATATCAGAAAAAACGGATTTATGATGAGTGTTCACAGTATAATGAGCTCTGCAATGATTTCTATGGCACGAACAAAAGCAGGGTGATGTCTGAGACTGAAAAGGGGCGGATAACTGCGCGGACGCAGACCTGTGGGCAGGCCCAGTCCTATGGCCGGAATCAATCCTATGGCCAGAATCAATCCTATGGCCAGAATCAATCCTATGGTCCCCCCCAATCCTATGGCCAGAACCAGGGATTTGCGCAGGGTCAGTCCTGGGGTCAGGACACGGGTACCGCACAGAACAGGTCCTATGAGCAGAGACAAAAGACTGGGCAGAAACAGTGCTGTGCCCAAGACACGGAATCAGTGAGGCGGTCCTGTGCCCAAGACACGGAATCAGCGAGGCGGTCCTGTGCCCAAGACACGGAATCAGCGAGGCGGTCCTATGCCCAAGAACCGGCAGCGGCCCGGACCCAACCTGATATACCAGGCCTGCCGCGGTTTTCATCCGATGCGGAATTAAATGGGACAAGAATCGTACCGGTGGGCAAGACACCGCCTGGTAAGGAGGCGGATTATAAAGAGCCGGATTATAAAAAGCCTCAATATGATTGGCCTCCACCATCGGGTACCAATATACAAGGAGGAAAATAGTGATGAAAAAGTCAAGGGAGGAATACCGTGCGTGGATCTGTTCCATACGCAAAAGGTGCGGCATGGACCTGGATGAGTTCGGCGCCAGCCTGTGCCACTATGTCAGGGACAGGACGGTTGGGGAAGAGGTATGCCGGCCGTTTTTAGGGCGAATGGTGCATCTGTGGGAGTGCGGCCAGAACCAGTGTAAGAACATTGAGACATTCCTGGCCCTGGCTTTGGTGGAGTACTGCGGCACCATCGATGCGGCGCCCTGCATTTCACAGGAGGAACGGCAGGCCCGGTATGACCATGTGAGAAAACGTATGCTGGAATTTCATGGGAAGGAACTGTATGTAAGGAATCTGAACCATGTCCTTCTGGTGGGAGCCATCAGAGGCTTATATTCCCTTCGGGATGTGATTGATAAAAGAAAGGAATTAAATGAAAGATTAAGGGGCAGCAAACTCTCACTGGGGCAGAAACGGGATAACAGTGTAAAGTTCATGACGGTTATTATTGAGCCCAGGATTATGCATGCCGCAACATATGAGGAAATGGAAGCAATCATCATGGAACATAAGGATTATTTCCTGGGCGGCCGCGTGGTAGGGGAACGGATGAAGAAGCGCTATGGGGAAATTCATGGACTGAACAGGGAATTTGGTTTTAAAGAGGCGGTCTGCCTTTATGCGCCGCGGTTTAAGAACAGTTTCAGCCACCTTTTCATGGAGGATGTGGCCATATCCAGGGGGTGGCTTCTGGAGTTCTGCATACGGATGAGAATGGGCCGGGAAGAGATAAATGAAGTCCTGAAGGATGCGAGGATGGAACCTCTCAGCGATGAGAAGGAACATACCGAAAGTCTCATACAGCCCTACGGGGAAATGGGCGTGGGAAGCAAGATGTGGTTTGCGGCCCTGGAACAGGAGGCAAAGACAAGGGTGAGGCATGGACTCATGCCGGAGGAGGATACTGTTTTTTTGCGCAGGTATGCGGATATATACGGACTTCCGTTCCATATGAAGGTGCTGGCAGCCGCGGTATCCTGCCTGCATATCCTTGAACGGAACCAGGAATACCAATACCCGGCGGATTTTTACCTGGAACGCATCATCCAGAATGGGGAGATGGTTTCCTTCCTGAATGCCTTTTGGGAGGAGTGCAGGGCATATGATGGGGAAGATGAAGACGATGGAGGAAGGGAACGGTGGATAGCTGGACGGCTCCTGGGTGAGGCCTCCGAGAGGGTATACATGCTGGATGAACAGGAGATATTCACGGGGCTGGGACGTCTTAAAAGCACATATAAAAAGCGGGCACAGGACTGCCTTGAGGAGTCGGCGCCGTATTACCGTATGCCAGAGGAAAAAGGCGTGTTCCTGACACCGGCTGAGTTTAAAGAAGCAGAGGCCCAGTATACATGCGCGGCAGTCCTCTATTCTATTTTTACGGGCAGGCTTTGGAACGGAAGGTATTGTGAGCCGGAACCGGAAGAAAGCAGGAAGATGAAAGCCGGATGCTTCGATCTGTATTATTTCCTGAAAGCTTTATGGGAGGCATATCTGGATAAGAAGCCCCTGGTCAGGGCAGGGGAAGGATACCGTATCAAGCTGCCGTCGGGAAAGCCGGTAGGACCCCGGTTCGATGATGAGGGAATAACAGGCGCTCTGATGGAGGCATTGGCAATCATGGCGGGAAATCCGGATTACTGCCCGGAGTCTTTCCAGTAAAGTTGTGTGGAATTTTTTTGGAATCAGGTATGCTAAACTGGTAACATAACAAGATGGCATGTCTAAATTTCAAAAAGGGGGAAGCACATATGTTGTCAAAGCTGGGTATCTTATTGGTAATGCTGGTATTGTTGGGAATGGCGGTACTCCTGTTTAAGGAGTCCATGATGCCGGGGGCATTTTCACGGCCCAAAGGCAGCAGGGAGGAGGATAAAAAGAAATATAAAAAAGAACGGCGTGAGACAGTACTCATCGGAGGGCCCAGACTGTATCTCTTTACAGGGAAAAAACAGATGAGGGAGTTTTCCATTAACCGCCCTAACTGGCTTCTGGGGAGCTGGACCAAAGCGGACTGCGTTCTGGGCGATGCGACTATTTCGGCAAAACACTGCCGCATATTCAGGGATATGGCAGATGGGAAGCTTGTTTACTACCTGCAGAACCTTTCAATCCACAATCCTGTGGAGATATACAACCCTGAGAGACAGTGCTATGAATTCCTGAGGTACAAAGAGTGCGTCCCCCTGAAAGAGGGCAGACAGAAATTCTACATAGGGGAACACAAGGCGGTGATTGACATGGAATCCATGGGACATGGGCCAGAACCGGAAATGGAAGACGCAGACGGCATCATGCCTGAGGACCGGGGACACGGGGCAGAACAGAGGAGGACCAGGATTTATGAGAAGCACAGCACGGTATAAGATAAAAATCCGTTATTGGATACTGGAATTAAAGCTTCCTCTTGCCATGACCCTGGTGCACATCATGCTTTTAATGTTCATGTGCCTGAAGGATAAAGGCAGCCATTATCTCCCTGTTTTCTGGATCCTCCTGTTTACGATGTGGACAGGCTGCCTGTTGGCCAGGCTGTGCCATGGGAGCCAGAACCTGGTGGCCTGGGTTTTAATACTGCTGACCGTGGGCGGCGTGATGCAGGTAATGCTGATGGGGGAGGATGCAGCAGACGGGTTCCGCCTGTGCAGGAAATTTGCGGCTGCCTTTGTTCTCTCCGCAGCGGGCGTAACTGCATTTTACAAAATGTCCTGGTATAAGAAGGAGCATGCGGTTGCAGGCATGGCATGCCTGAGCCTGATGATTTTTGGAATCATGTTCCTGTTTGGAAGCGATGTGGGGGATGGGGCGGTGGTCAACCTGAAGGTGGGAACCCGTTCCTTCCAGGTGCTGGAACTTTTAAAGGTGCTGTATATTTTCGTCATGGCGGGGCTGCTTGGAAAAGAACAGTTAAAAGATAAACAGGTAATGGGGCTTAAGCGTCCGTGGGCGGCATTTATATTTACGGTGTTGAACATAGGTTTCCTGGCCCTGCTGGGGGAACTGGGGACAGCGCTTTTGATAGCGGCCCTTGGAGGCGGAATGTTCCTGGCCGGGGGAAGGCTCCATATCACCAGGAAAAGGGCGGTGGCCGCCGCCGTGGTATCGGTCCTGGCAATGGTCATCCTGGCACTTTTGGTCTGGAAGGCTCCATCGGGGATTTTCCTTAAGATATATAACCGGCTGTATTATTTCCTCTATCCTGAAAAGGACGCCTCCGGCCTTGGCCTTCAGTATATACAAATAAGGAGGGCCTTGGCGGTGGGGGGAATGCTTGGGCCTGAGTCCACAAGGTATCTGTTCCATATCAGCGAGGAGAACACGGACCTGGTGTTTGCAAAGCTGGTGCAGACCTGCGGTATGCTGATGGGGTTGTTTGTGATTACGTCCTATCTGCTGATGCTGAGGGAGGGATTCGGGATTACACTCAATGGCCCGGATTCATATTACCGCATGATAGCAGCAGGAATCATACTTCTGATTGCCATCCAGGGAATTGTCCATATAGGGTGCAACATATGTTTTATCCCTATTACGGGAATACCTCTTCCCTTCATATCGCACGGAGGTGTGAATCTGACTGTGAACCTGGTGCTGTCAGGTATACTTATGGTTATATCAGGCGGCAGGATGGAAGGGAGATGGGTGCATGAACTTTAGGAAAAACCTGACCGTGATTTACCTGGTGCTCTTTGCCGTCCTCGTGGCTGAGGCAGCCGGACTGCTCATCCGGAGTGCCGTCATCCCGGGTCTGAGCAGACAGGCGGAGCATGACCGGGATACGGCTATGAGCCGATGCAATGCCAGGACCATTGCATCCGGTGATATATATGACTGCAGGAAAAACCGGCTATTCAGCGCCGGAGGTCCCGGGGAGAAAGGGATTTATGCGGATGATGAGGCCTATTCCCAGATTATCGGATATGCGCTTCCCGTCACCAACCAATACTACCGTATGATGGCGTATTATAAGGAGGAACTGTTTTTACCGGCAGGGGCAGAGGGAAGAAAGGGCGCGGACATTTATCTGACCCTGGATCAGGGAATCCAGATGAAGGCGCTCCAGGTATTAAAAGACGAAATCGGCGAGGATGGCGAAGGGTCGGTGGTTGTGATGGATGCAAGGACGGGAGAACTGAAGGCCTTTGTCTCTCTTCCTGCATTTAATGCCAATGATTTGGATTCCAGCTTAAAGGAAATGAACAGCAGCAAAGAAATATGGTACCCTGTCACCCATAAAAAGGGGGTGCCGCCCGGAAGCATCTTTAAACTGGTTACAGTGGCGGCTGTCCTGGAGAACGGATTTGAGGATTTCCGGACAGCGGACAAGGAATTTGATGTGGATGGGGTACGCATTACCAATTCGTATAAGCCGGATGGAAAGGAAATCGGTTATAAAGAGGCGCTGGTCCGTTCATCCAATGTCTATATGGCATCAGCGGCATTGGCAATAGGAGGGGACAGGCTGACGGAAATGGCCGGACGGTTCATGGTTGGAAAAGAACTTGAACTGGACTTTGGAACGGTTGTGAGCAATTGGGATCTGGATTCCGGCAATGCCCTGGAGACAGCCCAAAGCGCCTATGGACAGGGTAAGATATTGTTTTCAACTATATATGGCGCCATGATGGCCCAGGCCATTGCCAATGACGGAACGATGATGAAACCGTACATGGTAGGGGCCATCATAGACCAGAACGGAAAATGTCTGAAAAAGGGAGAGGAACAGGTGCTGAGCAAGGCTGTCAGCAAAAGGACAGCCAGGATGATAGGCGGGGCCATGGAGGAGGCAGCCAGGTCCTACAAGATGGATGATACATATCGTATTGCCGCAAAGACGGGGACCGCGCAGATTGGCGATGCGGATAACCGTTACGAGGCATGGATGGTCAGTTTTGCCCCCGCAGATAATCCCCGGTATGTGATAGCGATGAATCACTGCGGCACAAAAAATTACGGCATTTCCCTGAAGAAGCCGGTGTTGGAACTGTATGGTTATCTTTTGCAGTAGGCGGTTTCACTGTGCCAGAAGACTATCCAGCCACTGATACCAGTTGTGGAATGAAGAGTGGTTGGAATCACCGCGCTCCGGATGTAATCCGTATTTAAAGAGCATACCATAGCTGCTGCTGGCGCTGCTCTGTACAAAATTCAAGTAGCTATAGTGGTTGTTAAAGTCCGTTCTGTCCCTGTAGAAAAGCCGGGCGCAGAAAAGTGCAAAGAGCTGGGTCAGCAGATAATCTGCGGGGAGATTCAGCTCAAGGTGGATACTGCTGGCCTTCACAAAGCTGTTTAATGGCCTGTGTTTAAAAAAGCAGGAGGTGAAATCCACCAGCTTCAGATGGAACCGGTTATCTGTCAGTATTATATTTTCAGGTGTCAGATCCAGATAAAGAATCCCGTTTTCATTGAGATAAAGCAGTGTATCATAAACCTGCCTGCAGATGACGCGCATGTCTTTCCTGCTCAATATCTGACATGGGGTGGAAGTACTGCAGTACTGGCTGAGATACCTGGACAGGGACATTCCTTTTACATACTCCATCAATATGTAAGTGTGATTCAGGCTGTTAGCGTGATAGTACTTCGGGATGCATCCGCATCTCAGGGTTTTCATTACCTCCAGTTCATGCTGGAATCTTGTGTGGTATGCCTTTATTTTAGGAGATGAGGAGGGGCAGGCTTTTACAAAAAACCACTCCTTCCAATCCTTGGTTACCTGGTAAAAAAGGCAGTCCGGCTGGCAGTCAGACACAGGATATATCTGTTCATAGTAATAGTTGCGGTAATACATGCAATCACCCCCCTCGCACTTGCTTATCATGAAGTATAACACAGGGATATTGCCCTTTCAAGAATAGGAGTTGGAAAATGTCGAATTATAAGGTTTTTTACCGCTCGGTAAAGTCTGCCGATACACACCACCGTGTAAATGAGGACTGTTATATGCATGTACAGTATTATATGATGAATGATGCCAAAATCAATGTGCTGGCGGTTGCAGACGGAATGGGAGGACTGAGCAATGGGGAGACCGCCTCAAGGTCGGCGGTTGCGGGTGCACTGGAAAGCGTGCACAGGGAACTGCTTCGCAGGTATCAGGATTCCAGAGGGAAGAACTTTTCCATGACCCATCACATTGAATGGCTGGAGGCCGCTGCCAGGACAGCATTGGAAGACGCCAATGAGGCTGTATGCGCCACAGCGGAACCCGGGGTGGAGACAGGAACTACATTAAGCCTTCTTTTACACATGGGTGACTGCGCGGTGGCTGCCAATGTGGGGGATTCCCCCATCTATTATTACCCGGCAGCGGAAAAAGAACTGGTACTTGTATCGGAGATACAGACCAAGGCGGAGATGGAGGCTTGTGCGGGCAGGTATGAACGGTTTTCCCAGGAATATTATGAACAGTCCCATATCATCATGAACAGCCTCGGGTCGTACACAAAGCTGCCGCAGGGCAGCGTCAGTATCAATGTACTGGAGGACGTGAGGCATGGTGACATGTTTCTCATTGGTTCGGACGGCGCCTTTGGACGTCTGAAGGCAGAGGATATCCTGGAACTGCTTGAGGAGGAACAGGGGGATGTATTCCTGGGCCGGCTGTTTTTTGAGGCGGGAAAGGATAAGGAGGACGACCAGACAGCTGTTTTATATATGATATGTGAGGGCTGACATATGGAGAAGACGTTGTGCAAAGGTGATGTGGTATGCAGCGGAACCAGGGAATACAGGCTTTTGGAAGATCCTGTCATGAATCAAGACAAGCTTAACTGGCATGTATTGGCAGCCGAAATGAATGTACCGGGCGATGCCAGGCGTTTCATGAAATATACTTTGAAAGATAACGTGGCTGCGTACCTTCCTCTTAAGCGGGAATCCAAATTCAGAATCAGGTATCCGTATATTGAACGTGTATATGATTATTTTGAAACATCCGGGCCGTTGGGGAGGGAAGCGGCATTCCTGATTGCAGAGTATGAAGATGGCGTGGACCTTAGGGAGTTCATCTGCCGGGAGGGCGGACAGGGGGAAGATACCCCGGTTCAGGAACGGCAGTATTTTTCCTATATGCTCCAGCTTCTGTATGCGGCTGATAATTACAGCAGCTATAACAGGTCGGATCCGCTGGTGCACCGGGACTTAAAGCCGGAGAATATCATGGTCAGCCGGGACGGCAGGCGCATCAAGATAGTGGATTTTGACTGGGCGCACACGGACCGGAGGGACAGGATTACCGGGCGCCTGTCATTCTCGTCGCAGAAAACAGGCGGGACACCGGGATATATGGATCCGAGGGCGGAACATCAATATGTATCTGATATACAGGCGGATATCTATTCCCTGGCAATGGTTTTCCTGTTCCTGCTGTCAGGCAGGGACTATATCCGGGATGATGAGATATATTCATACATGGAACCGGAAGGACGGGATTTAGCCTACCGGCTTCAGGTTTGGCGGCTGAAGGAACAGTACAGGCAGGAAAGATACAGGGGACTGCGCAATATCATCCAGAAGATGATGGATGTCTTTGAAAAACGCTATGATGGAGTCCGCAAGATTCTGTCTGATTTCAAAGGATTCCTGATTGGATACTGCGGCAGCCAGGAGGAGTATGACCTGTATTTTACATTTCCGGAGCTTTTGCAGGTACCGGAGACTATGAGAGGCAGGACAAGGGAACCAATTGTTGTCAGCCTGTATGACAATGAGAGTGACAGATATACATCACTGGAGATTGGCAGATATCAGATGAACGATGTCAGTATAGGAAAACATATGGTGATGAGTCTTTGTAACATAAAGCAGGAACTATACTACATACCCCTGGAAGAAAGCCTTAAATGTATCTCGGGCGCAGGGGAGGATATGAAAATCCGGTCAGGGGCGGAATTTGAATGCAGATACGGAAAATTGAGCCTTAGACTATACATGAAGAAAAGGGGAGGGGAATCCTATGAGGAATAGACAGGAACGTTACATGGGGATGGATGAAGACGAACTGTACCGTATGAAAATGGAAAGAAGCAGCCGCAGGATATCTCCAAGAAAGGATGAGGAAGAGGAAATCCTGGACTTGGGGGCGGAGGGGGAAGAGGAAATCCTGGACTTGGGGGCAGAGGACGCACAAGACTGGTATATGGGGACGCCGGAAACCGAAAATCAGGATTTAACGCAGATGGAGACAGCGGCCGCCCAGGAGAGGTACGGCTATATCAGACAGGATTCACGGCAGCCGGACATCCACAAATACGTTTACATACAGATTGTTATTGACGGGACATATTCATTTTCCACCTTATTTGCCGCTGTGTACCGTACCTTGGAGCATTTTACAGAGCACCTGAAAAGGGAAATCAGGAAATATGAGGGGGTACACTTCTTCTTTGGAGGAATGGTGATTGGTGACACAACATCGCAGATAACATTCAGGGAAGAGGAGTTCACGGAGAATCCGGACGAGTTCCTGAACGGGATCCGGAAGATAGAATTTACAGGCGGTTCTGATTCCGGATATGAGAATATTAACGACGCAATTGAGAATGCGGTCCGGTCCCTGGAAAATAACAGCCCAAAACGGGCGAACCGGGGGCTTTTGATGTTCACGGATTCCAGGCCTGAGGAGACAGGGGAATTTTCATTCCAGAATATTCCTGGCTGTCCCAACCATGGACTGAGGTTTGAAACGCTGTTTATGAAGGAGCCGCAGTATTATGTGCCTCTTTTCAGGAATGTGGATGGGGCGGGACTGCCTGAGAATAACCAAAAGAACGGAACCCATCTATATGATATTAAGCGGATTTTAAAGGACGGGGACAGGCTGATTGAGACGGTGGTGGATGAGATTCTGCGGCAATCCTCCATTCACTGTTAACAGGGGGAATGGAAATGGCACTTAAAGACTATACGAAGTCGTTTGCGGACAGGGTGAAGGTATGGAATGTGGTCTTTTGCATTCTCCAGAAGCAGAACCCGGGGAGAGACAATCTGCTCAATGAGAATCTGGCGTTGGCACAGGAGTACCTGCTGCGCAGAAAAAATGAAGATGAAGAGATTACCATGATACGGAAAGCCTTTGTTTTCGGGAATCATCTGATTTCAGCCAGGGATTTCGATGAGACGGACCTGGAGCAGATTTATTATGCGGGTTATGATATAGACCCATATGAATTCAGGCAGGCGCTCTGTATGGCTCTGCAGCTATTGAGACAGCAGGAAAAACGCGATGGACAGAATGATGTGGAGGGTAAGAACTTTCTTGTCATATTGGCTGATTCAGGTATTGGACGAACCAGCCAGGAGTATATGACAGCCGCTTTGCGGTATCTGGACCTGGATATGACCCCGGTTTTGATTAAGGGGGAACGGGATGACTGCGGCTGGATAGAATATTTTGTGGAGAGCAGGGGCGGCAGGATATATCTGGAACAGGAAATGGGACGATTCTGTCTGTAGAGGTTTGGGAAGGAGCAGATCAGGTGAAATCAGCTTATTTAGATGATGTTGCGGTCATGTTTGGCGCTGGGGGAATACCCGGGAAAGAATTTGAAAAAAAGTTTGAGTGTTGTATGAAGAATATGGACCTTAGCAGTATAGAGCTGGGGGGACGCATATACAAGAAGTTTTTTCCGGAGGAATGGCGGGGCTTATGGGAACGGTCACTGGCAGTTGAAAATGAATCATGGAAACTCAGTTACATGGTATACTGGGAAATGTATGTCCTGTTCAAGGATAATGGGGAGGATGGAAAACGGATACAGGATACAACTGAACGTATACTGAAAGAGGTTAGGAAGTGCGGACAGGAAGAAAAAGAGGAAATCCTGAAGCGGTGGATCCTGGCCGCATACAGTATGAAATGGAATGATATCCTGAATCCGATGGCTGTTTTCTATGATATGACGGGCCGGTATAGCGAATACAGTGGGTATGACAGGAAACTGATAGTGGATACCTTTCTGGAACAGGTGATTTCTGCGTGCGGGGCAGGTATTCAGGGGCGCAGTATGACTCAGCAGGAAAGACTCTCCATTCTCAAAGACTGGGTATCGGAATACATAAGATTCACGGATGTAGACATGCCCTATAAGAAGAGGGCGCTGGCGGCCGTTGTGGAGTGTATAGGGGATACATATATAAAAGAGCAGGACAGGCAGATAAAAAAAAACAGGAGTGCAGTAAGGTTTGGCTTTGTTGCACTTGTCCTGTCCCTGGGCTTCTTGGGCATATCAGCCGGTTTATATATGGGCAGGGCCGGTGAGCGGCGAAAACAGTATCTGGAGGATCCGGCTGCTGCCGTGGCGTCGGGGATAGCCGGAGGGGAAGAGCAGACCGGATTGGAAGAGGAGACTGGAGCGGAAAAGGAGATAGGAATGGCAGGGAAGACATCGGCGGTACCGGCGGGAAGACTGCAGACACAGTCCGGAATGGGCAAAATACTGGGTGGAACAGCAAATGAGGACAAAACCGCTGACAGGACCGTTGATTCCAATGGGGCGACCAGCTCGAACGCCATGATGCAGGAGGCCGACAGTGAAGAGGAAGTAAATTTCAGCCAGACAAAATCAATCGTTATAACGAAAGATATGAATATCAGGAATCAACCATCGATAGAAGCGGAAAAAATAGGGAGGGTCCCGTCAGGAGACAGGGTTGAGGCTATGGGGAAAAAAGGGGACTGGCTGAAAATCCGCTATACGGAAAGTGGAAGTGAAGAGACAATTGAGGGGTATATATTTTACTCCCTTCCAAAGTGACCGGATTTTTGCTAGTGCTCCATCCGGCGCCGGATTAGACTCCTTTTCATCGTCATCTATTCCATTTTACATAATATGGGAGGTATTGGGAATGAAGTTTGATTTTAAGGACCTGATGGCTTTCGGGATGTTTATTCTGGCGCTTCTGACGTTTATTAACCTGATTGGCCGGTGATGCTGCCAAGATTTAATTAGGGGTGTCAAAGACCTGGATTTATATATCTTTAGGAGACAGAAGGAGGGGATTTATGGTATGATGGATTTATCTTAAGGAATACAGGATGAATCCTGGCGAGGAGAATAAAAGGAATGCGTTTTGACAAGTATGTAATGGCTCAGATGAATAAAAAAATGATATTGAATATGATTATCCAGAAAGGCCCCATAAACCGGGCTGAAATAGCCAGGCTTTCCGGACTCAGTGTGCCTACCGTGATGAAAATTACAGATGAATTCAGCCAATCGCGCCTTATCCGTACCATTGGAAAAAGGGAATCCACCGGAGGGCGTCAGCCTGAACTGATAGAAATCAATAAAGAGGAATATTTCTGCATTGGCCTGGATGTGGGGCATAACCGGCTTAAGGTGGTGGTTATGAATCTGGCTGGGGAGATTAAGTTAAGGAGGGCCATTCCCACAGGTGACACCCTTCCTCCGGAAACCGCGATATACAGGATGATATCGTTGGTCCGCGAAATCCTTGGCGGGATGGGGGAACAGAAACAGAGGCTTCTGGGGCTTGGTATCGGCATGCCGGGGCTGTTGGACCCGGATACGGGGATGGTGAATTTTTCTCCTGATTTTGGCTGGGAACACGTGGATTTACTCGGCCGGTTTCAGAATGAGTTTGGATTTCCGGTCCTGATTGAAAATGCAAACCGTGTCATGGCATTAGGGGAACGATGGTTTGGGGCGGGAAGGAGTGCGGAGGATTTCCTGTGTGTGAACCTGGGGCATGGCATTGGGTCTGCCCTGGTGTTTGACGGTGAGATATATCATGGAAACAGCGGAAGCAGCGGTGAGATTGGTCATATTACCCTGGAAAAAGATGGCCCTTTGTGCGAGTGCGGCAATCACGGCTGTCTGGAAGCCCTGGCATCAGGGAGGGCCATTGCGAAACACGGGCTGGAACTGGCTGCCAGCGGAAAGGGGAAGAGGATCCTTGAACTGGCCGGAGGAAGGAAAGAGGAGATAGAGGCAGAAACCATATTCAGGGCAGCCATGGAAGGCGACGGTGAGGCAGAGGATATTCTTGACAATGCCATTGAGTATATAGGGATTGCCATTGCGGGAGTCGTGAATCTTTTCGACCCGGAGCTTATTATTTTTGAAGGAGGACTGATGAAGTCAAGCAGTTACCTTCTCCCAAGATTGAAAGAGACAATCCGCAGGCACCAGATGCATCTTGCGGGAAGGAACGTACAGCTTTTAAAGGGAAAACTTGGGGAGGATATAACTGCTGTCGGGGCTGCAACCCTGTTGCTGCAGGATTTGCTGAACCATGGCGGAGAGATAAAAAAAGGCCGTTGACGCGCAGGCCGCACGGACGTTTCCTTTGGGAAATGCTGTGTGGCCTTTTACATTCGGAAAATAAAAATGGATATAATGTATAGAATACAAAAAAAGATGTAAAAAAAACATTAGAAATGCACATAAATAACTTGACAACTGGATTTTGCAATGGTATATTATGACTATAAGAAAGTTAGTTCACTTAAATAAGTTGGATTAAAGATAATATCACAAAGAAAAGGCAGCTTGCTCAAAAAAAGAAAGGCAAGTTTCTTTTATCCCAACTTAGTTACTTCACTTAAATAAGTAGAACAGAGGAGCAGAAAATAAAATGTCCTGTCGTTTTGATAAATATGTAATGGCTCAGCTAAACCGGAAAAGCGTGATAGATATCATAAGGACGCAGTCCCCAATCAATAAAGCCCAGATTGCCAGACAGACGGGGCTGAGTATCCCCACAGTCATGAAGATAACGGATGAGTTTGAGCGGAATCATCTCATAAGGGTTAACGGCAAGGGAGAGTCCAATGGAGGAAAGAGGCCGGAACTGCTGGAGATAATCCCGGATGCCTATTACATAATTGGTGTTGATGTGGGGCGGAGCAGGATAAAGGCAATCATAATGGACCTTTCAGGAAAGCTGATTGTGAAAGAGAGTATAAAAACCGGCAGGACGGTCCCGTCCCAACAGCTGATTGAACGTCTGATTTATCTAATCCACCAGGTGGTCCAGGAAAGTAATATTTCCGTGAGCCAGTTCCTGGGACTGGGAATTGGAATGCCTGGCCTGCTGGATACAGAGAATGGGACAGTCCTGTTTTCTCCGGATTTCCATTGGGAGAATGTGGAACTGGTGAAACCCATAGAAGATCATTTTCCATTCTACACCATCCTGGAGAATTCCAACCGCGCAATGGCTATGGGGGAGCATTGGTTTGGGGCAGGTGTGGAATCATCCTATTTTATATGCCTTAACCTGGGACATGGGATTGGTTCTGCCATTGTACAGAATGGGGAGTTTTACAGAGGAAGCTGTGGAAGCAGCGGTGAGATTGGCCATATCACATTGGAAAAGGATGGTCCCCTGTGCAGCTGCGGCAATCGGGGCTGCCTGGAAGCGCTGGCTTCAGCCAATGCCATGGCAGGCCAGGCCAGGGAACTGGTAAGGCAGGGTAAGGGCCAGAGAATCCTGGAACTGGCACAGGGGAATGAAGAGAACATTGACGCCAAGGAGATATTTGACGCGGCCAAGGAGGGGGACGCCGCTGCGGCCTTGATTGTAGACAAGGCGATTGAATACATCGGAATTGGCCTGGCTAATTACATCAACCTTCTGGATCCGGACATGCTGATCCTGGCAGGAGGCGTTACCGGAGCAGGCGATTATCTGATAACCAGGCTGAAACGTGTCATCAAGGCGCGTCAGATGAAGTTCGCCGGAAGGAAAGTAAAAATCCGGATATCCAAACTTGGCAATGATGCAGCGGCCATAGGGGCAGCGTCCATCATATTAAAAGAGTTTATTGAAAATGGGGCAGCAATAAAATACGAACACAGGAAAAAGGAGGTAGCAACGTGAACAGTGGATATTTACTGGAGGCAGTTGACATAACAAAACAGTTTCCGGGAACCAAGGCACTGGACCATGTGAAGCTTCAGGTGAAGCGGGGCGAGGTCCATGCGTTATGCGGGGAAAATGGGGCGGGCAAGTCGACCTTGATGAATATTATCGGAGGTGTGTTTGCGCCAACAGAAGGAAAACTGTATTTTGAAGGAAAGGAGGTCCATCCCAGGAATCCCAGGGAGTCCCAGGACATCGGAATTGGATTCGTGCATCAGGAGCTGAGCCTCTGTCCCCACCTGACGGCTGCGGAAAATATCTATATAGGCAGGCAGCCGGTTAAGGCAGGCGGCAGGATTGATTTTTCAAAGATGTGGGAGGACGCGGATGAAGTGCTGGGGCGTTTCGGGGCTAATTTCAGTTCCAGGACGCTGGTATCCAACCTGACGGTCAGTGAACAGCAGCTGGTGGAGATTGCCAAATCCGTGTCCCAGAACTGCAAATTCCTGATTCTGGACGAACCCACCTCATCCCTAACGGATAAGGAGACAAATAAATTGTTTGAGGTGGTAAGGAACCTAAAACGCCAGGGCATGTCAATCCTGTTCATATCCCACCGGATGCCGGAAATCTTTGCCATATGTGACAGGGTTACTATTTTCAAAGACGGCACTTATGTGTGTTCCATGGATACAGAGGGAATTACCGGTGAGGATATCATAAAGGCCATGGTGGGACGTGAGCTTGGTAATCTGTATCCGCCTAAGAGCAGCCACATTGACAGTGCGGATGAGGTGCTTAAAGTGGAAGGACTGGGCGGACAGGGATTCAAGGACATAAGCTTCAGCCTGAAACGTGGGGAGATACTGGGATTTGCAGGGCTGGTGGGTGCCGGAAGAAGTGAAATCATGAGGGCCCTTTGCGCAATTGACCCGAAAACAGAGGGGACCATATATCTGGAAGGGAAGAAACAGGACTTCAGACAGTACCGGGATGCCGTTGATAAGGGAATCTGTTATCTGACAGAGGACAGGAAGTCCCAGGGATTGTTCCTGGAAATGTCCATACGGGACAATATGGTAAGCGCAAACCTGGATGCCGTGTCAAAAGGACCTCTGATTGACGACTCCCTTCAGGACCAGCTTTCCGATAAATATGTAAAGCAGCTGTCCATTAAGATTCCCGGCATTGAATATCCCATAAGCAGCCTGTCGGGAGGAAATCAGCAGAAATGCCTGATTGGGAAATGGCTTTCCATCCATCCCAAGCTGATTATCATGGACGAACCCACCAGAGGGATAGACGTGGGTGCCAAATCGGAAATCCATAGTCTGCTGCGGCGGCTGGCAGAGGAAGGAATCGGGGTAATCATAGTTTCAAGTGAACTGCCGGAGGTAATCGGGGTCAGCGACCGGGTGGTTGTCATTCATGAAGGCCGCATGTCGGGGATTATCGAAAAAGATGAGGTATCAGAGGAAAATATCATGCTATTGGCTTCCGGTGAGGCCCTGTAGCAGCTTATGGAGGATGGAAAGATGAAGAAAGACAATTGGATTAAGAAGTTTTTTGCCCAGAGGGAAATGGGGGTCCTGGCAATCCTGATTATAGCGGTCATCATTGTCCAGATGATTCAGCCTAAATTCCTGAATACTGCCAATCTGCGCAGCATTGCCATCAGTGTGGCAACCGACGGCCTGCTGTCCATCGGTCTGTGCCTGGCGCTGATTCTTGGAGGGATTGAGTTAAGCGTGGGCGGTGTGGCAGCGATGACCTGCGTGATTACCGGATTCCTGTGCCTGAACGGCACGAATATATGGATTGCGGCCCTTGCGGCCCTGGCAGCCGGTATATTTGTAGGACTTTTTAATGGATTCATGATTAGTAAGGTGGGACTGCCGCCGTTCATTGTTACCCTGGGTATGATGAACCTGTCAAGAGGGGTGGCATACATATTGACCGAAGGTTCCCCACTGTCCTTATCCGGGTATCTGCCGGACAGCTTCCGTTTCCTGGCCACAGGAAAAATCGGCGGTATTCCGATGATTTTCATTATTTTTGTAATCATAGCAGCAATAGCAGGTTTCCTGACAAAACGTTCCAAAGTATGCAGGGATATATTCTATGTGGGAAGTAATGAAAAGGCTGCCCAGTTATCCGCAATCAATGTGGATAAGGTGAAAATCAGCGTTTATGTAGTGATTGCAATGCTGTCTACCCTGGCAGGAATCCTGAGCCTGGGACGCTTCAACATGGCCACGCCGGAATTGAGCGTGGGCGCTGAGACAACCGCTATTTCAGCAGCCGTTATCGGAGGAACTTCCATGTCAGGCGGTGTTGGCTCCATATTCGGCACATTCCTGGGCATTGTATTGTTGAAGGTAGTCAATTCCGCCCTGGTCATGCTGAATGTATCCGTGTATTGGCAGGATTTTGTACAGGGATTGATCCTGGTGGTTGCAGTAACCATAGACTATATGTCCCACCGGAAAAAGGGCGGCATAAGCGTTCTGGAACGGTATCTGGGAATCATGAAAAAGGATGGCGCGGGTAAGGCGGCTTAATGTATGGATGGATTACAGGTGCGATGGCCACGCACTTGAATAATAGAGAAGGCAGACAAAATCAGTAAAGAAAAATGGAGGATTTGCAATGAAGAAGAGGAATGTGTTGGCAGTGCTGCTGGCCGCTGTCATGGCAGCAGGTATGGGACTGACGGGATGCGGCAGTGCGCCATCTGGTACGGCGGGGACAGATCCATCCCAGGAAAGTACGGGGGAAAGCCGGGCAGTGACCAGTTCGCCGGATGATGAATATTATATGGTCAGTTTTCTTTCAGGCATTGATTACTGGAAGACATGTTACAGGGGAATGGAGGATGCGGCATCGCTGCTGGGGGTGACCGCCAAGTATACAGGGCAGACGGATTCCGATGTTGCAGGTGAGGTGGCGGTGCTTGAGCAGGTTATCGCTATGAAACCCAAGGGGATTACCATTACATGTGTGAATTCCACCGCATTTAAGGATACCATTGATTCTGCAATTGAAGAGGGAATCTCCGTTGTATGTTTTGATTCTGATTCCCCCACATCCAACCGCTCTACGTATCTTTCCACGGGAAATGAGGATGCGGGCAGGGCCGCTGCCGAGTACCTGGTCCCGCTGTGCGCAAATAAGGGAAAGATTGCAGTGTTATATACGGTTGGACAGGAAAATACAGAATCACGCTTAAAGGGTTTTAAGGCTTGGTGTGAGGAAAATGCCCCGGACGTGGAACTGATATTGGTAAATGATGCAGGTGACACCACCACGGCTACCGATAACATGGCGGCAGCCCTTCAGGCGAATCCTGACATGGCAGGTGTGTTCTGTGCAGACGGAACCGCAGGCGGTGCAGGCCCGGTCGCGGTTGAGGAAAGCGGGCTGGAGGGAATCCATACGCTGGCCTTTGATGTGGATAAGACGGTCCTGGATAAGGTAAAGGACGGATCCATTGACGGTACCGTTGCCCAGGGGCAGTACAATATGGGATATTGGTCCATGATGATGATGTATGCAGAGGCAAATGGGGTATCCACCGCAGACCTTCCGGGATATGTGGACACAGGTGTCACCATTGTTACCAAGGATACGGTTGACCAGTATTATGTGAAGGATAACAAGGGCGGGCAGTTTACACCGGACCAGCTGAAGGGAGATCCTTCGGATGAATATTATATGGTAAGCTTCCTTTCCGGAATTGATTATTGGAAAACATGTTTCTCCGGAATGGAGGATGCTGCCGGATTCCTGGGAGTGACTGCCAAGTATACAGGACAGACAGATTCTGATGTTGCAGGCGAGGTAGCTGTCCTTGAGCAGGTAATCGCAATGAAGCCCAAGGGGATTACCATTACCTGTGTCAACTCCACTGCATTTAAGGATACCATTGATTCTGCGATAGAGCAGGGGATTTCTGTTGTATGCTTTGACTCTGATTCACCAAGCTCAGAGCGTTCCGCGTACCTGTCCACCGGTAACGAGGATGCAGGTAAGGCGGCAGCTGAATATCTGGTCCCACTGTGCGGTAATAAGGGGAAAATTGCCGTTCTGTATACAGTTGGACAGGAAAATACCGAATCACGTTTAAGGGGCTTCCAGGCCTGGTGTGAGGAGAATGCTCCTGATGTAGAGCTGGTTCTGGTAAACGATGCAGGTGATACCACAACAGCCACGGATAATATGGCGGCGGCGCTTCAGGCCAACCCGGACATGGCAGGTGTGTTCTGCGCGGATGGAACCGCAGGCGGTGCAGGACCCGTGGCAGTGGAGGAAAGCGGTCTGGAAGGAATCCACACATTGGCCTTTGATGTGGATAAGACTGTTTTGGATAAGATAAAGTCCGGCTCCATTGATGCTACGGTTGCCCAGGGGCAGTATAATATGGGATTCTGGTCCCTGATGATGATGCATGCCGAGGCCAACGGAATCACGGAAGCAGACCTTCCAGGATATGTGGATACCGGTGTGACCATTGTTACCAAGGATACGGTTGACCAATACTATGTAAAATAAAACATTGAAAAGAGGAAGATATCATGAACGGTTTTAATCATTTTTCTCCTACGGAGATTGTATTTGGATGCGGCAGGATTAATGAGATTGCCCAGCTGGCTGCCAGATATGGCAGCAGGGCGCTGCTGGTCACGGAAAGCATGGAAGGACCATTGGCACCTACATTTGCAAGGATAAAAAGTCTTTTAGAAGATGGAAACATCCAGGTGGAACAGTTTGACGGCGTCATACCGAACCCGACAACGGATGTGGTTACAAGGGGCGCAGATATGGCAAAGGACTTTGGCGCACAGGTGGTAATCGGCGTGGGCGGAGGTTCATCCATGGACACGGCAAAAGCAATCGCAGTAGAAGCCACACATCCGGGCACTGCATGGGATTACAATTGCCATACAGACGGACCGTCTGAAAGGACACTTCCCATCATTGCGGTAGGAACCACTGCGGGTACCGGTTCCCAGGCAACCCAATGCGCAGTAATCACTAAGACAGCAGACAAGGACAAATCCGCCATCTGGCACAGGAATATTTTCCCGCGGATTGCTGTTGTGGATCCGGAACTGACAGCTACCATGCCAAAGTCGGTGACTGCCCAGACAGGCTTCGATGCATTCTGCCACAATTTTGAGGCATACCTGTCAGTAAACACCAATCCGCTGGTGGAGGTAATGGCATTGGATGCCATCAGGCGGGTAGTGGAGTATCTTCCAAGGGCTTTGGCGGATGGCAGTGACATGGAAGCGCGCGCCCAGATGAGCTGGGTAGATACACTAGGAGGATTTACCAACTCCAATGCAGGTGTGACCCTGCCTCATGGACTTGGCATGCAGGTCGGGGGCCATTGCCCGAATGTAACACACGGTCAGGCGCTGGCTGCGATTTATCCGGAATTTACCAGATATACATATCCGGCTGCAGTTGGGAAGTTTGCAGCGGTAGGCCGTATCTTTAATCCGGCGCTTGAGGATGAGGATGATGATACGGCTGCTGAGAAGGCCTGTGTGGCCATTGACGGCTTCCTGAAGCAGATTGGATTGTGGATTGGCTTTAAGGATCTGAACGTAACCAAGGAAGATATCCGGGAAATCGCTGACTGCGGCCAGGTTTTAGGGGATTATCTTAACAATCCCAGGGTGGCCGGTATCGATGAGATGTATGAGATCCTTATGGCTTGTTATGAGCGGAAATAGGAGGGGAGCATTATGACAGAAACAGGAATTTTAAACAGGGAAATAGCGGCGGAGATGGCCAGGACCGGACATACGGATATGATAATCATTGCGGATGCAGGGCTTGCTGTCCCGAATACCACAAAGGTGATTGACCTGTCACTGGCTCCCAACCTGCCAACAGCCCTTCAGGTGCTGGACGAGGTCCTGAAACATTTTTCCGTTGAAAAAATAATCTATTCCCAAGCCACGGTGGATGTGAGTCCCACACGGGAACAGGAGTTTTTGAGCAGGTTTGACGATTGCGTGGAGCGTGAGGTGGTTCCCCACCCCGTACTTCGGGATGAACTGACACGGAAGGCAAAATTTGTGATACGTACCGGCGACTTTACGGCCAATTCGAATCTGGTGCTGGTCAGCGCGGGCGGGCCAAGATGGTATTGCGAAAAGTGATAAGGAGGTAGTAAACATGCTGCAGCAGGTTATGACATCACCAGGTGTGATTGAATTTAAAGAAGTACCTGTACCGGAGCCTGGAGAAGGACAGGTATTGATCAAAATCATGAAAATCGGAATATGCGGTTCAGATATACATGTGTATCACGGAGAACATCCCTTTACCAAATATCCGGTAACCCAGGGCCATGAGGTATCGGGCCAGATTACCGCCTTAGGACAGGGCGTTGAGGGACTGTCCGTGGGACAGAAGGTCACCATACAGCCACAGGTGGTATGCGGGGAGTGCTATCCCTGCCGCCATGGCAAATACAATCTGTGTGAAGAGTTAAAGGTAATGGGATTCCAGACAACCGGGGTAGCATCCCACTACTTTGCAGTCGATGCAGCAAAAGTGACCCCGCTTCCTGATGATCTGACTTATGATGAAGGTGCCATGATAGAACCGCTGGCCGTGGCGGTACACGCCATACGGCAGGCCGGGGACGTGTCCGGGAAGAAGATAGCTGTGCTGGGGGCGGGGCCGATTGGTATCCTTGTGGCACAGGTGGCAAAGGGGATGGGGGCAGATGCGGTCATGGTGACTGACATCAGCGATGTCCGCCTTGCAAAAGCCAGGGAGTGTGGCGTGGATTTCTGCGAAAACACAAAGAATGTGGACTTTGGACAGGCATTACTAAGCAATTTCGGACCGGACAAGGCAGATATCATCTATGACTGTGCTGGAAATAATGTTACCATGGGGCAGGCTGTCCAGTATGCCCGCAAGGGAAGCACCATCATACTGGTAGCTGTATTTGCAGGGATGGCGCAGATAGACCTGGCAGTACTTAATGACCACGAATTGGATCTGAATACCACCATGATGTACCGGAACGAGGACTATGTGGATGCAATCCGGCTGGTCAATGAGGGAAGGGTACAGTTGAAGCCGCTTATTTCCAGTCACTTTGCATTCAGGGACTATAAAAAGGCATATGAATACATAGATGCCAACCGCGAGAACACCATGAAGGTCATCATTAATGTGCAGGAATAAGCAAGCGGGCGCAAAAGGAAATATCCATCAATTATACGGGTAACAGTTGATTATACATCCGGTGAGCCGTTCACCGGATGTTTTCATCCTTAAAATAATATTAAGTGTTGGGATAATGGAGGAAATCATGGCGGGAAATATGGCGGAAAAGAGTAAAAAGGAACTGTTAAGATATGTTGGGAACATGCAGCAGATGGCTTACGCCAGGGAGATTGGGTATCAGGACGGCAGGGCTGGGGGCATGAAAGCGGTGGAAGTGAAATCAGGGGCTGTCCGTTTCACAGCTGCGCTGGACAAATGCATGGATATCATCCAGCTGGAGTATAAAGGAAATAACCTGAATTTCCTGAGCAAACCCGGATTACAGAACAGGGGGCATTATGATACCAATGGATCAGAGGCCCAGAGGAGCATAATGGGAGGTTTTATGTTTACATGCGGGGTGGGGAATGTGGGAGGGCCTGAAGATGGTGATGATGGGGAACCGCTGCCCATGCATGGAAGATTGCGTTCCACCCCGGCAGAGCATGTATGCATTGATGGATACTGGGAGGATGATTCCTATATTCTAAAGCTTTCAGGTGAAATGCGCCATGGAAAGCTGTTTGGGGAAAATGTGATGGTCCGGCGGGAAATAGTCACGTCTTTCGGGAGCAATGTGATTCACTTAAAGGATGAAATTGAAAATCAGGGATTCAGCGAAACGCCTTTTATGTATTTATACCATTGTAATATTGGCTACCCGATATTGGAAGAAGGTACCAGATTAATCATTCCGGCAGTGTCAACGGTCTTAAAAGGCGGGGATGAAGAAACAGACCTTCCGTGGCAGAAGGTCACGGCGCCTGTAGATGGCTGTCAGGAAGAAGTGTTTTACCACAGGCTTCTTGAAGATGAAAAAGGATGGTTCCATGTTGGGGCGGTTAATGACAACCTGGGTATAGGAGTCATGCTGGGTTTTAAGAAAGAGCAGATGCCATTTTTTACCCAATGGAAATCCATGGCTTCCGGTGACTATGTGACGGGACTGGAGCCATGTAACTGCCATCCCGCCGGAAGGGCCTGGGAAAAGAGGAATGGTACCCTTCAGATGTTAGCCCCTTTTGAGAAACGGACGGTGGAGCTGGACATCATAATTTTGGACAGGGAAGAGGGGGAGTGGGCCTGATGGGCCTGCCGGGACCGGGGGTGCTGACGGGATGTGGGAAAGAGGTGCGATACACCTTCCCATGTCTGCAGAAAATCATATTGTAATATTAAAATAGTAAAAGCCGCATGCCATGATAAAAAATCTGGCCTGCGGTTTTTTGCCTTTTTTAGTTAGGATAAAGGAATTTTGCTGATGCCCAGACGCTACGCCTTGCAATCAAAATTGCATAATGCTATAATCTTAATATTAAAAATCAGGAAAATACATGAAGCGCCTGGATTTTTGGTATTATGTGAAATTTGCCATTTGCCAGAACTGGGCTATCTAAAGCTGTATCCGACATACGAAGACAGCCGTGCGGGTATTTAATATGAAAATAGACTTATTGGGTTCGATTTTTAGAGGATTCCTTATTAATGTACAGAAACAGTAAGCTATATTTCAGCCTTAACGGTGGACATTTGCATACATGTAGGAACAGATAAAATAATCATATAATGGAGGAAAAGCAATGACTGGAAAGCGTGCGGATTATATAACATGGGATGAATATTTTATGGGGGTTGCCCTGCTGTCAGGCAGACGGTCCAAGGATCCCAGCACCCAGGTAGGTGCGTGTATCGTGAGCCAGGACAACAAGATTCTGTCCATGGGCTATAATGGGTTCCCAAAGGGATGCTCAGATGACGAATTTCCATGGGGTAAGGAAAAACAGGAGGAAGACCCCTATAATTCCAAATATTTCTACTCCACACACAGCGAGTTAAATGCTATCCTTAACTACAGGGGAGGAAGCCTGGAGGGGAGTAAGCTGTACGTGACCCTGTTCCCATGCAACGAGTGTGCCAAAGCCATTATCCAGGCCGGAATCAAGACCATTATCTATGGGGAGGACAAGTATGCAGAGACTCCTGCTGTCAGGGCGTCCAAACGCATGCTGAATGCAGCTGGTGTGCGTTACTACCAGTACCAGCCCACGGGCAGGAAGATTGAAATAGAGGTATAAATTCCATGAAAATATTACTGGTGGCTGTCAACGCCAAGTATATCCATTCCAACCTCGGTATTTACAGCCTGAAAGCATATGCTGGGCAGCAGCTGGACAGTCTCCGGCCGCGGCAGGCCACAATTAAACTTGCAGAATATACCATCAACCATCAGATGGATGCCTGTCTGCAGGACATTTACAGGAGAAGACCCGATGTAATCGGGTTTTCCTGTTATATCTGGAATATCGAAGCCATCCGCGCCCTGGCAGCCGACCTTAAAAAGGTACTGCCCGGCATTCCCATCTGGTTTGGCGGACCCGAGGTATCCTTTGACGCTGAGAAGGTTTTGAGGGAAAATCCTTCTGTCACAGGAGTCATGAAGGGTGAGGGAGAAGAGACATTTGCACAGCTGGCCCAGTATTATGTGGATAACCTGAGGGAAAAAGAAGGATATTGTGGAGGAGCAGGCCAGGACGGGGAGGGGGATATATGTGGCCAGTCAGATGCCAGTGGCTCTTCTGTCTGCGATATGGCAAACGCCAACGGCCTTCCCTGCTGCGATATACCAGGTGCCGCTACTCCCCGTCCTGGCTTGTCAGAAATCCCCGGTCTGACTTACCGCAATCCTGATGGTACAATCACAGATACAGGAATCCGTCCGGTGATGGACCTGAGCAGGATTCCATTTTCCTATCATACCGTGGAATTGGAGGATTTGGAGCACAGGATTATCTATTATGAAAGCAGCAGAGGCTGTCCATTTTCCTGTAGTTACTGTCTTTCATCCATAGACAAGCAGGTGCGGTTCCGGGATTTGGAACTGGTTAAGGAGGAACTTCGCTATTTCCTGGATGCCAGGGTCCCGCAGGTGAAATTCGTGGACAGGACGTTTAATTGCAAAAAGAGCCATGCCATGGCCATCTGGAAATTCATACAGGAGCATGACAACGGTATCACCAACTTCCATTTTGAGATAGCGGCCGACCTGCTGGGTGAAGATGAGATGGAACTTCTCGCAAAGATGCGCCCCGGTCTGGTGCAGCTGGAAATCGGCGTTCAGACCACCAATACACAGACATTGGAGGCCATACGGCGTAAAACCGACCTGCAGGAAATACAGCACATTACCGCCAGGATTAACCAGGGCAGGAATGTACACCAGCATCTGGATTTAATTGCAGGACTGCCCTATGAAGGCATGGACAGCTTCCGGCGTTCCTTTAACGACGTGTATGCCATGGAGCCGGAACAGCTTCAGCTGGGGTTCCTGAAGGTGCTGAAGGGTTCTTATATGGAAGAGATGGCTTCGGCTTACGGACTTACCTACTCATCCATTCCTCCCTATGAAGTCCTCTCCACCAGATGGCTGTCCTATGACGGCATTCTCGAATTAAAGGAAGTGGAGGATATGGTGGAGGTCTACTACAACAGCAGACAGTTTACCTGTACGCTGAAAGCCTTTGAGAAGGAGTTCACATCCCCATACGATATGTTTTACTTCATGGGAGAGTATTACAGGAACCGCGGACTGGCGGGGATCAGCCACAACCGGATTGCCAGGTATGAAATCCTGTTTGATATTATAAGCGAGCGTCTCATTTCGCGCAGTGGACAGACCTATGATGTAATGGGGCATGCAGGTAATGCGGCCGTGTATGCAGATGATATAACCGGGCATGCAGGTAATGTAACCATGCATGCAGATGATATAACCATGCATGCAGATGATATAACCATGCATGCAGATGATGTAACCGGACATGCAGATGATATGTCCAGACCACACTGTCCGAAACAGCAGGCCAAGCCGGCGGAACCGGCCCATCTGGATAATACGCCCCAACGTGAGCTGGAAACATACCGTGACCTTCTTATGACTGACCTTTACCTTCGGGAAAATGTCAAAAGCCGTCCTGGATTTGCCCGTGACCAGTCAGCGTTCAAAGCCCAAATAAAGGATTTCTTCATAAAAGAAGAAAAGGCCCCGCGGTATCTTACAGACTACAAAGGTTATGATTCCAGGCAGATGAGTAAAATGGCCCATGTGGAAGCCATGGCTGATGGAACCCTTGTCCTGTTTGATTACAGGAACCGGGATTCTCTGACCTATAATGCCAGGGCATGTGTGATAGATAAGACTGATAATGGATAAAGGAAGTAAATAATGAAAAAAACAGCAGTAAAAGCCCAAACAGTAAAGGAATCAGCAATGAAAGCCCCAACAACAAAAGCCCCGGCAGCAAAAGCCCCAACAACAAAAGTCCCGACAACAAAATCCCCGACAACAAAATCCCCGACAACAATCCCGCCATCCCCCGCCCGCCCATCCGCCTCCAAGCCCTCATCTGGAAAACCGTCCAAAAAACGTGAGACAAAAAAGGAGCAGGCCGCCCGGATTGAACGCATCCTCAACGCGCTGGACAAAGAGTACGGAACTGAATACCGGTGCTACCTGAACCACGAAACCCCATGGCAATTACTGATTGCCGTCATCATGAGCGCCCAGTGCACGGATGCCAGGGTTAATATCGTGACCGCGGACCTGTTTAAAAAGTACGACACCCTGGAGAAATTCGCGGCCGCCGACCTTAAGGAGCTGGAGAAAGACATCCATTCCACTGGCTTTTATCATATGAAGGCAAAGAACATCATTGCCTGCTGCAAAGACCTGGTGGAGAAGTTCGGGGGCCAGGTGCCGGATACAATAGAAGATCTGACCTCCCTGGCCGGCGTTGGACGCAAGACTGCCAACGTAATCCGCGGCAATATTTACAATGAGCCAAGTATCGTGGTAGACACCCACGTGAAACGGATTTCCAGGAAGCTGGGGCTTACCAAGGAAGAGGACCCGGAGAAAATCGAATATGATTTGATGAAGGTACTGCCGAAGGACCACTGGATTCTCTGGAATATCCATATCATAACCCTGGGAAGGACCATCTGTATTGCCCGCAGGCCGGGGTGCGGCCAGTGCTTTCTAAGGGAAGATTGCCCGGGCCGCGAAGAATAGGAGAAAATGTAAAACAATGACAAATTCATACATAGCCCTGGACCTGGAAACAACGGGACTGGAGCCAAAGCAGGAGAAAATAACGGAGATAGCCGCCTTAAAAGTAGTGGATGGCGTCATTTCCCAAAGATACGTCACATTTGTAAATCCAGGCCGGAGCCTTGGAGCATATATTACCCAGCTCACAGGAATCACGGACGGGATGCTGGAGGACGCGCCTCCCATTGAGGAACTCATAGAAGATGTGGTGAAGTTCTGCGGTGACCTTCCCCTTCTTGGCCATAATATCCGGTTTGATTACAGCTTTTTAAAACATGCGGCGGTCAACCGGCGTCTGGAGTTTGAACGTGAAGGCATAGACACCCTGACACTGTGCCGTGCATTTATGACAGGAGAGACCAGGAAGAACCTGTCCTGTGCCTGTTCCTATTTCCATGTTCCACAGTCCACGGCCCACCGGGCCCAGGCGGATGCGGAGGCTGCCCATCTGCTCTATCAGGAGCTGATGTCACGCCACGGCCAGGACCAGCCAGCCATGTTTGAACCCAAACCGTTGATTTATAAAGCAAAAAGGGACCAGGCGGCTACAAAAAGGCAAAAAGAATACTTGCAGGATTTATTAAAATGTCATAGAATAGACATAACTGTGCAGATAGAAGACATGAGCCGCAGTCAGGCATCGCGGATGATTGACACCATTATCTCCCAGTATGGAAGAATACCAAGACAAATCTCTTAAAAAGAGTGGTCTGCAGCAGACTAAGTAAGAGATTCTGAGGCATATTATTATAAAGAGGTGAATGTACATGATGAATATGAGTGATCCTAAATTTAAGAAAATCATTTCCACTGTCATTGTAGTAGTTTTAGTGCTGGCAATGATCGTGCCCATGGCGCTCAGTGCTTTGATGTACTAAGTAGTACTGGTGCTGGGATTCTGGATCCGCAGCATTGAATTAAAACCGGGAAGAGGAGAAATTATGAGAAAAGCAATAGGAAATGCCGGATTGGCGGCAGTCATCAGTATGGGGCTGCTTGCGGCATTTCCAGTGATGGCCTGGGCCGCTCCCGTACTGCCTGAGGGTATCAGCGCAGGCAGCCAGAGTCTGGCGGGGATGACGGCCGAAGAGGCAAAGGCAGCGGTGGAACAGTATGTGGACGGATTGGCGGGTCAGAAGGTGATTCTGAGCGTGGACGGACAGGATGTGGAAACCACGGCAAGGGAACTGGGCTTTCACTGGAGCAATGAACAGGCAGTAGACGAGGCGGCCAGCCAGTATGCGGGAGGCAGCCTGATTAAACAGTATATGGTCCAGAAGGACCTGGCGGCGGCGCCCGTGGACCTGGAACTGGACACGGCGGTGGATTCCGATAAGGTAAAAGCCTTTGTGGACACCCAGTGCCAGGCTGTGACGGCACAGCCCCAGGATGCGTCCATTACAAGGGAGAACGGCCAGTTTGTCATCACGGACTCCGTGGCAGGCAAGGTGGTTGACGCGGCGGCAACAGAAGCAGCGCTCAACGAGGCCTTGGAAGGCGGATTGGAAGAACCAGTTAAGGTAACGGCCCAGGTAACGGAACAGCAGCCTGCCATTACAAGCGAGGACCTGGCAACCATTCAGGATGTGCTGGGGACCTATACAACCGATTTCAGCAGCAGCGGCGCATCGCGCTCCACCAACCTGGCAGTAGGCGCGGCCAAGATAAACGGCCATCTGCTCATGCCCGGGGATGTACTTTCCGGCTATGAATGCCTGCAGCCATTTACAACCGCTAACGGCTACCGCACAGCGGCGGCTTATGAGAATGGCCAGGTAGTTGACAGCATTGGCGGAGGTGTGTGCCAGATTTCCACCACACTGTATAATGCATCACTGGAAGCGGAAGTGGAGATTGTCCAGAGACAGAACCACTCCATGATAGTAACCTATGTCAAACCGTCCAGGGATGCTGCCATTGCAGGCACATACAAGGATCTTAAGATTAAGAACAATTACGGCACCCCCATTTATGTGGAGGGGTATACCGAAGGCAAAAAACTGACATTTACCATTTATGGTAAGGAAACCAGGCCGGCTAACCGCAAGGTGGAGTTTGTTTCGGAGACAATTGGAAGCACCAGCCCGGGAGAACCCCAGCTGATTGTGGACAATTCCCTGGCTCCAGGCGCCCAGGTCAAGGTACAGTCTTCCCATACAGGACTTAAGTCCAGGCTTTGGAAAGTGGTGACCGTGGACGGCGTGGAGCAGGAAAGGACCCTTCTCAACAAGGATACCTATAATGCGTCCAAGGCAATCTACCGGGTAGGGCCAGCCCTTCCGGCTGTTGTACCCCCGGATCCCAATATGACAGCGCCTGTGGAGACGGCCCCGGCGGAGACAGCGCCAGCAACCGGCGTTGACGGCGGACCTGG
>OLOS01000463.1_pt1 | contig 43461 bp, 44 predicted proteins | sample 1672631 | NCBI WGS metagenome assembly OLOS01 (sample SAMEA3136707, study PRJEB25190) | human gut metagenome | biome: human gut; feature: human-associated habitat; material: faeces | place: Austria | collected 2013 | reverse complement strand
AGAGCCTGCTGATACCTGATTTATTCACTTTGAAACTTATTATACGAGGAGGCTTGCAGATGAACCAGCTGGAACTACTCATTGAGAAGATGACAGCAGAATTTGAGACTTTCCGCGCCTGGCTGCTCACACAGCCGCCGGAGGAAATACTCGACCACACTTTTGAATACACGACCAAGCAGGACATCCTGATGCACACGGAGTCCGTAGACCTGTCTCTGGCGCAGCTTGAAACGCTGCTGCACATGCAGTCGCCGTTGGAGGAAGTGTTTGAGACTTACCGTAATACGGACAGCGACCTTCTGATGCTCGAAATGCACGACGCTATGGAGACCTGCGCCGATGATACTATGGCCGTTCAGCGCACGGCCCCGGTCTACACCCAGCCGCCGGACTACGCCCGCGAACACGGAGAGCTGGAAAAGTACCGAGAATCCAGCCGCCTGAACGGGCTCTGCAAGGAGGCCATAGAGCAGGCCGTCCGGGATAACTACCGGGACAACCGCCTCGACGCCGACGCCGTCTGGCGCAACGTCACCGCGCAGTTCGGCAGCAAACGCGCCGCCTTCGTCCTCGCCATGACAGTCAGGGAAAAAGACTTCGACGGGCGCTTTTCCCGTGAGAACAAGGCCTGGGCCAAGTCCCAGCCTCTCCCGCCCGACCCGGAGCGCCGTGGCCCGTATTGCAGCTATGTCGTGGACAAGGCCCACCCCGTCCTCACCGACGCCCTCGTCACCCACGCCCGCCGCGAGCTGGAGTGCGAGAAGAAGCCCTCGGTCATGGAGAAGCTGCAAAGCGCCGAGACGCCGCCGAGGTCTGCGGCAAAGGCCGCAGTACCGGAGCTGTGAGCCGGAAGCGAAACGTCAAGCTGGAGTTTTGGGTCACGTCCGACGAGAAGGAGCAGATAGAGCAGAAGATGGCTGAGCTCGGCACTGAAAACCTCAGCGCATACCTGCGCAAGATGGCCATAGACGGGCGCATCCTGAAGCTCGACCTGCCGGAGCTGCGCGAGCTGCTCTCGCTCATGCGCCGGTACAGCGGCAACCTCAACCAGATCGCCAAGCGCGTAAACACCACGCATCGCGTCTACGCCACCGACCTGGAGGATATACAGACGTCGCAGGCGAAACTCTGGCAAAGCGTACGTGACTTGGCGCTCAGTCTGGCTAAGCTAAAATGACAATTACCGCGCTGATAATGATCATATTGCTCAGTATTGTTCAAGTAAGTCATATGGGGTTTTTGTTAGAATAGAGGAATGCTTCTGTATTAGCAATGTTTTTTCTGCACCGCATGGACGCAACAACAGCTGAAATATCCCCTAACAATACCATTTGCCACTGCATCCGGGCACAGCATTTTAATCGTTTTTCATGCAGTTATAGAATCCTATAAAAAGGTAACATATCTCACCAAATTCCTACATCTATTACCTGATTATTTTATGTTTTGGCGTTTGCAATGAAAACAAATTAGCGTTTTTATACTCTATATGTTATGTCTCGCTTTCAGTTAATTGCTTTTGCGGTTAAAACAAGGCTTCGATTTTGTGCAACAAATAATATAAAATATTTATTGTCGTTTCGTACATTTTTCTTGACAATGTTGACAAAAACAGGTATTCTACAAGTAGAGAAAATAACGGTTGACACGTGCTCTGTTTTATGGTAGCATAAATGCCTCGTTTTGACAGAATACCTGCAAGATTCTATTATATAATACTATAGGTGGATGCGGTAATGCTGAGTGGGATTAAAGAAAAAGTAAACGGTGATTTAACAAGCCCATTGCGTCTTAATATCTTAGTGTATTCGTGTACGTATTTATTAAGTATTATATTTTGTCTTGTGTCATGTTCAGATTCATCGAGCCTTTTTGAGCTGGAGTTTCATTCTTTGCTTAAAGCGCTTGCTGATTCACTTGTTCCAACCACAGCAACGTTAGTATTAAGCAATACCATCCAAAATATGGTTTTGATTAGTCAGGCGCAAGTTAAGAAGTTTGCGCTGTCTGTGTGGTCATTAATTGCTGTTGTTGCATACACTATGCTCTATGCTTCTTACAGGAATGTAGAGAATGGTTATTTTCACTGTCTTATTGTTATTTTTTCCGCAGGCATCGTTATCTTAGAATTGTATGCTATTGCGCAAGTTGAAGAGGAAACACGGATGAGCAAAGTTAACGTTAGTATAAGTGGTTAGTATTAAATTTTATTAGGAGAATAATATGTAGGAGAGCTATTATGAAGGTATTATTAATTTTATTTCTTTTAGTCGTTTGCTATATAGTTGTATTTGTTGTTTATAAGTATCTCTCTCACAAGCGCGAAGAAGCTGCTGTTGTGATGGATTGTAGTCATGATATTTTGAGTGAGATTAGAACAAATAATACTTATCCGTTAATTCTGGATGTTTTCACTTCTTTGAATGATCAATTGTCAAGATGCAACGAAGAACTGCATATGGATCTGCGAGGTTATTTAGATGTCGAAGAAACGAAATGAAGAGTCAAGACATTACGCCAAACTATGGGAGAACGTCATAAAGCAGGTGCTAAGGGTTGTCGAAGAAGAGTGTGATCCAGAATTTGTTAAAAGTTGTTCTTTAAAGATTAAGTCACAGGATAAGTTAAAAGCAGAATTAGAAAATAAGTATCGTTTATTGAGGCGCGAATTAAAAGAGTCTTGTTATGGTAATGCGTCAGATAGCGGATCTTTAGATGGACGAAAACTAGCGGCTATATTTTGCAAGTCGTTAATTATAGAAAAAGCGTTTCAATTTGATACTACGAGAGCCTTAGAGTTATTAATGAGGCGCAAAGCAGAACTATCCCCCAAGGCGTTCAACCTGTGGGTTGTTCATAACGTATACATAAACTATAAAGCAGCTTACTATGTAAGCTTACAATTGGTTTATTTAACACTTTTAGAGCGATTACTTGCCTCTGAAGAAACGAAATCAAAAGGATTGAAACTTAATAAGATTGGGCACCTTTATAAATATCCTTCTCCCAGTAATGTAGATGGATTTGACGTCAATGTAATAATAGGAATTGCACGCGCCGATTTAAACAAAAAAGATTTTGATATGTTCCTTTTTGCCATGCAATTGTATCAACTTGAAATGTATACAATTGAAAAGCTTAATTCTGAGTTTTGTGAGTAAATGTTAAGAAACATAATTGTCTTAATTAGATTTAATTGTTTAGAATTATGCAAATGAATAGGGGCCGTGGCCGTGAACAATAGTTTTGTCAGGAGTTGAGCTGCATAAATAGCGCAACTCCTGCTCTGTTGTTTAATGTGTATATGAGTTTAAAGCATGACTTTAAAATAGCAAAGTAAAAAGCATTATAAGGTGGTGTCAACAGTTTTTTGCAAGTTGGCTTGTAACCTCTGACGTGAATGAAGTTAGCCAGCAATGGAGACCTCCGCAACGGAAGCTGAACACTGGAACTTCGATTTTTATATTTCCTTTCATACACGGGCTTTTTGTCGTATTGGTTAACGATTGGCGTATATGCACTGTAATTATTTCATTGCTAGCCCCTTTTGAAGCGAATAACATAGACGTTATTAGCGATGCAAAGCACCTTAAGCTTGACGAAGTGCCACAAAAACTTTTATACTCAAGTGCAACGAATGTATGGTGGCCTCCGCCGATGTGATCGTGGCCTATGTTACGCACGAGTGGGGCGGGGCTGCAAAGACGCTCGAATACACGCCGCATCCTTGCGCTGTCCGGTGAAACATTGTATTCTGAACACGGAGGTGAGGAAAATGCGTATCCTTTTGAAAATACTTTGCGTGCCAGTTGTGGCCGTGCTTGCGGTGGCGGGCTGGTTCTTCACGTTTTTGCTTAGCGTTTCCGCCGCCGTGCTCGGCATTGCGGCGGTGGTTCTTGGGCTGCTCGGGCTGTTTATTCTCATCCTGGACAGCGCCGTGAATGGTATAATAGTGCTGGGCGTCGCCTTCCTCATAAGCCCCTACGGGCTGCCGATGCTCGCCGCGTGGCTCATAGCTCAGCTGCACGGACTGAGGTACGCCATCCAGGACGCGGTCTACGGCTGAGGGGGTGGCGGCATAGCGGTAACGCGGATCATACCCATGCACGGCGGCAAGAGCGTGGCTTCGGCGCTCAAGCTCCGCACGGACTATGCAATGAATCCAGATAAAACTGAAAATGGAAAACTGATCTCCGCGTTCGCCTGCGACCCCCACACGGCGGACGCGGAGTTTTTGCTGGCCAAGCGGCAGTACAGGCAATTCACGGGCCGGGAGCAGACGAGCGACGTCATTGCCTATCAGGTGCGCCAGTCCTTTAAGCCGGGTGAGGTAACGGCGGAGGAGGCTAATCGCATTGGTGTGGAGTTCGCCGAGCGCTTCCTCAAGGGCAAACACGCATACATCGTCTGCACCCACACTGACCGGCGGCACATCCACAACCACATTATTTTCAACTCCACGACGCTCGACTGCCGGGGCAAGTTCGACAACTTTTGGGGCAGCTCGCGGGCGGTGAGGGCGCTGAGCGACACGCTCTGCATCGAGCACGGGTTGTCCGTCGTCGTGGCTCCTAAGCGCCGCGGCAAGAGCTACAACAAGTGGCTTGCCGAGCAGCGCCCGAGCCTGCTCATAGACATTCAAGCCAAGCTCTCCGAGGGCAAAGGCGCGGGCTATGAGCGCTGGGCGAAGGTGTTCAACCTCAAGCAGATGGCCCAGACCATAAACTTTCTCAAAGAGAACGGCGACATGGACTTCGACGAACTCTCGCGCAGAGCCGAGGCCGCGAGTGAGAAGTGCAGCGCCTTGACCGAGAAGCTGAAGGCGACGGAGGCGAGAATGTCCGAGGTCGAGGAGCTGAAAAAGCAGGTCATAAACTACCTGCGGACGCGGGAGACTTTCCGCGCGTACAAAGCCTCCGGCTACTCGAAACGGTATTTAGCCGAGCACGAACAGGATATCCTTCTGCACCGCGCAGCTAAAAAGGCGTTCAATGATCTGGGCCTTAAAAAGCTCCCCGCGGTCAAGGCCCTCCAAGCCGAGTACGCCGCCCTCCTCGCAGAGAAACGGGCCGCATACCCGGCCTACCGCGAGGCCAGAGCTGAGATGAAAAAGCTCCTGACCTACCGCGTCAACGCTGAGGCGATACTTAACGTTGATGTAAAGGCTGACGTGAGGCAAAAAGAGCATGGGCAGCGTTGAGCCGTCCATGCTCTTTTATTTACTTTGCCTCTTGGAACTCCATACCTCAGGTGTACCCTGCAAGAAGCTGATGCTTGAGCTCCGTCATTGCGTCGAGGGCTTTATTAGTTGTGGCGAAGAACTCGTTGCTACTTACCTCAGAATAGGGCACATATGTGGATGTGCCGGAGGTAGGGCAGATGACGTTGTCCCTGTCCTCGAGTGCGAACAGAGGGGTAATGAGTCCATAGTTATAGAGTTTCCATACAGGCAGATCGCCCTCCTGCGGGACCTCCTCATCCGAAATAAAGGCCAGGTATTCGCTGCCGAGTTCAGGAAAATTGATGAACCCCCGCTCTATGAAACGTTGTCCCTCACGCACTATAGCGCGCCATCTGTCGGATATGAGGTATATTTCCTCGCCTTCGGAAAGGCCCTCGCCCTTTATGAGCTCCGTGACCACGAAGCTCTGCCTAGCAGTTGAGAACATATACTCGATTTCCGCCGTCGGGCGCACCCTGACTATAACCGGAGCCTGCGGCAGAGCCTCACGCATCTCCGAGACTGTGAACAGGCAGGCCTCCTCAGATATCTCCGCAACCTGGAAGTACTCCAGATATCCCGGCTCAGATGTAATGTCCGTGTATGTGAAGCGGTTTATTAGCCCGAATACGGCGAAGCCGAGCACGATCACGGCCACAGCCAGCGGGAGGATCCGCCTCCTCATGACCCCACCTCCGTCTCCTGGACCCGTCCGGCCTCTATGCGGTAGAGCTTGTCGGCCAGCAGACGGATATCGTCACGGTTGTGGCTTGCGAGCAGGATGAGCGCCCCTCGCTCCTTTTCCTCCAGGATGAGCCGGCGTATCCTCACCACGCCCTCGTCGTCGAGGCCGTTTGTCGGCTCGTCCAGCATGATGACGTCGGGCCGCTCCATGATCGCCTGTGCGATGGCCAGGCGCTGTTTCATGCCCAGCGAGTATTTGCGGTAGACCCGTTTGTCAGCCGGGTCGAGGCCGACACGTTCCAGGGCGTCATGTATGTTCTGGTCGGAGGCAAGCCCCTTGAAGCCTGCGAGGAACCTGAGATTCTCAAAGCCTGTGAACTCCGGGTAGAGGCCCACATTTTCGAGCACGATGCCGAGGCTGGGCAGGACGGCAAAGTCCTCGCGCAGAGCTTTTCCGTCCAGCAGGACCTTTCCGCCAGTCAGTGCCATGAGGCCCGAGAGCGCGCGAAACAGCATGGTTTTGCCCGAGCCGTTCCGGCCGACAAAACCGTATACCGTGCCGGATTCAAGGCTGAGATTCACATCTGAAAGTATTTCCCGCCCCTTTATCGTCTTGCAGAGTCCCTGTGCTTCCAGCCGCATTTTATCCCCCGCTTTCCATGTCGGACACGATGAGGTCGTGCCGCTGCACTATTACCACGCCGGCCACGAGCGCCGCCAGCGCCAGTATTGCCGATATTATGAGAGAGCTCTCAATGCGCATCGCAGCAACGTCGCCGAGCAGCCGGTTTCCCTGCCAGCCCAGAACAAGACAGGACATTGGATTCAGCCGCAGCAGCTCGTAAACCGGCTCTCTAAAGAGCGCAAAGAGACTGATGAGAACGAGCTGCACCGCCGTCAGCCCGGTAAAAGCCGCGCTGCTGCCCGTAAAGATCGCGATCAGATTCACAAGAAGCGCTGCTCCTGCCGTCCAAAGCGTGTATATTCCGAAGTGGAAGCCCAGATACAGCGCTCCTCTCAGGTCGAACAGCACCTCCCAGCGCAGCAGCGCCGTACACAATGCGGCCGCCAGGAGCAGAGCCTGATACAGTGCGGCTGTCAGCAAAAGCCCAGACGCCTGACGCAGATACCAGCCCCGCCGCCCGGGTATCCTGGAGAACACGTATACGCTCGCCGTGCACCAGTGGCGGTACAGCGTTACGCCCGCCAGCGCCTCAAAGACGAAGGTGGGCACCAGCCGCAGCGAAAATGTCAGCAAGTCTGTAAGCGACAGGCCCAGCGGGAAACTGCCCCTTGAGCCGCTCAACTGCAGTACCAGTTCGGAGAGCGTTATCTGGCCGCCATATGGATTTATGTAAACCAGAGACAGCCAGATACCGAAGAGCGGAGCCGGCAGGAGCACATACAAACGTTTCATCTCAGGCAGTCCTTCCTGGAGGCGTGACCGACTGCGAGCAGCGACAGGCCCAATATGAGCAGCAACAGCAGTCCGAAGACGAGGTCGTTCCGCGGCAGGTCACAGAAGAGAAGCAGGCTGTTGTACCAACACATATTCAAGAGCGACGCTGCCTGGAGCCCGATAAAGACAGGCAGCAGGAGCAGTACGCGGAACCTGACCCGCCACAGCGCGGACAGAGCCAGCGTCAGCCCGCCGAACACTCCGGCGGCCGCTCCGAAATACAGGGTGCATACTACGGCGTAGAGATAGGGCGATAGCTGATACAGCCACGGGAACTGATAGGCTGCTTCGCTGATGTGGAGCTCCACGTCGTATATCGAGTAGTTCATGAAATCACCCTCAGCCTGCAGAGGGAAGGAAATGCAGTTGAGAGCTATCTCAATGAGAAAGGGCAGGACAAACACCAGTGCGGTCACGAGGAAGGCGGCGAGGTATCTTGAAAAGAGGTAGGTCCTGTGCCCAAGCCTTGAGGCGAGCAGGACCTCCTCACCGCTCTGCTGCTCCGCCGCCAGAGAAAGGCCTGCCGGCAGACTGACGAGCAGAGGAAACAGCTGAATGAGCCTGAGCGCGGAATCCGCGTTCCAATTTGTGCGGTTGTAACTGAGTGAGAGCAGCTTCATGGGCTGATACATGGAGAGCAAATCATGACCGCGGAATTCCAGAACGTTGTATGTGAAATTGAGCAGTACGAGCGCCAGAAGCAGAAGAAAGGTTGCCACGGCTCCCCTGCGCCGGAGAAGAAAACGGGTTTGTTTTACAGTTGCCGAAATGAGCATCCGGAGCACCTCCCGCATCAGCCGCGAATAAAATACTGATATCTTAGTGGGTATGCACTAAACCAAGCATTTTAACCATACGTTACTTTCAAACTATCAAGGTACCTACATAAGACACAACCGCTTCAGCCTGATCGTCTGAGTTGCCTCTGAATTTGAAATAGACTGTTGAAGTGTCAAGGTAACCTTCGGCAATACGAATTTGCGTATAGCTATTTGAAGTTTCTTTTAAAGTGTAGTATGTTGATTCGGATATAACTTCGTCATATGTATTTCTCAAAGAGCACTGAATTTTCTCGTAATTATCTATACCACTATAGGGATATACAGAATGGCATCTAGCACCTGCATAAGAATAGCGAGTATCATGTGCTTCTCCGTATCCAGAAGTCCAGTACCGGTTAGTGGGCAAATAGATGACCTGGTATGCAGCTGCAAGCATTGGGAGGAATGAAACCGACAGAACTACCGCTAGGACTAATACTGTAACAACCACTTTTACAAATTTGGCTTTCATAAATAGACTCCCTTCCTGTTTTGAGTTTACCATTTATGTAAGTAATTTCAAGAGAAAATGTTCTGAGCAATAACAGCGTTTTATCAGATGTACTTAAATCATACAAACATCACCGACTTTCTAGTTAACGGCCTCTCAATTCCAGATAATTCAATGACACATTAATTTACATGAGGATTAGGAAAGAGTATTAGCAAAGTACCGATGTTTGAGCAAATTACACTAATTCTTCAGATAATAAGCATCCACAGGATGCGCCGTCGCACAGGATGTGTGCTCCCGGAGCTACGCCCCGGCAAGCGTTTTTCGGGAGTGTCCGGACACTCACATTGCTTGCCAGATGTCTACAATATATCTATTTCTCTCATTTATGCTTTGATATCAGTTTAAAATTGTTGACAGCTACTAAGATCGCTCAGCGAGATAGATGTCTACGCGACTTTGAATGGCGTCTGCCGTTTGTTCCGCCGTGCTGGCACCGCTGAAATAGCCTTCGGCCTCAGAGAGAATAATACCAACTAAAGTGACATCACTTTCATAAACGGCATCTATCTCCGTTAGCAGAGAGAGCAGCTTATAAGAATCCTCTTCGGTATACTCATAGACATCCAGATCTGTGCTGACTCCGTTCTCTATCGCCTCGTCCATTTGCCCGTAAAAGGCGGATGCAAGCGCCGGGAAACCCGGCCCGCTGTTGAGGGCCTGGCCCTCTTCACTAAGAGCGTAACTTATGAACTTCCAGGCGGCCTCCGGCTCAGCGCACTGAGCGGATATTGCAAACTTCATGTTGAGCTGATACATCCCGCAGCTGTTATTCAGAGCAGGAAAGCCAACAAACATATAGTCTCCGTCATAAGCGCGCCTTATGGCCGCAAGCCTGAGAAAGCCGGATATAGTCTCAGACTCAAACAGGCCCCGCCGGCCTTCACCCTGAGCAGCAGAGCCAGTCCACTTACCCACAAATTTTAAAAGGTCGATAAAATCCTGTGAGTTAAAGCAACTGATGCCAGCGTCCACATCCACGAATTCCATGGCAGAGAAATTTGCTGCAATGTTCATAATGCTATCTCTTCCACACCATTCTGGAAACATCGCGGCATCTCCATGCTCGCCCAGCCATTTTTCGGCGCGTTCAAGCAGGCTCCCGGTCCCGTCTTTTAGCGCATCAGGCCCCGTAAAGGTTACAACGCTGAAGCAGTACGGTATCCAGTACAGGCCATTTCCGGTTTCCACAGCTTCAATAAGCCCTGGCACGAACGTCTGCTCACAAAAGTCCTCGCTGGCATAAGCCCTCAGCTCAAGCAGGTAACTTTCATCTCTTATCTCATTCAAGCTGGATCCCAGCGTGAATGCGAACATATCAGGCCCTGCACCGCTTAATATCTCTGTCCGGAGCGAGGTCATGGTCCCTGATCCGTAATTTAGCGAATCGTAGGACTTCACATGTACATAACATTCATCCTGGCTTTCATTAAATTCTTTTGCAAGCGTATATATGCTGCCAAAGGGTTGATCGGTAGCTACTGTCAAGCTAACTCTACAATCCGCTTCAGGGCGATATTCAAGTAACGTTACACAGGTTTGGTAAGTATCAAAGAATAGGTATACGCCATCCATGTATTCGACACTGCTGTAGCCTCCGGGCAGGTATACGCTGTCCCAAGTTAGCAGCATGCCGTCCTTCTGATGCTCCAGCCCCTCGTTCGTACAGAGCATCAGCCCATCTTCATCAATTCCAAGCCCGCTTATTATTTGCCCCGTTACAACCTCCAATCTAAGTTCGCCAAGCTGTATGGTGTCCAGAAACACTAGCTTTGAGTCCTGCTTTCCAAACTCGTTGAGACTAAGCACAACTTCGTCATCTACAAAGCACATTGATGAAATACTGGAGGTCTCAAGTCCTTCGCCCAAGGAATATCTTGCAAGCTCAGCGCCATCATTCCCCCAGCACACCACCATGTTCTGACAGTGTGAGTAATACTTTCCGTCCAGCTCAAACAGAGATTTAAATATCATAGAATGGCTGTCATATCGTTCTAAAATCGGCGTTTCTTCGCTAAAACGTCCGTTTTTAAATGTCCACAGTGAGTATTCGCCGGTGGGCTGTTCATTAAAAACAAATTCGCCGCTTACAGTGGTATATGACGCCGGCATAGATCCTGCGAGCATAGTCAACCCGTCATCAGCGACACACAGAGCATATACAAACTCTACTCCATCTGGTAGCCGGAACAGTTCTGAGTCTCCATCAGTTGAAAGGCTTGCAAAAACTGCTCCTCCATCACCTTGCCCACCCAGCCAAAGCTTCCCGTCATATGCACACTGTGCGCTGGCATATGTAAATCCGTCTGGCAAAACGAGTCTCCGCGAAACAGGATATAGCTCCGCTTCCGCTAGTTCCGCTTCCGTGGGATTGACCGTCTCTGGCACATTATCACGAGTCAAGCTCTCATTAGAGCAGGCCGCTAAGCACAATACCGTCGACAGAATAAGGAAAATGCACAGTATTCTTCTCATCGAACGCTCCCTAAATAACCGCGGACGGAAAAGCGAAGCTTGCCGTCCGCGGGAAAAGATTTTCCTACAACCTTACGCTGAATTCAAGCATTTACTGTTGATACAAATCCAGATATGAGACTGCAACATATCCCCATTTGCCAGCGTTTCCGCCAGATACGACCTGTCCATATGCCCACATTACGCCGGAACCCTCTGCTGCACCATAAATATTTATCCTATCTCCTTTGAAAAGCAGGCCCAAAACGTTGTTATCGTCGCCGGAGTATGCTGTAGTCCTGAGCCTTACTCCATCGCCGTTAACTATACCATAGTCCCCGCCGTGCCCATCATAATCAGCTGCTGCCGGGAAAACTGCAACAGAAAGGATTAGCATTAAGGCAAGTATGAATGCCATACCACGATTTTTCTTCATTCTATTATCCCCCCTTATTTTTGTCACATAGCCAACACAGCGTAGACAGCTCAGCTTGTCTTGTTGTTCAAAGCAATGGGCGGCCTTTCAGAGCCAAACAGTGTCTACATATTTTCACCTCATATCCATTAGTATCGCAAGACATGCTGGGCACTGGTACTGTGTTTTGCTAATGGCATTACTTATTACTCAGGAGAAATCATTATTGCCGTGCTATTTTGATTGACTGAAAATATGCCTTTTACTGTCCCTTGCTTGCTTATTACTTAATGTACTATTTACCACAAAAAGTGTGCCTTGTGCGGAAATTACAGTACAAAGGGCAATTTGTGCAGTGAAACTGGCACAGCATATATGTGCAAAAAGCAAATTCTTCCGACTGTTGAGCCAGCAAAGGCTGTGAAGACAGCACAAAAAACAGTGCCTACTGGTTTGCTTTGGATGCGCAAAAGTGAATGTAGAGGTCAATCATCCCGTTGGCTTCAGAGATTCTCGCGGGTTTGTGGCGGTAGATGCACTCTGTTTAAAAATTGAAAAGAAGTTTTCGGACCCGGCATCGTCATAGAGGACCCGGATTATGGATAGATACAACGCACCTTGTCTGGCCTGAATATGAGAAATAATTGTCACCCATTTGTGGCTTGGTGCTTCGGTGTGATAATATCGGCAGGGGGAACATTCTTTTCAGGATGGCTTATTCTCTTTACCTCTTTACAAAGCTGTAATAGCCGCTTCTGGATACAGAAAAGACTTGACACATGACAAGTACCGAATACTTCTCGCAACGCCAGATCACTGCGTGCTTTGCCTTTGCTCTCGCTTCCTTCCTGTTGCTTGCAAAAAATCCCGCAGCAACGCATTCTCCATGCGCGAGCGCTTGGTCTCTCATTTGTATTCTTCCAGCGTTTTGGCTGGTTTGCGTATGTACTATATTTCCTTCTCTCTTTCTCGCTTTAACAGGTCATGGACCGGCCTTTCCCACTCCAGGCTCAATCTTTCGGACACTTCCCGTTGACTCATTCCTCCCTTAAGAGTGTGCTTGATTTGCGGAAGTAATGCCTGTACTTTCTGATATCTTCTCGCAATACAAATCCCCCCCGATGTAGAACTTCCATTTTCCTACATCAGAGGGGATTTTGTCTGCTGTCCGCTTTTACTTTCTGTTAATATAAAATGCGGAGAGTTTACTCTGTACCAAGCAACCAATCAACGGTTACTCCCAATACTTTTGAAAATGTGAGGACTTCATAATCTGCAACAAACCTTGTTCCTATCTCAATTCTGCTTACCGAGTCTCTTTCTAATGACACGCCCTCCACCTGCATCTTCGCAGCTAGATCCTGTTGCGTAAGCCTCTGCCGTACCCTTGCTTCATATATGCGATTACCGCAAACATTCTTTCTTCCGTGAAAGTCATATATCTTCATTGCCCGCCTCCGCCTGAGAGTATTTTCAGCAATGTTCTTGACATTAGCACATATGTGGAGAATAATTGTGTTAATGATCAGAACAAATTATCAAATACCACTTGTGTCCGACAAAATCTGGTTGACAAAGCGGGGGGGCGGCTATATGGTTAAGAAAAAAGGGCTTGGGGCGAGTATAGACATGAAACTTCTGATTTGCGACGACAGTACAGCTTTTGCAATCGAACTCGAACGTCGTATCGAGGATATCTGCGCCTATGAGGACTGGCCATTCATTTGCGCAGTATATAACAGCGCAAATGAAGCCCTTTGCGCCGACCTCTCGGACGTAAAGGTGGCGTTTCTCGACATAGAGCTGCCAGACGGGGACGGAATAGAGCTTGCCGCAAAGCTTCACGCGAAATACCCGGAGCTTATACTTGTATTCGTCAGCGCCTACATAAAATACGCTCCTGCTGGATACAAGGTCGAGGCATTTCGATACCTACTCAAGTCGAGGCTGAACGAAGAACTGCGGGAAATACTCAAGGATGTGCTGACGAGGATATACAGCGTGGGTGAGGTTATCCGGCTCAAAACGCGGGACGACTTGCAGCTCCTGCCCTTGCGGGACATCCTGTATTTTGAGGGAACCGGCAAGAGAATGGTGCTGGCCCATCTCTGTACACAGCCGTCAACGCTCGACTGCTTTGGAAAGCTGTCCGAGTTGGAGGAGCAGCTGTCTCACAGAGGTTTTTTGCGCCTTCAAAAGAGCTACCTCGTGAACATGGCCCACGTCAAGCGCCTGAGCGGCTACCGGGCGGTCATGACTAACGGCAGGGAGCTGAAGGTTTCCGAGCTGAACTACCCCGAAATACGCGAGCGCTACCTGGTCTGGAAGGGGAGGACAATATGAGCAATGCGCTCTCCGTGTCCCTGAATCTGCTCCTTATCGCACTGGAACAGCTCATGCTCTATATCATGGCCGAGGCACTGATTGAGCGGAGATACAAGTCGATCATTACGGCTCTGGCCTTTGTCGCCTGTTCGATTCCCATGAGGCTTGTGCTTCAGCTCATGCCAGACAGCCCGCTTATGAAGGCTGCTTTTAGCAGTACCGTCCTCTCGGCAGAGGTGCTTGCTTTCTTTAGAACAGGTATTGTAAAGTCCCTGTTTTCAGGGGTCTTCATGTGTGCTTACCTCATGCTTGCCGACACCCTGCTCATAACCGTGACCAGCCTTATATTGGAAGTCAGCGTACAGACCTTTCTCTTTGGGCAGTATGAGTATTATTCAGTTTGCTTTTTCACGAAAACCGTGGAGCTGTTTGTCATAATAGCAATCAGCGCCTACCTGAAGCGACGTTTTTACGCCCGGACCATCGCTGTTTCAAGTTGGATGCGTACGCTTATCTTTCCGGCGGCCTCGCTGATAATATCCCTGCTGCTGCTCAGCACGATAGTTGCCGCCCCGCAGGCGACGCCTCAGCTCCTCTCCTGCGTTGTGATAGTCTTGCTAGCGGATGTGATGTCGTTCTTTGTGCTGAATCAGCTGGACAGGCAGCACGAGGCAATAAGGGACAACGCTGTCCTCAGGCACAGCATCAAGTTGGAGCTTGACAATATCGAGGCCTGGAAGTCCGCTTATTCTGGCCAGAGGAAGCTGACTCACGATTATCATACCCAGCTTTCCGTGATACGCGGCCTTACGGAGCGAGGCGACAGGGAGTCCTTGCTCGCTTATCTAGACGGTATACAAGAGCAGGTATCCTCCGCGCAAATGCTTGTCAATACAAACCGGACAGCCGCTGACATAATTCTGAATCAGAAAATATCACTCGCCCTGAGCAGAAACATCACATTCAAGCACCAACTGGACGACTTAACCGATATACGCTTACCCGATGACGAATTGGCGATTGTGCTTGCCAATGTAATAGATAACGCTATTGAGGCCTGCGAGCAGATACCCGAGCCGTGTAAAAGGCATATCTTTCTCAAGCTCAAGACCTCCGGCGACACGGCGTTTTTATATCTTGAAAACACAACGGCACACCCAGTCATCATACACAACAACATGGTACTGAGCTCAAAGGAAACGCCGCTCGCTCACGGCTTCGGCCTGCAGAATGTGGCTTCCGTCCTGCACAGGCACGGAGGCCTGTATTCAATAAGATACGAAGCCGACAGACAAAGCTTTGTCTTTTCCGCTCAAATATAACTGTGACGAAATGACAGCCCCGGCAATCAGCCGCCGGGCTGTCATTGCCGTTTTCACTGTAATATTTACCTGTTTCACTGCACTTTTCGTTTTTATGGGTCAAACTGGTGTATTATAAAAGTGGTGATTACAATGCTGCATAAAAAAGCCTCCTTGCTCGCAGATGCTTGCGTGAATAACGAATGGATACCTGCTGATGAACGAGACTGGTGCGTATATACAATAGAAAAGTGGCTGCTGCTAAGTGCTTTTTTCGCAGTCCTATTTGTATGGGTATTGATTTCTGGCCACGTGCTTGAGACAGTCTGCTTTCTGGTGCCGTTTTATATGCTGCGGCGCCGAATAGGAGGCTTTCACGCCAAAAATCCCTCAGTTTGCCTTGTAACAAGTATAGTTATAATCATGATTGTAACCTTGTATATAGGGCCATGGATGGCTGAACTTGCGCCTTGGGCATTACTCATAATATGTGTTGTAGTCGATATATTTGGCTTTCTCACGAAGCCGATATACCCCGTTCAAGCAGAGTTTTCAGAAGCCGAAACCCAATGCAATCTGGTGCGAAAAAACTACATTTTAGCTGTTGCCTTGTTGGTTCAGACAATCTCTATCGCGTTAAACGCCAGCATGGTGGCTGCTCATATATCTATAGGGACGCTAATCGCTTTACTAATGGTTGTATTAGAAGGCTGTCTAAGACGTAATTTAAGATTTGGCAGCAAATGATGAGTTAAGGCTTCATGTTTAGTAATATGGTTGGCTACCCCAACCGCTCTGAATGAGGGCGCAATTCAGAACGTCAGTGTTGCCATTTATCCATATTTAATCTTAAAAGAGAGGGTGGAAACAAATGAAGATTGTAAAGAAAGTCCTTAAAGCCGCCGTTTCAAAAGCAGTTAAGGGCGAGATCAATGAGTGGCCCCCGGTTTGCATAGGAGTGATATATCAGCCTGCACACCCAAAGCGTAGAGAGGCAGCAAAAAGAGGCTGATTAATCGCGTTGCTAATGAAAAACGTTTGGGATAAAAGATATGTGTAACGCCGAAACTCCCTTACTTTGGTCGGCGTTGCCTGCTCACGCCACGAGCAATTAAAGGCTTGCCTTAACGGATATAAAACGAAATAGCGCAAAAACATTGTACTTATTTGCCTGTGTGAGAAGGCTGCTTAAGAAATAAGCGACGAATCTGTCCTTGGTTGAGGTAAGGCTCTGTGCGCCCAAAAAGCTGGCACTGCTACGTAGCTAAATACCCCTGACCTCCTGTTTTGATCCCATCCAAATCAAAGCAGGAGGTCATTTTAATGGCATACAACTACGCCAGAGAGAAGCAAAGGTTTGACGATGAATGGAAACGCAAGGAACTTTGGTACAGGAAAGAGGGCATGAGCGAGGGGGACATTGAGGCAATGCGCCGCTTCGACCTCGCACAGTTCAACCGCGATAGGGCATATGAGAGCCGCAGGCGTCCGTTGGAGATGGCCTGCGGCTCTTGCTATATTCAGATTCAGGAGAATGGCACAGGGCGCTACAGCTGGATTGACGAGATAAGCAATCCACAACTGGTTGTGCGTCTTTGCAAGCTGTCTGAGAGCGATATTGCACTGCTAAAGTTACTTGTTATCGACGGGCATTCTCAGGCTGAAGTCGCATCCATTTTAGGCATAGCACAGCAAACAGTTTCCGTCAGATTTAACAAAATTAAAAAACTTTTGTCTTGAAATAGTAAAAACCGCTTTATCGCTGCCTATATATTGAGAAGCAAAACTTCTTGAGAGTTCTCTACAACTGAATACACGGTGCAGGAGTTAACTGCCCGCGTGGGCTGAGAGGCCCAGCGACGTGGGGCGCGGCGCAATGACGGCGTAAGCCGGAGCGATGAACGCGGCCCCAAAAACGGCTTTGGCAAGCCGCTTCGCAATGAAATCGCGGGGAGACAATAAATTCTCGCGCAAGCGCCCCCGTAGACTTGGGGGCAGCCCTGCGGCGCACGGCTCGACCGACGCTGCGGAGTTGAGACAGCTTGGCCAAAAGCAGCTCCTGTAACCCCCTACCCGCCGGGTGCGTGGCAAATTGGCGGGAAACCACTGGCGGCAGTGCCGCTTACGAAGGAGGAGTCAGATATGTGCGCTGCCATGACTGGCCGCGAGGCATATCGCGTCATGTTCCGCGATTATCCTGATGTTGTGACCGTCGAGCAGATGAGCCGGATGCTCGACATCAGCTGCAAAACTGCTTATGTCCTCCTGCGGGACAATAAAATCGAGCACTTCAAAGTAGGCAGGACCTACAAGATTCCGAAGATACACATTCTCAGCTACCTTAAAGTTATCCAACGGGCGTAGCCGTATCATTGCGAAGTTTTAACCCGCCGTTTATACTGAAAGTGTCAGCGGCGGGTAATACGGCTCACTCGGAAGGAGGTAACTATATGGTGGCCGGACACCTGCAAGAAAAGCGAGGATATTTCTACATCGTCCTCAACTATAAAGATTCAAACGGAAAGCGAAAATCCAAGTGGATCGCAACATCGCTGCCCGTCAAGGGCAACAAACGCAAGGCCGACGAGCTTTTGCAGCAGGCGCGGATCGAGTTCAAGCCGGAGGCCGAGGAGCCGAAACCGACAGCGCCGGCCATGGCTGTCCCGGTCACGTCGCTGACTGGCAATGTGCTGTTTGCGGACTTTATGCTGAGCTGGCTGGACGTCATCAAACGCTCCGTTTCGCCGGTGACATTCTCGTCGTACTCGGGGATGATAAAGAGCATTACCATCCCTTATTTCAGGAAAACCGGAATAAGGCTTTCGGCGCTGAAGCCGCGCGACATTCAGGCCTTTTATGATGAGAAAATAAAGACCATCTCCGCAAACTCCGTCATACACTACCACGCCAACATACACAAGGCACTGGACATGGCGGTGAAGCTGGAGCTGATTCCGAACAACCCCTCGGATCACGTCGAACTGCCAAAAAAAGCCCGATTTGTCGGGAGCTTTTACAGCAGCGACGAGCTGAACGAGCTTTTCGCCGCGACAAAAGGCACGAAGCTGGAGATTCCTGTACTGTTCGGAGCCTTCTACGGCCTACGGAGAAGCGAGGTTGTCGGCCTCAAGTGGGATGCGATAGACTTTGAAAATAACACCATCACCATTCGCCACACCGTGACGACTTGCCGCATCGACGGCAAAAAGGTGATGGTGGCTGCTGACAGGACGAAAAACAAGTCCAGCATGAGGACGCTGCCTCTGGTGCCGTTCTTCAAAGAGCGGCTGCTCTATCTTAAAGACCAGCAGAATAAGCAGAGAAAACTGTGCGGCGGGAGCTATTGCCGTGACTTTCTCGGCTACATCTGCGTAGATGAGATTGGAGTGCTGATAAAACCAGACTACATCTCGGCGGCGTTTCCGAAGCTGCTTGACAGGCACGGCTTGCGGCGCATACGCTTCCACGACCTTCGGCACAGCTGCGCAAGTTTGATGCTCGCCCACGGCGTCCAGATGAAGGATATACAGGAGTGGCTTGGTCACAGCGATTATTCGACCACAGCCAACATTTACTCGCATCTGGACTACACGGCAAAGCTCAACTCTGCCGAGACGCTTGTCACCAGCCTCGACTTTGCACTGGAGCCAAAGCTGTTGCCAGGATAACAGCAACAAAAAATGCGTAAAAAGCGCTGTTTATGCGAAAAATCGCATAAAACAGCGCTGTTGGCGGAGCGGGTGGGATTCGAACCCACGGTGCCTTTGAGGGGCACACCTGATTTCGAGTCAGGGCCGTTATAACCACTTCGATACCGCTCCGTATATTAACTTTGATTTTCGTCCCTCGATTTTTGGAGAGACATTCAGGAGAGAACCGGTTCCCTCCGCTCCTTCGATAAACCCCGGAGCCATTGATTTTACTGGATTTTTTGCCTGTGAGCTTCTGCGTGGAGCGGATGATTTCGAGTCAGGGCCGTTATAACCACTTCGATACCGCTCCGTATATTAACTTTTATTCTCGTCCCTCGATTTTTGGAGAGACATTAGGGAGAGAAACGCTTCTCTCCGCTCCTTCGATAACCCCCGGAGCCATTGATTTTACTGGATCTTTTGCCTGTAAGCTTCTACATGAAGATGACGATTTCGAGTCAGCCCCGTTATGACCACTTCGATACCGCTGCACAGTACCGTTTATTATATACAATGGTAAATGAAAAATCAAGGCTCATTTTTCCCGCCTTGACAGGGGTATATCGCAGTGCTATACTGTCCACGAAACATCGCAGTGCGATATATCGCAGTGAAAGGGAGGACGGCATGAACGCGCATATCAAAAAGGTATACGTGCCCATGACGGAGACGGGCTTTTACATCCTGCTCTGCCTCGGGGAGGAGAACCACGGCTACGGCATCATCCAGCGCGTGGAGCGGCTCACCGGCGGGGAGATACGTCTGAGCCCCGGCACGATGTACGGCAGCCTCTCCAAGATGGAAAAGGACGGCCTCATCGCCTTCGTGCGCGAGGTGGACAAGCGCAAGCTCTACCGCCTCACCGACCTGGGCCGGCAGGTGCTGGAGCTGGAGTCGCGGCGCATCGCGAGGCTATACCGCAACATGAGGGAGGTACGCGGAGATGAGCTCTAAACTGGCTCTGAGATTCTTCACCGTCCCGGAATGGGAAAAGGAACAGGACTATCTGCGCGCCATGCACAGAAAGGGCTGGCGCTTTGTGCGGTATATCCTGCCCTGCTTCTACTGCTTCGAGAGCTGCGAGCCGGAGGACGTCGTCTACCAGCTCGACTACAATGAGGACGGCGCGGCGAGGCACAGCGACGAGTATTTTCAGCTCTTCCGGGACTGCGGCTGGGAGTTCGTGCAGTACTTCGCGGGCTTTTCCTACTTCCGCAAGCCGGCGGCGGAGCTGCGCGGAGGGGAGGAGGGCATCTTCAGCGACGCGGCCTCCCGGCTCGATATGATGAGGCGCATATTTATTGCCCGCCTCCTGCCGGGCATGGTGATACTGCTCGGCTACGCCGTGTTCTGCTGGAGCTTCCTCACGGACCCGTACAGGCGGCTGGGAGCGGGCTGGGACGACTGGCTGGCCCTGGCGCTCTTCACGGCGCTCACGGCCTACGTTACGGCGCAGCTCGGGCGCTTTGCCGCAAATTACCTCCGCGTGCGCAGGCAGGCGCGAAAATAGGCGCTGGATTTTTTGCCGCGGACATTATATACTGTCGAGTATCCGCATTTGGGAGGGTTGCTCCTTGTCCGAAGAACTGTCCGGCAGGCTCCGCGCCGCCGCCGGGTTTTTGCGCACATTTATAAAATGGCTGGTCATAGCCGCGGTCACCGGCGCCGTGGGCGGACTCATCGGCACGGCCTTTTACCTCAGCGTCGGCGGGGCGAACGCCCTGCGCGAGAGTTTTCCGCTGCTGCTGTGGTTCTTGCCCGCCGCCGGCATCGTCATAGCGCTCATCTACCGCTACACGCACATGGAGAGCGAGGGCACCAACGCCGTCATAGACTCCATCCACCTCGGCGAGCGCATACCGCTGTCGCTGGTGCCGGTCATCTTCGCCTCGACGGTGCTGACGCACCTGTGCGGCGGCTCCGCAGGCCGAGAGGGCGCGGCGCTGCAGATAGGCGGCGGCATAGGCTGGAGCATGGGCCGGATTTTCCGCCTGGACGACAAGGACATGCGCCTTGCCACGCTCTGCGGCATGAGCGCGGTTTTCTCCGCCCTTTTCGGCACGCCGCTGACGGCCACGATCTTTGCGCTGGAGGTCATCAGCGTGGGCGTGGTGTATTACTCCGGCCTGGTGCCCTGCCTCACGGCGGCGCTCACGGCCTTCGGTGTGACCCGGCTCTTCGACATCGCGCCGACGCGCTTTGCCATCGAGGCGCCCGCGCTCTCGGCTGACCTCCTGTGGCGCGTCGCCGTGCTAGGCATCGCCTGCGCGGTCATGAGCATCATATTCTGCGAGGTCATGCACAAGGGCGAGCACCTCATCTCAAAGTCGCTGCGCAATCCCTATCTCCGCGCCGTGGTGGGCGGCGCCGTCATAATCGCGCTGACCTATATCTGCGGCACGACGGACTATAACGGCGCGGGCACGGCGGTCATCGCCCGGGCCATAACCGAGGGCGAGGCGCGGCCCGCGGCCTTTGCGCTCAAGCTGGTGTTCACGGCGGTGACGCTCGGCTGCGGCTTTCGCGGCGGCGAGGTTGTGCCGACCTTCTTCATCGGCGCGACGCTCGGCTGCGTGCTGGGCCCGCTGCTGGGTATACCGGCGGGCTTTGCGGCGGCGGTGGGCCTCGTGGCCCTCTTCTGCGGCGCGGTGAACTGCCCCGTGGCGTCCATAGTCCTCGCCGTGGAGCTCTTCGGCTCTGGCGGCATAGTGTACTTCGCCGTGGCCTGCGCCATCTCCTATATGCTCTCCGGCTACACGGGCCTCTACAGCAGCCAGAAGATAATGTACTCCAAACTCCGCGCCGAGTTCATCGACATCCACGCCAAATAAAAAACGCCCCGCACACCGAAAAAGTGTGCGGGGCTTTGTTTGTCAGCTCAGCATTCGGCGGGTCCGTAGCCGTTGGGGTGGAGCTGATGCCATTTCCAGGCAGAGCCTATTATTGCTTCGAGCTCCCCGTACTGCGGGCGCCATCCCAACACGGACTTGGCCTTTTCGGAGGAGGCGACAAGCTGGGCGGGGTCACCCGCGCGGCGGGGCTTCACCTCCGCAGGGATCTCGCGACCGGTCACACGTCGGCTGACTTCTATGACCTCCTTTACGGAGAAGCCGACACCGTTGCCGAGATTGAAAACATCGCTTTCCCCGCCCTGCATGAGATAGTCAAGGGCCAGTATGTGCGCCTGGGCCAGGTCGGTGACATGTATGTAGTCCCGGATGCAGCTGCCGTCCCGGGTGGGGTAGTCGTCGCCGAAGATGGACAGTGAGCTGCGCTGCCCCAGCGCAGTCTGGAGTATTAAAGGTATGAGATGGGTCTCTGGATTGTGGGCCTCGCCGATGAGGCCGGATGGGTGCGCCCCGCAGGCGTTGAAGTAGCGCAGCGCAACATGTTTGAGCCCGTGCGCCAGGCCGGTCCAGTGCATTAGACGCTCCATGGCCAGTTTTGTCTCGCCGTAGCAGTTCGTTGGTGCCGTGCGGTCGGTTTCCAATATTGGTATACGCTCCGGCTCGCCATAGGTCGCTGCGGTAGAAGAGAACACAATGTTTTTAATATCATGACTGACCATGGACTGCAATAGTGCGGTAGTGCCGCAGAGGTTGTTTTCATAATATTTGAGGGGCGCCGTCATGGACTCGCCCACCTGGGAGAACGCCGCAAAATGAATGACACCGTCGATATGCTCTGTCTCAAATATGCGGTCCATGTCCGCCCGGCTGCGGATGTCGGCCTCATAAAAGCGGGCCTTCGGATGCACCGCCTTGCGAAAGCCGGTGACAAGGTTGTCGGCGACCACAACGTCCCGACCGTGCTCAATAAGCTCATAAACAGTGTGGCAGCCGATGTATCCGGCGCCGCCCAGGACCAAAACAGCCATAATATCCTCCTGTTTGAAATTCAGATGTCAAGTTTGCAGGCCCCGCGGGACCGAAAATCCATAACTCTGCACGCCCCTGGCCCAAGCTCAGCTTCAACATCCTGTCGGAAGCCGGACAGAGCGTCCAGACGCACAAAGGCCTGGAGGGTCCCTGCAAAGCCGCCGCCGTGCACCCGGCAGACCCCGTTTCCGCCCAGCAGCTTTTCACAAAGCCCAAGCGCAAAAGCGAGCTCCTGGTGCCAAACTGCTCCGCAGGGCACTACGTTTTGCAGAAAGCGCCATGACGACAGCCCAGACTCATACACCAGACGCAAAAACGCGCCGAAGTCGCCTTCTTTGAGAGCACTTGCCTGAAGGCCAGCTCTCTTGTCTTCCTCAAAAATGTGCATTGCCCTGAGCACCGCACGGTCACCGGCAATGCGGCGCAGCCCGCTTATGCTGCTGTAAAACTTCTCCTCACCGGCTTCACACAGGTATTGTGCGCCAAGGGCAGAGGCTATCTCACCTAGCTCCCGGGTGATGGAGCCGTATTCATCAGTTAGGTCGGCATGGTCCGCACCGCAGTCTATTATGCACAGCGTGTAGCCCTGCTCTGCCAGACTGCAGGAAAGACGCTCGACCCGCGGAAAGCCGGCGCCCTTGAAGTCTATCATTGCAAGTCCGCCCAGAGCGCAAGCCGCCTGATCCATAAGTCCGCAGGGCTTGCCGAAGAAATGATTTTCAGCATACTGTCCGATCCTGGCCATTTCAATAGGCTCGAGCATAGAGCCACAGCAGAAGCTGTTGAAGATGCAGCCTATGAGCACTTCATAGGCCGCAGAAGAGGACAGACCGGAACCGGCGGGCACATCTGAGTGAATGCATATGTCGAGCCCGATGGGCTCAAAGCCCCGAGATTTCACGGCCGCTGCAATTCCGCGGATCAGCGAGGCCGGACTTCCGGCCTCGGAGCCCAAGGGCTCGAGCCGGTCTATGTCAACCTCAAAATCGGGAAAGCCCTCTGAGGCCACACGCACCACACGGGAGGAGTTGACTGACGCCGAGGCCGCCATGTCCACGATTACGGCGGCGCAGAGGACCCTGCCGTGCTGGTGATCCGTGTGGTTCCCACCGAGTTCCGTGCGGCCGGGGGCGCTGAACAGGGCGGGGGAGCCGCCGAAGGTGTGAGCGTGCTTCTCCACTAGTCGGACGTATCGGCCTCGCGCAGCGTCCATTTCGGCATCGGGATATAAGCTGTGGAGGACTCCATCCGCAGCGCCGCTTTGGATAGCATCCGTCAGCTGATTGCAAGAGCGCAGACGCTCAACTATATTGATGTTTGAATGCTGCATGATTCTTACCAGTCAAAGGCCAGTTCGGCATTCTCGCAGTAATCCCTTCCAGGGCCGAACACGGCCGGAGGGAAACCGGGCTGATTGGGCGTGTCAGGGAAAAATTCCGGCTCGATGCAGAATCCGAAGTGTTTTTCATATACGGCGCCGTCCTTGCCGCTGACGGAATTGAGCATGTTGCCGGTGAAAAACTGTATGCCCGGCTGCGTGGTAAAGCCGCGCACGCTCCTGCCGGTGAGCGGGTCCCAAAATTCACCAAAGGGCCTGAGCTCTCCGTTGTACCCGTCCACAACGAGGCAATGATCATATCCGCCAAGCGGCGAAGAACACAGGGGGGCTATGTCCTGCCCAATGGGTTTTCCGGCCCTGAAATAGAGAGGCGTGCCTTCTACAGAGGCGATCCTGCCGGTCGGTATGAAATTATCATCCACTTCAACATAGGAAGAGCAGAACAGCCGCGCTTGGGTAGACAGGACATCGGTACCCCTGTTGTGTCCGGCGAGATTGAAATAAGAGTGATTCGTGAGGTTGATGGGGCAGGGGGCGTCTGAGCGGGCTTCAAAACGGGCTTTCAGGCGGTTATCCTTAGTGAGACCATAGGTCACGGCAGCTGTTACATTGCCGGGATAGCCCTGGTCACCGTCGGGACTTTCGAGCTCCAGCCGCACATAGACGCCGTCTCCGTCATGATAAGTCTGGGCTTTCCAGAGCCGCTTTGAAAAGCCGTCTGTGCCGCCGTGTAAAGAGCAGCCGGGCTTGTTTTCAGATATTTTGTATTCCTTGCCGTCCAGACTGAACCGGGCTCCGCTGATCCGGTTCGCAAAGCGTCCGACTGTAACACCGAAGAAGTACCTGTTGCTCACGCAGCCCTCGAAGCCGTCACAGCCGAGCAGCACATCGTCGATCCCGAAGCCTGAGGAGGGCACAAGCAGCGACCTGAGCGCCGCCCCAAGACAGGAGACCGAGAGACTGAGCTCTCCGGCCTTCAGAGTTATCAGCCGCACTTCCCGCCCGTCCGGGAGAAAGCCAAAGCGTTCATTTAATATTTCCATCAAGATGAACATCCAATCTTTTATTATTGAGCGGGACAGAAAAAATGAAGGCACCGTGTTCAGCGCCGCATCACAGCGCATGTGAACCCGATGCCTTCACCGCCGCGTTACCAGCTGTCAGGTCCTGGCCTGACCCGGCTGAGGATTGCAGGGAAGCGGATTGCCGGCCGCGGTGAACAGCTCATACCACTCGTCACGTGTGAGAGTGATGTCAACTGCGTCAACGCACTCCTTCAGCCTGGCAGTCTTGAGCGTGCCGGTTATCGGCTGCATGTGAGCCGGATGCCTGAGGATCCACGCGAAAGCTATGGCGCCGGGAGTGACGGAATATTTCGCCGCCAGCGCGTCAAGCACCTTGTTGAGCTCGGGGAACTTCGGGCTGCCGATAAATACGCCTTCCTGGAAGCCGTACTGCAGGGGGGACCAGGTCTGGATGGTGATGTCGTTCAGGCGGCAGTAGTCGAGGATACCGCCATCGCGGTCGACGGCGCCGCCGTTGTCCATGTTGGTGTAGATGCCCTGGGAGACCATGGTGCAGTGCGCGAGACTAAACTGCATCTGATTTATGACGAGGGGCTGCTTTACATAGCGCTTGAGCAGCTCGATCTGCATGGGCGTGGCATTCGATACGCCGAAGGCACGGACCTTGCCGTTTTGCTGAAGAATGCCGAAAGCTTCGGCTATCTCCTCGGGCTCGTAGAGAGCGTCCATGCGGTGGATGAGCAGAACGTCGATATAATCGGTGTGCAGCCTCTCGAGGCAGCCGTCTACAGAGGAGAGGATATAGTCTTTTGAAAGGTCAAAGGCATTCATGGCCTTGCGTATGCCGCACTTCGTCTGAATAAACATTTTGTCCCGAATCGTGGGGTTGGCGGCCATTACCTCGCCGAAGACCTTCTCACTCAGGGAGCCGCCGTAGAGGTCAGCGAGGTCGAAAAAGTTCGCCCCAAGGTCCATCGAGGTCTTGATATAGCGGTCGGCCTCCTCGGTGCTGAGGTTGTTCATGCGCCTGCAGCCCACCGCGATGGCGGGAACCTTCATGTTCCCTATGTTGACTGTCCTCATGAGCTTGGACATTCCTTTCTGAAGAACAATTTTACTTCGGGAGGCTTACTCCTTGAGCTCGCCGCGATAGAAATGGATGTTGCACTTATCACAGCCGCCGCCGATGGTGGAGCCGAGATGAAGCTTGAAGCCGTTGGCGTCGGCAACGCCGCGGTCGCCCTCCATGACCATGTCGCAGAGCAGGTCGATGTCCTCGTCGCTGAAGCCCATCTTCTGCCAGGCAGCGACCAGCGGGCAGTAGTGGAGGTAGGCGTCGGCGTTGTTTTCGTCAGAGGTTACGGGGTCCATTATGAAAACCTTCTTCATCAGGTCGTTGAAGGAGAAGGCCTTCATCTCGTTGCCGTTCAGCTGGCGGCCTTCAACAACCTGGCTGGCCCTGACGCCATGAACCTCGCGGCCGCAGCGCCTGATAGCCCGGCGAGTTATGCCCTCGGCGTCTACGCCGGCCTTGCGCATCTCATCAAAGAGCAGGGCGAACCAGGTGGCGCGGAACTCGATAGCGCTGCGTACGGCCTCGACGGTCTCGTCGGCCTGATTGGGATAATTCTTGATCTTGGACATGATTATTCCTCCATAATAATATTTCTATGTATCAAGGATTCAGTTCCTTGCCATGAACTCGTGAGCGGCATCGACGGCGACCCTTATCTTGTCGTTGCTGATGCCCTGGCCCTGGATGGTGCAGTCTGCGCCAAGCATATAGCCGTTGAAATCGTCGACCTCGCTGAGAATGCTGTTGACGTCGTTGCGGATCTGTTCCGCGGTGCCGTCAAGGATGAAGCCGCGGTTGTTGACTCCGCCGAGTATCGGGCGGCCGCCAAAGAGCTTGCGGCCCTCGTTGAGCGACAGGCCGGTATCCTTCACGGACCAGTTAACTATGGCACCGGGGTACTCGGTATACCATTCCGGCGTGGAGCGGTAGTCGTAATCCGGCTCACCGCATATGTGGAGGATGTTCCTTGCGCCACGGCTCTCGGCGGCACGAAGGACGACCAGATCCCCGGCGGTGACAAGCTTTGCAAACTCTTCCCTGGTGAAACGGCCCGGCTCGCTGAACTGGCCGGAGTAGAACAGGCCGTCGGCTCCGGCGTCTATGAAGCCCATTGCCCATTCGGTCTGAGCCTCAGCTATACGCATTACAGCGCGGGCAACTGCGTCCGGAGCCTCCTTGCAGTGGGCCATGACGAGGTCGTAGCCGTAGTTCTGCACGGCGGTCTTAAGGGGCCCGAACATGGTCTGGAACACCAGCGCATCGTGGCCGGTGGCGTCAAGTATCATCTTCACGACGTCAAGGAGCCTCTGAAACACCGGGGAGGAGGTACCGGGCAGGCTGACCTTGTCCCAGTCCGAAGGAGTCTTGACCGCCACGTCTATGGGCTGAACATAGTCCTGCATGACCTTGTAGACGTCGACCCCGGTCTCACGGAAGGTGCGCAGATGGCTCTGTGCGATGGAGTATGTGTTCAGCGTGTGGTCGTAGTGATACCAGAAGCCGGCGGGTATCCAGTCGCCTTTTTTGCCGTCCAGGACAGCGTTTACACATTCTATTTTGTTCATTGGAATCCTCTTCAAATAAATAATATTGATTTTTGCATCCCGGGAATGACCCCGGAACCGTGTCAGGTGTACAGAGTGCAGGCGACCTTGCGCCCTTTTTCAACTTCTACCAGCGGAATGTCCTGCCCCATACATTTTTCAGTGGCATATTTGCACCTTGGAGCAAAGCGGCAGCCAGGCTTCGGGTTGATGGGATTTGAGACCTCGCCGGTGAGGACTATGCGCTCCCTGTCCCGCCTGAGTTCGGGCAGCGGTATTGCGGAGAGCAGGGCCTGAGAGTACGGGTGATACTGCTTTTCAAACAGCTGTTCCTTGGAGGCGTATTCCACGACCTTGCCCATGTACATGACCATGATGTTGGAGCTGATATGCTTCACAACACAGAGGTTGTGGGTTATGAACATGTAGGCCAGACCGTTGCGCTCCTGGAGGTCCATGATGAGGTTGAGTATCTGCGCCTGAATGGATACGTCCAGGGCGGAGACCGGCTCATCGCATACGATGAACTTGGGGTTGAGTGCCAGCGCGCGGGCGATGCCGACGCGCTGCCGCCTGCCGCCGTCGAGCTCGTGCGGATAGGCATTCACATACCTCTCGGACAGGCCGACGAGGTCCATGAGCTCGAGCACCCGCTCTTCTATCTTCGCCTTGTCCGTGAGCACCTTCTGAACATGAATGGGCTCGGCTATGAGATCCTGAATGGAGAGACGGGGATTGAGCGAGGAGAAGGGGTCCTGGAAGATCATCTGCATCTCGCGGTATATGTTGGGCTTTTTCTTTTTCCGCGAGTCAAAGATGCTCTCGCCGTCATAGAGGATCTCGCCCTCGGTAGCGGGCAGCAGGCCGAGAATAACCCTGCCGAGGGTGGACTTGCCGCAGCCGGATTCACCGACCACGCCGAGCGTCTCCTCGGGGGCTATTGCCAGGTCCACGTCGTCCACGGCGTGCAGAAAGCCCTGACCGACCTTGAAGTACTTCTTAAGGCCCTTGGTTTCAACAATAGGTGTTTTCATGTCAGCCTCCCCAAACGTCTTTATACTTATGGCACTTGATGCTGTGGGTGCCATGAGTATAGGGCTCCGGCTCTTCCTGCTCACATATGTCCATGCGATACTTGCATCTGTCGCAGAACTTGCAGCCCTTGGGAAGCTCCAGCGGGTCGGGCATGCTCCCAGGGATGGGCGTCAGCCTTGCAGCGTTGGACTTGAGGTCTGGAATGCAGTTGAACAGGCCTTCGGTGTAGGGGTGGTTGTTCTCCCTGGTATACACGTCCTCCACTGTGCCGTACTCTATGATCTGACCGCTGTATATGACGGCGACCTTGGTGCACACCTCGACGACGACGCCGAGATCGTGGGTTATGAGCAGCATGGAGGTCTGCATCTGCTCCTGAAGCTTTTTCATGAGGTTCAATATCTGCGCCTGGATGGTGACGTCGAGAGCCGTGGTGGGCTCGTCTGCTATGAGCAGGTCTGGCTGAGCTATAAGTGCCATGGCTATGCCGATGCGCTGCTTCATGCCGCCGGAAAACTGAAATGGGTATTCGTGCTGGCGCTGAGGCGGGATACCGACGAGCTCGAACATCTTGTCCACGCGCTCGGACTTTTCCTTGCGGCTCAACTCAGAAAAGTGCAGGTCCAGCACCTCTCGCAGCTGTTTGCCGACGGTCTTGGTGGGGTTGAGGCTCGTCATTGGGTCCTGAAATATCATGGATATTTTGTCGCCGCGTATCTGCTTGAGCTCCTTCTTGGAGAACTCCAGCACGTTCCGGCCTTCAAAAACGATGCTTCCGGAGCTGATCTCGCCGACACGGTCCGGCAGCAGCCGGAGTATGCTCAGCGCGAGGGTGGACTTGCCTGCACCGGTCTCGCCGACGAGGCCGAGACTCTCGCCCTTTTCAAGCACCAGGTCCAGGCCGTTCAGCGCGTGTACGGTGCCGTCGTCGGTGTTGTAATTTACATATAGGTCTTTAACATTCAAAAGTTCGGACATTTCGGCTCCTCCCTATTTCTTCATCTTCGGGTCAAGCGCGTCGCGCAGACCGTCGCCGATGAAGTTGACGCACATGACTGTTAGGATGATTGCCACGCCGGGAAGGATGCCGAGATACGGGTAGTATCTGATGTAATTCCTGTTGTCGGCGAGCAGCGTGCCCCATTCCGGGGTCGGCGCCGTTATGCCCAGCCCGAGGAAGCCGAGGGAGGAAATGCTGAGGATTGCGACGCCCAGCGATATAGTGGCGGTTACTATGACGGGGCCGATGCCGTTGGGGATTATGTGCTTGAGGATGATGTGGAACTTGTTTGCACCGTAGCATTCGGCAGCCTCTACATACTCCATGTTCCTGAGGGTCATTGTAGAGGAGCGGACTATGCGCGAGTAGCTTGGGATGTTGCAGACCACAAAGGCGATGATGATGTTTTTGACGCCGTCACCGAGGACGGTTATTATGGTCATTGCCATAAAGATCGTGGGCACGGCCATGAATATGTCGATTATCCTCATCATTACCTGGTCGACCTTGCCGCCGAAGAAGCCGGCGACGGAGCCGATCATAACGCCGAAGATGAAAGACAGAAGTATGATGCACATGCCGGCAAACAGGGAGATTCGGCCGCCGTATATCACTCGTGCAAGCATGTCCCGGCCATAGAGGTCGGTTCCAAACGGATGTTCCCAGCTGGGGGACTGAAAGGCCTCGGCGGTGTTCATGGTGATCGCCTTGTCATAATCGATGTAGAGAGGCGCTGAGAGGATGACTATGGCGATGAAGATCAGAAAGAACACCGATATGACGGCCAGCTTGTTTTTCCTGAAGCGGAAGAGTATCAACCCAAGCTGAGACCGCCTGTTATGTTCAGTTGCTTTTTGATTTCTTTTTTTCATAATTTCACACTCAAAAATCAATTTAGCACGGCCCGAAGGCTCAGTTGACATATCCGGCTTTGACTCTTGGGTCAATAAAGGCGTATATGATGTCGATGATAAGGTTTATGAGGGCCACGATCACGGAAACGATAATGACGGTGCCCATGACTATCGGGATGTCTCGAACCTTGACCGCATTTATCAGGAATGTGGAGATGCCGGGCACGGAGAACACTGTCTCTGAGATTATCGTGCCGCCGAAGGCGGTGGCAAAGGTCAGGCCCCAGTTGGTGACGACGGGCATGAGCGCGTTCCTGATGACATGCCGGAAAACCACTCTGAACTCGCCGGCACCCTTGGCACGCGCAGTTCTGATGTAGTTCATGTTGACAACGTCCAGTATGCTCGAGCGGGTCATACGCACCTGGCTGGCAATGGTGCCGAGGGCCAGAGTCGTCGCGGGCAAGATCATGTGTTTAAATGTTCCGGAGCCCATCGGGGGCAGCCACTGGAGCTCGAGACAGAAGATTATCTGCAGTATGAGGCCAAACCAGAAGCTCGGCATGCTCGCGAAGAGCAGGGCAAAGATGAGCGTGATGCCGTCTATCGGCCGGTTCTGACGGACAGCAGCCAGGGTACCGAAGGTGAGTCCGACTACTATCGTTATTCCCAGAGCGCTGAAGGCCAGCGCCAGAGTGTTGGGAAGCCGAAGCAGGAATTCATCTATAACAGGGCGGGAATTATACCATGAGTTGCCGAGGTCGCCCTGTATGGCGTTGTACATATAATTGAAGTAGCGCACGAACACGCTCTTATCCAGGCCGAGCTCGGCCCTCAGCGCCGCGACCTGTTCCGCAGAGGCGTCCGGCCCAAGAATAAGTGCTGTGGGGTCGCCCATGCCGATGTCTAGCAGCAGATATATGAACAGCGTTATGCCTATGACCACCGGTATGATGAGCAGTAGGCGTTTGAGAATGTATTTAAGCATATCAAGTCCTCATTTTCAGCCTGTCCAGGCGTAACCTAAATGAACGGGGCGGAAGTTTAATTCCGCCCTGTCCACTTTGCACATATATCAGTAAGTGTAATCGAAGAAGCGGTTGACGGGGACAGCCTGGTCAGCCGTCACGCCCTTCAGATCGGAGCGGTAGAGGGCGGTGTTGACGTCCTGGTAGAGCGGCATTGAGATAGCCTCTTCGTTGATGTAGTTCACAAGCTGAGTATAGATCTCAACGCGCTTTTCCTGGTCGGGCTCGAGACGGCCGGCTATGACCAGGTCATTGAGCTCCTGGCCGTAGGGGATGACCTGATCGGCGTTGAAATACTGGGGATACATGCTGAACATGAAGTGGTTGTAGGCGTCCATGTCGAGGGAGGAGGCCCCGAGGGAGTGGATGCAGGCATCCCAGTCGTCGTTGTTCCGGACCTCGTCCCAGAAGGTGGCCCTGTCGACGGGGACGATCTTCATGTTGATGCCCACCTCAAGCAGGCTGGCCTGCATGACCTGAGCAGCCTTCTCAAGGTTGGTGCCGGCCCAGGTGACGACCCGGAACTCACGGCCGTCATAGTCGGAAGCGGCGAGGTACTCCTTGGCCTTTTCAAGGTCGTAGGTGTAGGACTCGTAGGTGCCGTCCGCAGGCCTGCCGGTCCAGGTCTCGTCGCCGAGAATGGCTGGGGTATTCGTCTGACCGTAGAAAACGGCCTGGTTTATGGCGTCCTTGTCGACACCATACTGGACAGCCTTGCGGAAGTTCGTGTCGTTGCCTGCCCAGTTGGACTCGAGGAAGTTGTACTGCAGATAGCCGCACTCGAAGCTCAGCGCGGAGTCCCAGGTGACATCAGGATTATTGATGTTAACCAGAGCATCGAGCGGGAGGTTGAGGGCGACATCCGCCTCGCCGCTTTCAACGGCCAGAACGGCGGTGTTGTTGTCGGTGACGGTCTTGATGATGCAGGTCTCAAAGGCGGCGGTGCCGTTCCAGTATTCGTCGTTGCGCTCGAGGACGATCCGGTCGCCGGAGACGGCGCTGACGAACTTGTAGGGACCGGTGCCGATGGGGGCGGCATTGTAGCCCTCGAAGCCGCCGACTTCATCCCAGTACTGCTTGCTGGAGATGTAGCCGACGCGGCTGCACAGCGCGTTCATTATGGCGCCGTAGGGTTCAGACAGGTGGAAGATGAGGTTGAGCTCGTCCACGATCTCAACGCCCTCCCAGTTGATAAGGAGCGCAGTGCCGAGGGCGCGGGTGGACATCTCGTCGAAGGTGAATTTGACGTCCTCGGAGGTGAGCTTGTAGCCGTTGTGGAAATAGACGTTGTCGCGCAGCTTGACATAGATGTCGCGGCCATCCTCGCTTATCTCATAACTTTCGGCGAGGTAGCCCTTGACAGCGCCGCCGTCGCTCCAATCCTTGTAGAACAGGGGGTCATAGACCTGGCTGTAAACAAGCGTGTCGGGCAGGTTGGTCATGCTCGGGCAGAGGTTGTTGTAGTACACGGGCTCACTCGAGGTGACGACGACGAGCTCGGTCTTTCCGCTGCTCGTGTCATCCGGGTCACCGGAATTCTCGGTACTTCCGCAGCCGGAGGTGGTAAGCGCGAGCGCAAAGGTCATAGCCAGCAAGAGTACGACAGAGATCAATCGTTTTTTCATTCCATTACCTCCTGAAATTGAATTTTCTTTTTACCCGGTTGGGTTTGACTACGTTTTTATCTTTAAAGGGCATCGCAGGCCAGACGGGTGCCTATGTGCACGTTTACTTTCCAGGGCTGGTCGTCCGGGTTTATGGCTCGAGGTCCGCAGCAGGACCCTCTGTGCCAGTGGCCTCCGGCGGCAAGCGAGGAAAAGCTGTCTGTTTTCCAGCCATAGATCTGGCCCATGCCGGGGCCCAGCTGGTCGTAGTATGTCCACAGCCCGCTGCCTGCATCGTGGCGGTTAGTGTACTCTGAGAGCCACTCCCAGACGTTGCCCGTGGTGTCCACGACATTGCGTGCGCTTATGGCATAGGGCTTTGCGCCTCCCTCGGCACAGTATTTGCCGGTGTCAAGGTCCACGCTGCAGCCTGTGCGGGCGCGCACCTTGTTGGTCACGTCGCACCAGCCGTATTCGTTGCTGTTGTCCTCGCCCTGAGGAGCCCCATATGCGGCGGCAAGCCACTCGGCGTATTTCATCAGCCGCATGCCGGAGCGGGCGGCGAGCTCGGCAAAGTTGTACTGACAGAGGCCGTCTATGCCGGACACGGGCATCTGGCCATATCTGCTCTGCAGCTCGCCTTCAGATACATGGACAAGGTTATCGCCGGACATAAAGGTGAACTCGGACTTCTTGCTGGCCTGGTAGATCGACACCCATATGCTGCCGACCTTCACAAGACCGCCGAACAGAACGCGGGGGCGATTTTTAAGGTCCCACACTGAGTTGGGGACTATGCCCACAGTGACGTTGTCCTGCCAGCGAATGCCGCCGGTGCCGAACTTGACGCCCAGGGAATCGACTGGGACCCAGAGCCCGTCGTCGCTCACCTTGCGTATCGAGCCGTAGTGGAAGCCGCCGATCATCCGGCAGTTTTCATCTGAGGCGCCGTCGGGGCATGTCCCGTTCCTGGAAACGACAACGACAGGCGACTCGCCGTCCAGACAGAGGTAGAGAAAATAGTCGCAGCCCACCTCAAAGGGCCCGGCTACATCCAGCAAAGGCGCAGGGTCAAAGACAAAATCCTCACGGTTCACGGCCAAAACGGCATTGCTGCCTTTGCCGACCTTTATGCAGCACCCGCCTCTTATGACCAGACAATCCTGCTCATAGGAAAAGGGACGGTATTTTTCAATGAATCCGGCGCCTTCGCACTGGAATGCCGCAGCGGCCTCAACAGCGCCGCCGGAACGTATTACTTCAAACATCGGCCAGCTCTCCTATCAGCGTGTCAATTTCCCCGGCGGTGAAGCCGAGCCGGTTCATCTCGCAGTTGGGGTCCGGAACAGGCTCATAATCCTCCTGGTGCTGCGTCTCGGCCCTTTTGCTCCAGCTTTCGGCCTTGAGGGACATCATGCAGGTTGTCTCCTTCATCGCCTTCAGCCTGGCTCTCAGGAGGGCGGCGCCTTCGCCCGAGGCTTTGGCGCGCCTGACCGCGTTGAGGTAGTCCTGCTTCGTACACAGAGTTTCGGGCAAGCTTATCATCTGTTGTTTTCTCCTCAAATGCTCAGTTTCTGCGGACATCCACCCAGCTGTGGGTGTCGGACGACTCGTAGACCTTCTCTATGAGCTCCTGGGCTCTGAGCCCGTCCTCCATGTTGGCGGTGAGGCCGTCACCGCAGTCGTTGATGACGTCTATGAACGCCTGCATCTGCTCGGCAAAGTATTCCTTAGGTATGTCGAGCTTAGTGTAGTCATAGCTGTCGACATAGGGCTCGCCGATGCAGACTTCAATGGTGTCCTCCAGGTTTTTGTCGGTCAGCGTGTAGACTATGACGCCCTTGCTGCCGTATATCTGGATGCGCTGATAGTTTTTGCGGCCCATGCAGCACTTGCTTATGGCAAATACGCCGGAAGCGCCGGAGGTGAAGCGCGCCATCATGTGGCAGTAGTCGTCCGTGTTGACTTCACGCAGCTCGCCGGTAATGGGGTCGGGGCGGGTGTTGATGAGGTTTTCCGCAGTTGCACAGATGCTCTCGTAATCGAGCCCGGTTATGAAGGTCACGAGGTCCATTACGTGGCTGCCGAGGTCGAAGACAACGCCGCCGCCTGCAACACCCTTCTGAAAGCGCCAGAAGGTGGGCAGAGAGAAGGGCCTCAGGTCATAATCCTGGTAATACTCGGTGTTGACGTGATATATTTTGCCGATGACACCGCTGTCGACTATGTGTTTTGCATATCTGGCCGAAGCCTTGAAGCGGTAGGTGAAGAGCACGGTATTCTTGATCTTGGTCTCGCGGACCTTGTCGTTGAGCATTCTCACCTCTTCGACATTGAGGCCGACGGGCTTTTCCATGGCAAACGGCAGGCCGCGCTTTATGGCCTCCAGGGCGATGGGGACGTGAGAGTCGTTGGGCGTGCAGATGACTATGGCGTCAACAAGACCGCTGTCCATCATTTCAGTGTAGTCTGTAAAGGTGTTGCTCTCAGGTATGCCGTTGAGCATGGCCTTTTTCTTGAGAGCCTCGCGGCTTACGTCGCAGATTGCGGTGACTTCGGCGTCCGGACTGGCTTTGATGCCCCGGCAATGCCGGTCAAAAATCATGCCAGTACCAACCATGCCGACTCTGATAATTTTCTTTTCCATAAGAGCCTCCCATAAGTTTTTCTTCCGCGCCTGTACGCTTAGCGCGCATCAGGACTCGGTCATGATCTGCAAAATAGTCTTGTCTGTCTGGTACATGCCCTGCTTGGCAAGCCTGCCAACATTTGCAATCGTCTTTTCTACCCCATCGCCAACTATGCCGTCTCCGCTGTTGAACTGCTTGTGCTCAAGATACATTTGGTAGCCCAGTATTCCGGCTTCGACCGCGAGGGCGATCTTAGCTGCACAGGAGGGCTTGGCTCCGTCGCATATCGTGCCGGAAAGCATGGCCACGGCATTGATGACCGTGTGGGCGATGGCGTTGTAGTCAGCCCCAAGGAGATAAGCGACCCCGGCGCCAGCCCCACAGCCGGCGCTCACAGCGCCGCAGTATGCGGATAACCTGCCTATGCCGGTCTTTTGGTGTATAGTTATAAGGTTTGAAACAAGCAGTGCGCGGTAAAGCTCAGACTGCCTTGCGCCGATGTGCTTTGCATACCGTATCACCGGGACTGAGGCTGTGATGCCCTGATTGCCGCTGCCGGAGACTATGACCACCGGCTTTTCACAGCCGCTCATCCTCGCGTCGGAGCCGGCGGCCGCATATGCCCGGGCTTCGGTCACGATATCGCCTGCGGAGTTCCTAATGAGCACCCGTCCGATGCTGGCACCCCAGCTCTCGCGCAATCCTTTTTCTGCGATTGCTGAGTTGCATTTTATCTGGTTGTCTAAAATGGGCGTTACGTCGGCAAGGTCAACCGTGTTTGCGTATTCAACGATATCCTTCACGTTAAGTACGCTTCTGTCGGTAGGAAACTCCCCGGAGCCGTCGTCGGGGTCTATATTTTTCAAAACACAGCCGTTTTTTTCCTCATATATGATGTTGGAGTGACTGTTTGCGATATGGACTACGGCGCTGTCCTGTCCGAACCTGCCGGTTATGCGGATCTCCAGCATTCGAGGCGTGTCCATACATACGACCAATATGGGGACGCTCTCTGCATATACTTTTATTTCATCATGCAAGCTCGGGGGAACGGAAGAAATGACTTGCAGGCCAAGACTGGCGTCGCCGGCTACTATGCCCGCAGCAGCTGCGGCTTTGATGCCTTTCAGGCCGCCGGTATTGGGAACAATTACACTTTTCACATTTTTGATTATGTTTCCGCTGACTTCGATTTTTATGTGCTCAGGCCTTGCGCCGAGCATATCCCTCATCCTGGCTGCACAGAAAGCGATGGCTGTGGGCTCGGTACAGCCGGTCGCCATGAGCAGCTCCTCTTTCAGAATGGCCGTATATGCGGCTTCTTTAAATTTACTAAGCATGACACTCTCCGAGATCGTTAAAGAAATACTTTGTTTTGATAACTAAGTAATTAGAATTATAGTATTTGATTTTTTCTTTGTCAAGGTATATTCACTGCATCAAAAGTGACAAACGAAAGGGGCAAAATTGACAAAATGCGCAAAAAGATTCTTGGGGCATAAGCAGCCACATACGTGAACAATCCAGAATACCGGCTGATTTTACAATGAGAATGGCTTAAAATTATTCAAAAAATAAGTTGCACTATTCCATAGGCGATGTATAATAAAGTTATAATGCTTAAATGCATCTCCAAGATTTAGATAAAAGGGAGGATTACAAACTTTTGGAGTTGCACGCTGGAGGTTAATGAGTTAAGATAACAAAGTGACACCGATATTGTGCTCGTGGCGATACTCAATTGCTTCGTGTGCCGGAACGGCGCAGGAGATCCAACGACCGGCTCGGCCGATATATAATTAAAGTATTTGGGAATTGATATGCAAAGTAAAAGATTGATGCGGATCTATAATAAAAATAAGATTTTGGATTTGATACGCAAAAACCATTCAATATATAGGGCGGAGCTTGCAAGGCTGACCGGCTTGAGTATGCCGACCATAATGAACATTACGGATGAACTTATTGACGATGGACTGATCAGAGATGCCGGAAAGGGAATATCCAGCGGGGGCAAGCCGCCTATGCTGCTGGAACTTATCCCTGAGTCACACCTGTTTGCTGGCGTGGACATAAGCGGTGCCATGTTCAAGTGCACCATCCTGGATTTGCAGGGGAACATAGTTTTCAGCCGCTCCAGAGAAAAGGAGGGCTTGCCTCTGACAGAAATCATTGAAGCTGTAGAGGAATTCATAGATACATCTATCGGCGCATCGGGAGTGGACAGAGACAAGCTGAGCGGCATTGGTGTCGGGATCCCGGGCCTCGTCGACACGGAGGATGGAATGGTCATCACCTCTATCGACTATAACCTGAAGCAAGTGGATTTCCGCACGCCGCTGCAGAGGCGGTTTAATATGCCTGTATTCATAGAAAACTCCTCAAAAGTTATGGCGATAGGTGAGAAATGGTTTGGTGCCGGTACAAACTGCGACGATTTTGCACTGGTCACGGTTGGACGTGGAATAGGCGCTGCACTGATCATAAATGGGGAGATATACCGCGGCTTCAATAACATGAGCGGCGAGCTGGGGCACATGGTCATAAATCCAAACGGACCAATATGTAAGTGCGGCAGGCAGGGGTGCCTTGAGGCAATGGCTTCTGGTAAAGCAATTGCGAATCAGGCCAGAAATCTTGTCGCAGGCGGCGGGGAGTCCAGAATGCTTGAACTGGCCGGAGGAAATATCAACAAGATAAACTCCGATATTGTATTCAAGGCCGCTGCAATGGGAGACCTTTTGGCCCGCAGGATAGCCGACGATGCGGTCTATAATCTTTCGATAGGCCTGACCAATCTCGTCTGTCTGTTTGACTGCCAACGCATTGTGTTGACGGGATATGTTGTGAAAGACAACAAGTATTTGCTGGAGAAAGTATCTGAGTACATAAACTCCACCCGGAGCTTGTATTACGGAAACGTTCCGGTCGAGGTTCGCCTGTCTGAACTCGGTGAGGAGGCGGCGGTGATTGGAGCCGGCGCTCTTCCGCTGCAGAACTTTTTGATCAATAGCCACGAGTAAACGCATGCTCCGTAAGCTCAGCACAAAAAGGTGGAGGCTCGCAACTACGAGCCTCCACCTTTTTATGATCAGGAGCAATGAAGCCGGGCGGCTATTATTTTGCCGCAGTAAGTATAGCAGCGACGTCGCTGGATTTGAGGGGCATAAAGTGACCAACGGTATGCGTGTCCCCATCACAGCACTTATCCGCCAGCTCAGCGATCTGCGCATCCGTGGGCTCGCACCCAAGTTCACGGAGGTTTGTGGGCATATGGAGCTCACGGAAGAAGTTCTCAAGCGCCTCAATACCGGCAATGGCGGTCTCTTCAGCGCTCTCGCCGCTGCTGATGCCCATGACATTCTCCGCAAACTGGGCAAAGCGTTCGGGCTTCACCTTAAGAACGTACCGCGCCCAACTTCCCCAGATTGCTGCAAGACCCGCGCCGTGCGCCACATCGAACATGCCGCCGAGCTCGTGCTCTATCATGTGCGGAGCCCAGTCACCGATAGAGCCGCAGCCGGTGAGACCATTGTGTGAAAGGCTGCCGGCCCACATTATAGTGGCTCGCGCCTCATAGTCGGCGGGAGAGCTCATAACAATGCGGCTGTATTTGAGGACCACGCGCAGGAGAGCCTCAGACATGGCGTCTGTGAGTGCCATGCTGTCTACTGAGAAATAGCGCTCCATAGTGTGCATCATTATATCCACGCAGCCGCTTGCCGTCTGATATGCGGGAAGAGTGTAGGTGAGCTCGGGGTTCATTACCGCAAATTTGCACTGGCAGTAGTTGCTGTCGAAAGAGCGCTTGAGCATATTCTCGTCATTGGTGATAACAGAGCCGTTGCTCATTTCGCTGCCGGTGGCCGCTATGGTAAGCACGGCGCCCACAGGAGCGCTGCCCTGGCAGATGGCCTTGCCGATGTAAAGGTCCCACACGTCGCCGTCATATTTGAGCCCCGCACCGATGGCCTTGCAGGTGTCGATGACGCTGCCGCCGCCGACGGCCAGGAGGAACTCCGCGCCGAAATCTCTGGCAAGCTGTATTCCCTCGTATACCTTTGAAAGCCTGGGATTGGGCTTTACACCTCCCATGGAGACATACCTGACCCCGGCAGCGTCAAGACTTGCAAAAACTCTGTCCAGCAAACCGGACCGTTTGGCGCTGCTGCCTCCGTAGACGACCAGAACAGAACCGGCTCCCTCTTCCTTAATGAGCTCACCAACTTTAGACTCGGTTTCTTTGCCAAACACAACTTTTGTTGGCGCATAATACAGGAAGTCCTCCATATTTAACACACTCCTTTGTAAGATCAATAAACTCCCCAACGTATCTTAGTTATGATTATTAAGTTACTCAACAATAATAATACCATCTGGAAGCCTTTTGTCAACCCTCATTTTCAAAGCAAGGCCGGCAGAAAACTCAAAGAGTTACAAACGGTGCCTTTCTCAGCGGCTTTGAACAAAGATTGCATAACAAAAATGCTCCGGCCCTGTTTGGGTCGGAGCATTTTAAAATGTGCATCAATCTTCTCAGCGGCAAGCTCAGCTCAGGTCTTTTACGGCGTTGACCACGGTGTCGGCGGCGGAGGCGTAGGCGGCGGGGTCGAGTGGATCGGCGAGGCCGAGCTCGGAGACGACCTCGGTGCTGTAATATATCTCCGGGTCCATGGACACCAGGCGCATGTAGGTGTCGGCTGCGGCCTCCGGCGAGGTCTGCAGCTCGCTGTACAGCCCGAGCACCGGGATGGTGGCCATGCAGTAGCTGATATAGTAGAACGGGCTGTCAAAGTTGTGGGGAACGGAGATCCACTCCTTATCATAGCCGTCATAGACGTCGTTGCCGTACTCCTTATACAGCTCGGCGTATATCTCGCAGACCCGCTCCTTGGTGAGGTCCTCCTCGGCGTACACGCGCTGGAGGAACTCGTCGAACATGGCACCGTCCATCACGTTTATTATGGAGTTGAAGAAAGAGTCGAGCAGGAGCATTCGCGCGGTATCGGGGCCGAACAGCTCCTCGTACCAGTGCGTTGCCATGAACTCCATGCCTATGGACTGCATCTCGCAAATCTCATAGTCCGCGGCGCCGAAGATCAGGTCGCTCGGCACGGCGTAGCTGTTGAGGAAGTGGCCGAACTCGTGGATGATACCGGAGTAGTCGTAATAGCTGCCGTCGGGCGTGAGGAAGATGTAGGGCTCGTTGTACCAGTAGAGCGTGCTGGTGAAGTTCACGCCCGCCTTGGTGGACAGCAGCTCGTTGTCGCAGAGCCCGTGCTCGACCAGGTAGTCATAGGCCTTGGCCGCCTCGGGCGAGAGGCCGTGGGCGACTGTGCCCAGCGCGTCTAGCGCGTCCTGGGACGAGACCTCGATGCCGGACTCCATCAGCTTGGCATAGTTGTCCTGCAGCATTGCCTTGAGCTCGGTGCGTATGGGCACGAAATAGTCCTTGACCGCCGCCCAGACGGACCGGGAGTCCTCGGGGGTGTAGTTCCGGGAATAGGTCTGGTAGTAGGCGTAATCGGCGTAGCTGTCATTGCCCGCGGCGGCCGCTATCTCGCGGCGGACGTTCACCAGCTCTACGAACACGTCGGCGCAGGCGTCAAAGTCCGGCTCCGGCGAGGCGGAGAGGCTGTAATACTTGTTGACCAGCTCCGTCTCCCTGTTCCTGAGCGAGCTGTCCGACGACGCGTCGGGGTCATAGGCCGAGAAAACCTGGGCCTGCGACTCGCCGCAGTAGTCGGCGAGCAGGTCATAGCTGTCCGTCAGCGCGACCTGGTGCATGATGTCCCAGAATATTCCGTCGGCCTCGCCCCTGTCGGCATAGGCCTGGTTCATGGCGGCGAGCGCCTCCTGGTCGGAGGGGTCGCGGTAATACCTGAGGTTGGCCAGGTCGTGGGCGGTGCAGATGTAGTAGTACTCGTCGATGAAATAGAACGCGGCGTCGTCAAAGCTGTCGCTGTCCGGGCTGCCGGAGGCGACGGAGAGCAGCTCGTCGCCGAGACTGCGGAAGTAGTCGAGGTCGGCCTCGGCGTACATATCCGCAAAGTCCGTGTCCGCACGCCAGCAGTCGGTGAAATAGCGCTCCTGCGTCAGAGTGTCGAGGGTTGATCCGCTGCCCGTGGCAGGTTCGCTGGAAGACGGGTCGTCCAGCAGGGGGGAGAGCGCGTCGATAGCGCCGCAGCCGGAGAGCGCACCGCACAGCATCAGTGCGGCGAGAAGCAGCGAAAGAAGTCGTTTCTTCATGTGGGTCCTCCAATGGGGATACGCCGATGGCGCGTTTTGCGTTTTGCTTACAGTTCGGCCTCAAAGACGCAGTGGTCCTTGTCCACCAGGCCGACGGCGGTCTTGGCGCCGAAGAGGCGCTCCAGGCCCTCGGCCAGCTCCGCGCGCGCGGCGAGGACGCGGTCGAGGTTCAGGCTGGTGAAGCCGTCGATGGGGAAGAGCAGGTCGGTCGTCTCCGGGGTGATCTTGCCTATCTCGCTCTGCCTCCAGGTCCAGCGGCGGGTGCGGACCTGGCCGTCGGAGACGTAGACCACCTCGTCCGGCTCCGGCGTCTCGGCCTCGCCGCCGCCGAAGGGGACAAAGCTGTCGCCCGGCTGGGCGTGGCGCACCTCGAGCGCGCGGCTCACGGTGCCCATATCGTGCGCGCCGATGGGCAGGCGGTATTTGAGCGACACGGCGTTGCCGAAGTCCACGACGGGGCTGATCTCCGGGAAGCCCTTGCCCTTGGCGATGCGGGTCAGCAGGGCCTCGATGGAGCACATGAACTTGTTGGGGTTTATGTTCAGCGCGCGGAAGGCGTCGCGGTAGGGCACGATCTCGGGCGACTCCTTGACCTTGATGCCCTCGAGAGCCTTTTCGCACGCGGCGATGCTCTCGTGCAGCAGGGCCGAGACCTCGGGGATCGGCTTGCTGTTGTCCGCGCCCTTGACGGCGACGACGCCGAAGCAGGCGTCGGGCAAAAGCTCAAACACTGCGGGGGAAACTTCGAATCTCATAACTGACATCTCCAAACTATATAAAAATTTTTTCAACTGCACGTAAACAAAATGACCTGCCGCTCTTTTGCTATCTCGCCGAGCAGCTCCATCGCGGCCTCGCGCCGCCCGGAGTCGAGGTTCACCAGCGCGTCGTCCAGAACGATGGGGCAGGGCTCGTCGCCGGGAAGGGTGAGGTCCACTATGGCGAGGCGCACGGCGAGGTACATGAGGTCCGCCGCGCCCGCGCTGAGATAGAGCGCCTGCCTCGGCACGGCCTCGCCCGAGCGGCGCAGCAGGACCGAAAAGTCCCGCGACACGGCCACGTCCGTGTACCTGCCGCCGGTCATGCGGGAGAGAAACTCCGCCGCGCGGCGGCCCAGCGCGGGGGAAAAGCGGCTTTGCAGCTCCGCGTCCGCGTCGCTGAGCGTTTGCGCCGCGAGGCTGATGGCCTCGTACTGCGCCTCCAGCTCCGCTATGCGCTCGCGCTTTTCGAGGATGCCGCTCTCGAGGACCATGGGGTCGCCCGTCGCGGCTATCGTGCCGCCGAGCTCGGCTATGGCCGCGCGCAGCCGCT
>OLOS01000460.1_pt1 | contig 43484 bp, 36 predicted proteins | sample 1672631 | NCBI WGS metagenome assembly OLOS01 (sample SAMEA3136707, study PRJEB25190) | human gut metagenome | biome: human gut; feature: human-associated habitat; material: faeces | place: Austria | collected 2013 | reverse complement strand
AAAAGAAATATGGCTCTGGGATATAAATCCCAGAGCCGCTTTGTCTACAGTCTGAGAGCTCTCACCTCAGGGTGAGAGCTCTTTGTGATTAGCTGAGGTGGGCTTGCCCACTTTGTTACTTGCTTCTTGCGTTTTTCATACTGTCTGTGGTATAATGACATAGAAACGAAACAAAAATGTAAAAGATAGGTAATAATTATGAAAAAAATAAAGTTTGGAATTTCTGTAATATTGTGTGTTATGTGTTTGTGGGGTGGAGTGCTTCTGCGTACGGAAGCTGCCCCCGGATTCAATCTGCTGAAGCAGGTTTCGGTAAAAAGTACACCTGCCGGAACATGGGTGAGAAGCAGCCGGGGATACCGGTACCGCTTAAGCGGCACCGGAACCTATGCCAGAGGAACCTGGCTGAACAGGAAAGGAAAAATCTATTACGTTGATAAAAACGGATTTCGTGTTACGGGACTGAAAAAATATAAAGGTAATTATTATTTTCTGAATGCAAAAGGTGTTCTGAAGCTGAGATGGAAAACACTGAAGGGAAAACGGTATTATTTTTCTGAGCGGACAGGTGCGGCGCTGACGGGATGGAAGAATATCGGAAGCGACCGTTATTATTTTGATGAGTCGGGTGTGATGCAGAAGAACTGCTGGGTAAGTGACTGTTATCTCGGACCGGATGGGATTATGGTCAGAGATACGATCGTGGATGGATATTATGTGGATGCTGATGGCCGAAAAACCGATGTGGCACTGGAGGACGGGGAGCCGGAGGAGACACTGTCAGGCTATATTTTTGTGGGAGATTCGAGGACAGTCGGACTGCAGAATACGGTAGGAGGTGACCATACCTATATTGGAAAGGTGGGCGAAGGATATCAGTGGCTGAGTACGACGGGGATAAGACTGCTGAAAAAAGCGCTGAAAAAGGAGCCGCAGTCCAGGGTGATCATCAATCTGGGGGTAAACGATCTGGCGAATATCGGTAATTATCTTTCTGCTTATCAGAATCTGATCGTCACCTACCCTCAGGCCAGATTTTACTTTATGTCTGTAAATCCCATTGAAACAAAGCTGGCCAGGGCAAACGGGTATAATACTTCTCTTGTTAATAATCAGACGATTGAGAACTTTAATGCAAGTCTGCGTGCAGCATTTCCGGGGGCTTATCTGGACTGCTATTCCTATCTTCTGAACCAGGAGCTCATCCAGAACAAAAAGGCCGGTGTCGGAACCGTAGACGGCATCCATTATAAAACGAATGTATACTGGGCGATTTATAACTTTGTTATTTCTGCCACAGGATGAACGTGTCAGTACACTAGTATGATCCACCCTAAATACCGTACTGTTTCGGTGAGGATGCTTTTTCGAGAGTGCAGTTGTAAAAACGCAGGCGTAGCCCGTCAGAGTCCATTCGCAAAATCATTATATTTCCATCACAATTGTGTCGTATAATGTGCCATGTAAGAAAAAGGTAACTGAAGGAGAGAAAGCAGTTACCGGAAAGGAGGAATGGGGAAGCAGGCTTCCCGTAAGAACATGGCAACGGTATATTTACATATTGGAACGATGAAGACCGGAACATCTGCGCTGCAGAGGTTTTTGGACGATAACAGAGAATATCTGGAAAGTCAGGGATATGTTTATCCGAGAATGAAACAGGGTCTGCCTGCAGACTACTTTTTTCGAAATGGTCACTTTCTGGTATATTCTTTTGACAGAAAAAAGACGTTAGACGTCCTGGAGGTATTTGAAGGTGCCCTGGAACAACTCGCCGGGCTGGCAGGGGAGTATGAAAATATCATTCTTTCAGATGAGGTGATCTGGCATTGCTCTGCAAGAGATCCTGAATTCTGGAGAAAAATATCTGAAGAGTTTCAGAAAATAAACTGCAGGATAAAAGTCATCCTGTATTTACGCAGACAGGATACTTATATGGAATCCCTGTACAATCAGGCAATCAAATCCGGAAATATGCTGGTGAGAGATTTTGACGATTACGTACAGGGCAGAGCAGTTAAATATTTTTCCTTTCACTACTATGAAGGTGTAAGGAATATCGAAACATATATCGGGAAAGAGAACATATCCATCCGTGTATATGATAAGGAGCAGCCTGGTAATACGGAAAATTCCCTGTTCTCGGATTTTCTGAATGAAATCGGGCTGTCTTTTGATGAAAACTATCATGTTGAGCAGCCGGTGAAAAACCCGGGACTTCAGGGGAATTATATTGAAATTAAACGGATCATAAACAGTCTTCCGGAATATAGAGAGACAGGGAATTTTATGGCACGACCCCTTGTCGCGGCAAGCAGGGCAAGAGCAGGAGATCAGTTAAAAGAGAACAATCATTTTTTTACAATGGAAAAGAGAAAAGAATTTCTTGCAGAATTTGAAGAAGGAAACAGAAAGCTGGCCAGAGAATATCTTGGAAGAGAGGATGGAAGTCTTTTTGATGAACCATCGGAGGAATCAGAGGTCTGGGAAGTAAATGAAGAGCTTCTGTATCAGGATATCATTCTTGCGACAGCAGAAGTATTCTGTATGCAGGAAAAGGAACTGCGGGAATTGAAAGATAGAATATGCAGACTGGAGGAGGCAGAGAGAATAAGAGCCGGCAGGTGGATCCGCAGAATTTACCGGGGATTCAAGGCCTTTATGAAAAAATATCCTGCTGTAGAAGGCGGTAGTAAGTAAAAACAGGTGTGTAGGTTGTTGATGAAGAGAATGTGCATTCGCGATTCAAACGTCAACAGATTACACACCTGTTTTAAAATGTTACTGTTCACTCCGTGACCAGTAACACGCTTCGCGATGCACAGATATGATGCATTCTGCATCATATCGCGCTACTACTCTCGGATTTTCTGTGACTTTCGCTACGCTACACTCACAGAAAACACCTCGAACTGACAGACGTGTGAACTGTAATCTTAAAATCACTTCTTTTATTTGAAAACTGCTATTAAGTATGCTATTCTATAGAGTAACGAAAATGGCGGGATCCGGCATGAGATGTGATGCCTGTATGAACTGTCAAAATGGAGGTAACATACCATGAAACTGATTAAGTTGCTGGAAAGATTGGAATATGAGTGTATAAATGGCAGTCTTGATGTGGATGTTAAGGATGTCATCAATGATTCAAGAAAGGTAAGTGACGGTTCCCTGTTCATCTGTATCAGGGGAGCCGTGTCTGACGGCCATAAATATGTGCCCGATGTAATTGCAAAAGGTGCAAAGGTGCTGGTAGTAGAGAAGCGGGTGGAAGCTCCGGAAGACATTACCGTTATCAGGGTGGAAGACAGCCGCTATGCAATGGCGCTGATTTCTGCCGCTTATTATGATTATCCGGCCAAGAAGCTGAAGGTCATCGGCATTACCGGAACGAAGGGAAAGACGACGACTACCTATATGGTAAAGTCTATTCTGGAGTCTGCGGGACATAAGGTGGGGCTGATCGGTACGATTGAGGCGATCATCGGCGATGAAGTCATTCCTGCAAAGAACACAACACCGGAATCCTGCACGATTCAGGAATATTTCCACCGGATGGTGGAAGCGGACTGTGATTGTGTGGTAATGGAAGTTTCTTCGCAGGGACTGATGCTTCACCGGACGGCAGGGATTCCTTTTGAGATTGGAATTTTTACGAATATCCAGCCGGATCATATCGGTCCTGCAGAGCATGACAGCTTTGAGGACTATATGCACTGCAAGGGCCTGTTATTCCGGCAGTGTAAGCTTGGAATCGTCAATGCGGATGATGAGCATCTTGAACAGGTGCTGGAAGGCCATACCTGTCAGGTGGAGACCTTTGGATTTTCAGAGAAGGCAGATCTGCGTGCGGAGAATGCCCATATGGTGACAGGCCCGGGCTATCTGGGCATTGACTATCATGTGGCAGGGCTTCTCGACATGGATGTGGAAATTGATATACCGGGCAAATTCAGCGTCTATAATTCCCTGACCGCCATTGCTATCTGCAGACATTTTGGCGTAAAGGAATCAGACATCATCGAAGCACTGAAGAAGGCAAAAGTAAAGGGAAGGATCGAGATGATCAGAGTGTCAGACGAATTTACCCTGATGATCGACTATGCCCATAATGCCATGAGCCTTGAGAGCCTGCTGACGACTCTGAAAGAATATAAACCGAAGCGTCTGGTATGTCTGTTCGGCTGCGGCGGAAACCGGGCGAAAGCCAGAAGATTTGAGATGGGAGAAGTGTCTGGGAGACTGGCGGATCTGACGATCATCACTTCTGATAATCCCCGGTTTGAAAAGCCGGAGGATATTATGACAGATATCGAGACGGGAATGAAAAAGACAGAAGGAAAATATATCAAAATACCGGACAGGAAAGAAGCGATCGCCTATGCCATTCATCATGGTGAGCCCGGGGATGTGATCGTGCTGGCAGGAAAAGGCCATGAGGATTACCAGGAGATCGAAGGAAAGAAATATCCGATGGATGAACGTGTTCTGATCCAGGAGATACTGGATGAGGACAGAGCGGCCGGGCAGTAGGCGGTATGGAGAAGCTTTATGCAAATATTATCGTAGACATTACCCATGAAAAGCTGGATCGCAGCTTTCAGTACCGGATCCCGGAGCAACTGAGAGAGGAGCTTGAAACAGGGATGGTGGTTCTGGTTCCATTTGGAAAAGGCAGCCGGACACTCAGGGGTTATGTCATAGAAATCACAGATCAGGCGGAATACGCTCCTGAAAAGATGAAGGAGCTCCTTGAAATAGTCACAGAAGTAAGTCATGTAGAGTCCAGGCTTATCGTACTGGCCGGATGGATGAGAGAGTATTATGGATCCACGATGATTCAGGCACTGAAGACCGTCCTTCCTGTCAGACAGAAGATCAGGCCCAGGGAAAAAAAGAGTGTACGGCTGATTGTTGACAGGACGAAGGGACAGGAGAGGCTGGAATTTTACAGAAAAAAGCATCAGACAGCCAGAGCCAGGCTTCTGGAGGCTCTTCTGGAAACAGAGGAACTGCCCATGGAGCTTGTTACAGGCAAACTGAATGTGCCGTCAGCGGTAGTAAAGGCGCTGGAGGAGCAGCAGATCCTTGAGGTGATCAGGAAGGCGGTCTATCGGAATCCTCTCCAGGCAAAAGGCTCTGTAGGATATCATCTGCAGCTCAATCCGCAGCAGCGGGCAGTTTGTGATGCGGTTATACGGGAATGGGAAACGAAAGAACACCCCGTGTACCTGCTTCATGGAGTAACCGGCAGTGGAAAGACGGAAATTTACATGGAACTGATTGCACACGCCATCGAGTGCGGGCAGCAGGCAATCGTTCTGATCCCTGAGATTGCCCTGACCTGGCAGACCGTCATGCGTTTCTATAAGAGATTTGGTGACAGGATTTCAATCATCCATTCCAGACTTTCCAGGGGAGAACGATATGATCAGTTTCAGAGGGCCAGAGAGGGGCTGATCGATGTGATGATCGGTCCCCGCTCCGCCCTGTTTACCCCGTTTCCGAATCTCGGTATGATCATTATTGACGAAGAACATGAGGATACTTATAAAAGTGAAACGACTCCCAGATACCATGCCAGGGAAACAGCCATAAAGCGGGCGGAAATAGAAGGTGCGCGTGTGATGCTGGGGTCTGCGACACCTTCCGTGGATGCCTATTACCGGGCAGAACAGGGAGAATATACACTGTTTACGATTGAACAGCGGGCGAGGCAATGCAGCCTGCCGGATGTACAGGTGGTAGACATGCGAACAGAACTGCAGGAAGGAAACCGTTCCATTCTGAGCAGAAGACTGAAAGCTGCCATGGCAGAAAAACTGGAGAATAGAGAACAGATGATGCTCTTTCTGAACAGAAGAGGGTATGCGGGGTTTCTGTCCTGCCGTGCATGCGGTCAGGTGCTGAAATGTCCACATTGTGATGTGTCTCTTTCTCTGCACAACGATGGCAGGCTTATCTGTCATTACTGTGGATATGAGATCCGAAGACCGGACAGATGCCCGTCCTGTGGTTCGTCCTTTCTGCGCAGCTTCCGCGCAGGGACGCAGCAGGTGGAAGAAGTGGTACAGAAGGAGTTTCCGGGGGCGGGGATTTTGCGCATGGATATGGATACGACAAGAGAAAAGGATGGACATCAGAAGATTCTGGAACAGTTTTCAAACCGTGAAGCAGACATTCTGATCGGTACGCAGATGATCGTAAAGGGACATGATTTTCCGGGGGTGACACTGGTGGGTGTGCTGGCAGCAGATCTGTCCCTTCATGCCAATGACTACCGCTGCGGGGAGCGCACCTTTCAGCTTTTGACTCAGGCTGCGGGCAGGGCCGGGAGAGGAGAACGGCCGGGAGAGGTGCTGATTCAGACCTATGACCCTGAGAATTACAGTATCCGTGCGGCGGCCTCCCAGGACTACAGGAGCTTCTTCAGACAGGAGATCCTGTTTCGCAGGGCTGCAGGATATCCGCCGGCAGGAGGGATGCTGGTGATCCATGGAAGCGGGAGATCAGAGGAGCAGCTTGCACTTGCGATGGACTATCTGAAGAGATTCCTGGATGTCCTGGTGAAGAAAAGCAGGGTGCAGGTATTAGGACCTGTGGATGAGCCGGTGGCGAAGATCAGCGATGTTTACCGAAAGGTGATCTATGTAAAAGATCAGGAAAAAAGAATCCTGATTATGATAAAAAAGAAAGTGGAACAATATATTCAGATGAATGAGGGGTATCAGACAATAACTGTGCAGTTTGATATGGAATGACCATGATATCGAAGGAGGAAAAGGAAAATGGCAATCCGAAAGATCAGGACGATGGGCGACAGCGTGCTCACGAAAAAATGCAAAGAAGTAAAGGAAATCACAGGGAGGACCCTGCAGCTGATTGATGATATGTTTGATACGATGTATGAGTCCGGGGGTGTAGGTCTTGCAGCACCGCAGGTAGGAATACTTAAGAGAATCGTGGTCATTGATACCACCGGCGATGATCCGCATCTGCTGATCAACCCGAGAATCGTGGAAACAGCAGGAGAACAGTGCGGACAGGAGGGATGTCTGAGTCTTCCCGGCAAGATGGGACAGGTGACAAGACCAAACTATGTGAAATGTGAGGCTTTCAATGAGAATATGGAGCCGATCGTGCTGGAAGGCGAGGAACTTCTGGCAAGAGCGATCTGCCATGAGTGCGAGCATCTCGATGGTATTATGTTTGTAGAGCATGTGGAAGGGGAGCTGATGGATGTACCGGCTCCGGATGAAGATGAGGAGTGATTGAATGAGAATAATTTTTATGGGGACACCTGATTTTGCAGTAGGAACATTGAAAAGCCTGATTTCCTCTGAGCATGAAGTGACAGCCGTGGTAACACAGCCGGATAAGCCAAAGGGAAGAGGAAAGGCGATGCAGTTTCCCCCGGTAAAAGAGGTGGCGGTGGAAGCCGGGATACCGGTACTTCAGCCGCGAAGGGTAAGAGAACAGGAAGTGATCGATGCTTTAAAGCAGATCGAGGCAGATGTGATCGTTGTCGTTGCATTTGGGCAGATCATCCCTGCTGAGATCCTCACAATGAAAAAGTATGGCTGTATCAATGTCCATGCATCGCTTCTGCCGAAGTACCGTGGCGCAGCGCCGATCCAGTGGGCGGTGATCGACGGAGAAAAAGAATCCGGTGTCACCACGATGCAGATGGACGAAGGGCTGGACACCGGTGACATGCTCCTGAAGGCAGTTGTTCCTCTGGAAGCGGATGAGACGGGAGGAAGTCTGTTTGACAAGCTGAGCGATACCGGTGCGCAGCTGCTCCTTGAGACTCTCCAGGGACTGGAAAATGGAACGATCGTTCCCCAAAAGCAGGGAGAAACGACAACAGCTTATGCAAAGATGCTGAAAAAAGAGATGGGAGAGATCAACTGGGAAAATGGTGCCAGGGAAATCGAGCGCCTGATCCGGGGACTTAACCCGTGGCCGAGCGCCTATACCCGTTTGGACGGGAAAACTCTGAAGATATGGAAAGCAGAAGTTATCTCTGAAAATACAGAAAGAGAGCCGGGAACGGTTATTAAAGTTATGAAAGACAGTATGTGTATACAGACCGGGGATGGGATCCTTTCTGTGAAAGAGCTTCAGCTGGAAGGTAAGAAACGCATGGACGCAGGGGCATTTCTGCGCGGATATCAGATAGAGGAGGGTACAAAGCTATGTTGTTAAGCTATGGTTTATACGGAAGATACGGATACGGGATGGGAATGTTTGGTGATCCGACAATGATTCTTGTTCTGATCGGACTGATTCTTTCCATGATCGCATCCGGTCTGGTCAAAAGTACTTTTTCAAAATATTCCAGGGTGCGCAGTATGTCCCAGATGACAGGGGCTCAGGCAGCGGAGCGCATCCTGCATAGCGCGGGGATTTATGATGTGAGCATCGCCAGGGTATCCGGAAGTCTGACGGATCATTATGATCCGAGGACAAAAACGCTTCGTCTTTCAGATGCCACCTACGGAGCTGCCTCTGTAGCGGCGGTAGGGGTGGCGGCTCATGAATGTGGACATGCCATCCAGCATCAGCAGCACTATGCGCCACTGGTGCTTCGAAGTACACTCGTTCCGGCTGCCAATCTCGGTTCTTCCCTGTCATGGCCCATTTTTCTCGTCGGGCTGATCGCGTCCATTCCGGCACTGACGACAGCAGGGATTCTTCTGTTCGGGCTGGCGGTACTGTTTCAGCTGGTGACCCTTCCTGTGGAGATCAACGCTTCCCGAAGGGCTGTCCGGCTGCTGGAGAGCACGGGCGTTCTGGGTGCTTCCGAGAATTCCGGAGTAAAGAAGGTATTGACGGCAGCTGCGTTCACGTATGTGGCAAGCCTTGCAGCTTCTGTTCTGCAGCTTCTGAGACTGATTATCCTGGCGGGAGGAAGAAGACGCAATGACTGATGTGGTAAATTTACGGGAAATCATATTGTCTGCCCTGATGGAAATTATCGAGGAGGAGAAGTACAGCCATGTGGTTTTGCGGGAGGTACTCGAGAAATATCAGTTTCTGGAAAAGAGAGAACGGGCGTTTATCTCCAGGGTCGTAGAAGGAACTCTGGAAAATATGATCCAGATTGATTATATTATCGAAAGGTTCTCAACCGTCAGTGTATCCAGCATGAAACCGGTCATTCGCACGATTTTGCGCATGTCGGTCTATCAGCTGAAGTTTATGGACAGTGTCCCTGATTCAGCTGTATGTAATGAAGGCGTGAAGCTGGCACAGAGGAAAGGCTTTTTCAGTCTGAAAGGTTTTGTGAACGGTGTTTTAAGAAGTGTGGCCAGAAATCTGGATAAGGTCATCTATCCGGATGCCGGGACACAGCCGGTGGCCTGCCTTTCGGTCAGGTATTCTGTCCCGGAGTGGATCCTGAAGGAATGGCTGGAGGTATATGATTTTGATACTGTTGAAAAGATCTGCAGAGACACTCACAGAGAAAAAACCACTTCGATCCGCTGCAATCTCGATAAGGCTTCTAAGGAGGAAATTATCGCAAGTCTGCAAAAGCAGGAGATTTCAGTAAAGGAGAACCCATATCTTGAGTATGCACTGGAGATTGGAAATTATAATTATATGAAAGCCATAGAGGCTTTCAAAAACGGCTGGTTTCAGGTGCAGGATGTGAGTTCTATGCTGGTGGCGGAGATTGCGGCACCTGCATGGGGAGACTACTGCATCGATGTGTGTGCTGCTCCGGGAGGTAAGAGTCTGCACCTGTCTGATATGTTGGGAGGAAGCGGACATGTGGAGGCCAGAGATGTGACAGATTACAAGGTAGAGCTGATGAAGGAAAATATTGAACGGATCGGGAATATCAACATGTCTGCCAGAGTGATGGATGCCACGGTATTTGATGAAGTATCCGTGGAGAAGGCGGATGTCCTGATAGCGGATGTTCCGTGTTCCGGACTTGGCGTAATCGGGAAAAAGGCAGATATCAAATACAAAATGACACCCGCAAAACAGGCGGAGATCATCAAACTTCAGCGCAGGATCCTGGACACTGTGTGGCCTTATGTGAAGAAAGGCGGTACACTGATCTATAGTACATGTACCATTGCAGCTGCAGAGAATCAGTACAATGTCAAGTGGTTTCTGGAGAATTATCCGTTCAGGCTGGAGAGTATTGATCCGTACATTTGTGATGAATTAAAGGGAAAAACCACACAGGCGGGTTATATACAGCTGCTGCCCGGTGTGAATCAGTCGGATGGTTTTTTTATCGCCCGGCTTAAGAGGATTGACTGATGGAGAAGACAGATATCAAATCCCTGAATTATGAAGAGCTTCAGGAATTTTTCAAAGAATTAGGAGAAAAGCCCTTTCGGGCAAAACAGGTTTATCAGTGGATGCATGAGAAGCTGACAGCTGATTTTGACGAAATGACAAATCTTTCAAAAAGTCTGCGGGAAAAGCTGAAGACTTCCTGTGCACTGACCTGCCTGACACCGGTGGAAGTACTGACTTCAGAAATAGACGGGACGCAGAAATATCTGTTCCGTCTTGAGGATGGAAATGTGGTGGAAAGTGTACTGATGAAATACAGACATGGAAATTCGGTCTGTATCTCCACTCAGGTGGGCTGCCGGATGGGCTGCCGCTTCTGCGCATCTACGATCGGGGGACTGACCAGAAATCTGAAGGTGTCTGAAATGCTGGATGAGGTTTACCGAATTCAGGCTCTTTCGGGAGAGCGTGTTTCCAACCTGGTTCTGATGGGAACAGGGGAACCGCTGGATAATTATGAAAATGTTCTGAAATTCATCCATATGCTTAGTGATGAGCATGGGCTGCATATCAGTCAGAGAAATATCACATTATCGACCTGTGGACTGGTGCCACGGATTCGTCAGCTTGCTGAAGAAGACCTTCAGATTACGCTGGCGCTTTCCCTTCATGCTTCCAGCCAGGAAAAGAGAAAAGAGCTGATGCCCATCGCATATAAATATGAGATGGATGAGGTCATGGATGCCTGCCGGTATTATTTTGAGAGGACAGGAAGAAGACTCACCTTTGAGTACAGCCTGGTGGGTGGTGTCAATGATACCGATTCAGACGCAAAGGCACTTGCGGGACGGATCAGGAATCTGAACTGTCATGTAAATCTGATTCCGGTAAATCCAATCAAAGAGCGGGATTTTGTACAGTCAGAGAAGAAAGTTATTTTAGATTTTAAAAATAAACTTGAAAAATGCGGAATAAATGTTACTATAAGAAGGGAAATGGGCAGGGACATCGATGGTGCCTGCGGACAGCTCAGAAAGAGCTATATGGATCAGAAAGAAAGTGAGGATGAGGAATGAAATCGTGCTGCATTACAGATGTCGGGCAAAGAAGAAGTACGAATCAGGATTTCGTCTATGCGTCTGAAGAGCCGGTGGGAAATCTTCCGAATCTGTTTGTAGTGGCAGATGGAATGGGAGGTCACAGGGCAGGGGATTTTGCCTCACGCTATACGGTAGAAGTCATTCTGAAGGGCGTTCGTGCAGACAGAGAAAGAAATCCGATCAGAATCATCAGAAAGGCAATTGAAACAGCCAATTTGAAAGTTCTGGAAAAAGCGAATTCCAGTGATGAGCTTGCCGGAATGGGAACTACTGTGGTGGCAGCGACGGTCATCGGTCATTACATATATGTGGCAAACGTGGGTGACAGCCGGCTTTATCTGATTCGTGATACGATCGAGCAGATTACAAAAGACCATTCTCTTGTGGAAGAAATGGTACGCATTGGTGAAATTAACAGGGAGCAGGCCAGAAACCATCCGGATAAAAACATCATCACCCGTGCGGTTGGAGTCAGTAGCAGAGTAAGGATTGATTTCTTTGATATAAAGCTGGAACGTGGCGATATCATACTGATGTGTTCTGATGGACTCAGCAACATGATAGAGGATGATGAAATCGAGAGAATCATCAAAGAAGGCAGCGACTTGCCGGAGATCGCTCTGGAATTGATTGGAGAGGCCAATCAGAACGGAGGCAAAGATAATATTGCGGTAGTTTTAATCGAGCCGCTGGCATGTGAGGTGGAAGAATGTTAAAAGAAGGAATGTTTGTCCAGGAACGATATGAAATCGTAAGTAAGATCGGTACTGGCGGAATGGCGGATGTGTACAAGGCGAAGGACCATAAGCTGAACCGTTTTGTGGCAGTAAAGGTTCTTAAACCGGAGTTTCGCGCAGATAAAGCGTTTATTTCAAAGTTCCGTGTGGAGGCGCAGTCGGCAGCAGGACTGGCACATCCGAATATTGTGAATGTCTATGATGTGGGAGATGATCACGGAATAAATTTTATTGTAATGGAACTGGTAGAAGGCATTACACTGAAAGATTATATAGAGAAAAAGGGACGACTGGCGGTGCGCGAGGCTACCAGTATTGCTATACAGGTTTCCATGGGACTTGAGGCGGCACACCATAACAATATCGTACATCGTGATGTGAAGCCGCAGAATATTATTATCTCTACCGACGGAAAGGTGAAGGTAACTGATTTTGGAATTGCCAGAGCGGCCTCCTCCAATACGATCAGTTCGAATGTCATGGGGTCCGTACATTACAGCTCACCGGAGCAGGCAAGGGGGGGATACAGTGATTATAAGAGTGATATCTATTCTCTTGGAATCACTATGTATGAGATGCTGACAGGTCATGTTCCGTTCGACGGAGATACAACAGTGGCGATTGCGATCAAGCACCTGCAGGAGGAAATGCAGTCACCAAGAAAATACGTGCCGGATCTTCCAAAAAGTATTGTACAGATTATCTACAAGTGTACACAGAAGAGTCCGGACAGACGCTATGGGGATATGGCAGAGCTGATTCGCGACCTGAAGGAATCCCTGGTAAATCCCGATGGTGATTTTGTGCAGATATCGCCTCTGACGAACCATGCACAGACTGTTGTGGTATCAAAGGAGGAACTTGAGCAGATTAAGAGCGGAAAGCCTGCGAAGACGGAAGAGGCACCGGAAACCGGATATGGCAGAAACGGATATCAGGAGGGCGGCCATACATATTATGGCCAGGATCCGTATGGAAATTATCCGGGCAATGAAAGATACACAGGTGACCCTTATGGAAACGGCAGATACCAGCAGGGAGGTTACCAGGGAGGATACCCTCAGGAGCCCGGGGAAGATGATCCCGGCGTGAACAGAAAGCTGGAAAAGTTCATGACAGTGGGAAGCATTGTCATTGGTGTAATGATTCTTGCGATTTTTCTGACTCTGGTTGGAAGTGCGGCAGGATTTATTGATCTGGGATTTATGACTGGCGGTAAAAAGAATTCTTCGGAAACATCAGAATCTTTTCATGCGGATGATGGTGAGGTGGCAGAGGTTCCGGATGTCAGGAATATGACAAGAGATGAGGCGCTGGAAGAGCTCAACAAAAGAGGGCTCGGATTGAAATATGGTGGTGAAAAGGAATCTGCGGAATATGACCAGGGGCGTATTGTGGAGCAGGATCCGGCATCCGGGGAAACTGTGAAGATCAATTCAGAGGTTACCGTATGGATCAGTGCAGGACGTGCAAAACTTCCGGTTCCTGATGTAACGGGGAAATCGCTTACAGAAGCACAGCAGGAACTTCAGGCTATGGATCTGCTGGTCGAGACGGATTTTGCTTATGACAGTAAGGCAGAGGAAGGAAAAGTTGTCTCCACAAGACCGGAGGCCGGTGCATCTGTAAATGCCGGGGAAACGGTGATTGTTGTCATCAGCAAGGGACCGCAGACAGAAGATGGTGAAGAAATGGTTGAGGTTCCCGGAGTTCTGGGAGAGACAGCCTCAGATGCCCGGGATATGCTGGAAGGACTGGGACTCTATGTCAGGATCATAGACAGCTACAGTTCAGATTATGCTGAGGGGCAGATCATGAAGCAGAGCATCAGTGCAGGAGCAGAGGTAGAGCCCGGTACAACGATTGAGCTGGAAGTGAGCATCGGAGAACTGAAGGATCATGATTCCGGTTCAGAAACGGAAAAGAAAGGACAGTATACCTGTAAGGCGGATCTGAAGCTGCCTGAGCTTCCTCAGGGCTATAATGGTGAAAAGGTAAAGATTACGATTGAACAGGATGGTAATGAGACGACTCTTATTGACGGGGAGGCCATCTCCTTCCCGTATCGTCTGGAGTGGAGCAGCGATTCTGACAGTACAGCTACGGCATACATTTACATTGAGAATGATGACGGGACGACTACGCAGGTGCGATATGCGGGAATCAAGTTCCGGTCTGCACAGGAATCAGAGTAGCTGACAGGTGAACAGATGCAGGGAAAAATTGTTAAGGGAATTGCCGGATTCTACTATGTTCATATAGCGGAATCCGGCATCTATGAGTGCAAAGCGAAAGGAATTTTCAGGAAAGACAGAAAAAAACCTCTGGTGGGAGACAATGTCGAGATGGATATTCTCAATGAGAAAGAAAAAAAAGGGAATATTGTCCATCTTCTGCCAAGGAAAAACCAGCTGATCCGTCCGTCAGTGGCAAATATTGACCAGGCTCTGGTGATTTTTGCTATTTGGCAGCCAAAACCCAATTTCGGGCTGCTGGATCGTTTTCTGATCATGATGCAGCTTCAGGGAATCCATACGGTCGTGTGTTTTAACAAGAAAGATCTTGCAGATATGGATGAGCAAAAGCGGTTGTCCGGGATTTATGAAAAATGCGGCTGCAGGGTATTTTTCACAAGTGCGAAGAATAATGAAGGAATTGAAGAGATCAGAATGTTGCTGAGAGGGAAGACAACGGCCGTAGCAGGACCTTCCGGTGTCGGCAAGTCTTCTATCATTAATCTTCTTCAGCCGGAGGCGAAAATGGAGACGGGAGAAATCAGTCGCAAGATTGACAGGGGGAAGCATACAACCCGTCATTCAGAACTTATTACAGTGGCATCAGATACTTATATTATGGACACGCCGGGATTCAGTTCTCTTTACCTGGAGGGAATGGAAAAGGAGGATCTGAAAGGATGCTTCGTGGAATTTGCGGCATATGAGCCATTTTGCAGATTTCAGGGCTGTATGCACATTCATGAGCCGGACTGTGCGGTAAAGCAGGCACTGGAAGACGGGGAGATCAGCAGGGAACGCTACGACAGTTATGTGGAGCTTTACGGAGAATTGAAAGAAAAAAGGAGATATTAGGAATGAAGATATTAGCACCTTCTATTTTGTCGGCAGATTTTGGAAGGCTGGGTGAGGAGATTTCGGCTGTTGCAGTCGCAGGTGCCGGGTATATCCATATTGACGTGATGGACGGAGATTTTGTGCCCAGTATTTCTTTTGGGATGCCTGTAATCCGCTCCGTGCGTCAGGTTACTGACAGGGTGTTTGATGTACATCTGATGGTTTCAGATCCGGATCGGTATATTAAAGATTTTGCAGATTGCGGGGCAGATATTATTACGGTACACGTAGAGGCATGCAGGCATCTTGACCGGACAGTAGGGCTGATTCACAGTCTGGGAAAAAAAGCAGGCATAGCGTTGAATCCGGCAACAGAACTGGGGAGTCTGAATTATATCCTGGACCAGGTGGATATGGTTCTTATCATGACGGTAAATCCCGGATTCGGAGGTCAGAAATATATTCCCTACTGTACACAGAAAATACGTGATCTAAAGAGGATGATCAAAGAAAGAGGCCTTCAGACAGATATCGAGGTGGATGGAGGTGTGAACCTGTCCAACGTGGAAGAGATTCTGGAAGCCGGGGCAGATATACTGGTAGCCGGATCGGCAGTATTTGGTCATCAGCCGGGACAGAAGGTGAAGGCATTTCTGGATATTATGAAGAAATATGAGGCACAAGAATGATAACAGCAGTAATTATCAGCGGGGGCGATATCGATATCGATTTTGCCCTCCTGTTTTTGAATAATAAGAAATATGACTTTTTAATCGGGGCAGACAGGGGGATTCATTTCCTTCACTGTCAGGGTATCATGCCGACACATATAGTAGGTGATTTTGACTCTTCCAGCGAAGAAGATCTGAATTACTTTAAAGAGAGTGGAAAGGTTCCGGTACAGACGTATCAGCCGGAAAAGGATGTAACGGATACACAGATAGCGGTGGAATTGGCCATGTTACTGGGAAGTCATGAGATTTTCATTCTGGGAGGTATGGGACGCCGGGTAGATCATTTTCTGGCGAATATACGGACGCTGGCACTTCCTCTTAAAAAAGGGATTCCGTGTTATCTCGTAGATCCGTATAACAGAGTCTCACTGACAGATCGTCCTTTGCTGTTAAAGAAGGCGAAACAGTTTGGTAAATATGTATCTTTGTTTGCTCTGGGCGGACAGGTTACGGGACTGACATTAACAGGATTTAAGTATCCACTGTTGAATTATACTCTGACCGGCGATGATCCTCTGGGTGTCAGCAACGAGATTATAGAAGAAAAGGCAGAGATTTTTTTTGAATCAGGCTCGTTAATTGTCGTAGAAAGTTGTGATAACGGGCTTATTGCCGAAAGGTGTCGATGAGTTCCTGGGTGAAAGACTTGATTTTTTGTCGCTTTCTGTGATAAACTGTTTAATGCTAAGAGAGAGTTAAGAAAAGCGGCACACGTATCCCCGGCGTCTTTACAGGAGAGACTAGAGGGCCGCAGATAAAAGAACGTTTTTTGATACTGGAAAGGAAATAACAAATGAAATTAGGAATCGTAGGTTTACCCAATGTTGGAAAAAGTACACTGTTTAATTCCCTGACCAGGGCGGGGGCAGAATCAGCGAATTATCCATTCTGTACCATTGATCCGAATGTGGGAGTTGTCACAGTGCCGGATGAAAGACTGAAGCTGCTTGCTGATCTCTATCATTCTGCAAAAATCGTTCCGGCTGTCATTGAGTTTGTGGATATTGCAGGACTTGTCAAGGGAGCATCCAAGGGGGAGGGCCTCGGGAATCAGTTTCTGGCAAATATCCGGGAAGTAGATGCGATTGTCCATGTGGTGCGCTGCTTTGAGGATTCGAATGTCGTGCATGTGGATGGAAGTATTGATCCGTTACGGGATATTGAGACGATCAATCTGGAACTGATTTTTTCAGATATTGAGATTCTGGAGAGACGAATCGCAAAAGTGACAAGGGGAGCCAGAAATGATAAGACACTGGCAAAGGAGCTGAGCCTGCTGGAGCGTCTGAAGGTATGGCTGGAGGATGGCAGACTGGCTATCGGTTTTGAAACAGAAGATGAGGATGAGGCGGCATGGCTTCCGACGTACAATCTCCTGACATCCAAACCGGTCATCTTTGCAGCAAATGTAAAGGAGGATGATCTGGCGGATGATGCAGCTTCCAACCCGTATGTGCAGAAGGTTCGTGAATTTGCCAAGGAAAATGGAAGCGAAGTCTTTGTTATCTGTGCACAGATTGAACAGGAGATTGCCGAATTGGAGGAAGATGAGAAAAAGATGTTCCTTGAGGATCTTGGTCTGGAAGAATCCGGACTGGAGAAGTTGATCAAGGCCAGTTATAGTCTCCTGGGGCTGATCAGTTTCCTGACAGCGGGAGAAACAGAAACCAGAGCGTGGACGATCAGAAAAGGAACAAAGGCACCGGGAGCAGCCGGAAAGATCCATTCAGATTTTGAGAGAGGATTTATCCGTGCAGAGGTGGTGAATTACCGGGATCTTCTGGATTGCGGAACTTATGCAGGAGCGAAAGAAAAAGGGCTGGTGGGTCTGGAAGGAAAAGATTATATCGTGAAAGACGGAGATGTTATTCTATTCAGGTTCAATGTATAAAGGCGGAAGGAAGCATGGACAAAAATATTAATTTCCCGCATCTGGGAATTTATCTGGAGAGTGTGGGAAAAAATATCAGTATCTTTGGATTTGAAGTCGCGTTTTACGGTATTACCATAGCCGTTGCAATGCTTGCAGGGCTGTGGCTTGCCATGCGGACAGCAAAAAAGACGGGACAGGATCCGGATCAGTATTTTGATCTGGGGATGGTGGCAATCGTATGTGCCCTGATCGGTGCCAGAGTTTATTATGTTATTTTTGACTGGGAGAATTACAGAGATAATCTTCTTAGTGTGTTCAATCTCCGGCAGGGAGGACTTGCCATTTATGGCGGTGTGATTGGAGGTGTTGCTGCTGCTTATGTCTTTTCGATAATAAGAAAGCTGAAGTTCTGGCAGATAGCGGACACGGCATGTCTGGGATTGGTTCTGGGTCAGGTCATCGGACGCTGGGGGAATTTTTTTAACAGAGAAGCATTTGGCGGTTATACAGACAGTTTGTTTGCCATGCAGCTGCCGTTGAACGCTGTTTATTCCTGGGATGTGACACAGGAGATGCTTGAGCATCTGCAGACAATTGGAGGAGTGCAGTATATTCAGGTACACCCGACATTTCTCTACGAGTCCGTCTGGAATCTTGGAGTGTTGGCTCTGCTGATACTGTATATGAAACATAAGAAATTCCACGGGGAAGTTTTCCTGCTGTATTTGCTGGGATACGGTATAGGCCGCGCGTGGATTGAGGGACTGCGCACAGATCAGCTCTGGATTCCCGGAACAGAGATTCCGGTTTCGCAGGTGCTGGCGATTGTGCTGGTGATCGTTTCAACGGTTATGATTGTTTTAAAACGGAAAAAAGTGTAATTGTTCAGAGCTATGCATGAGCAAAAGGAAAGCCCGGGAGAGGCGGTTTTGCAAATGGACTCTGGAGAGTTACTAAAAATCAAAAAAGCAGAAAGTACGGGTAATGTGTGTGAATAGAGTGGAAGATTTGAAGGCAAGAATCGAAAAAGAGCGGAGCAGGCTGAATCAGCTTGTCAGGGATATGCAGATAGATGAAACCTATCAGCAGAGTCTTCTGGTGGATGAACTGGTAGCAGAGTATATTAGTCTTACAAATGAATAGAAACTACAGTGGTTGAAGCCGCAGGATAAAAGCTATCCTGCGGCTTATTGCGTGTAATGGTTGATATGTAAAAAGTAAACCCGAGAGTAGCAGCGCGATATGATGCAGAATGCATCATTTCTGTGCATCGCGAAGCGTGTTACTGGTCACGGAGTGAACAGTAACCAATAAATAAGAAAATTTCATAAAGTTACCCTTGTTTTTTTGAGAAAAGTGTAATATGATAGTCACATAAGTGGTGAAAAGTGGTGGAAGGTGGTACGAAATGGTAGATATCCTTCCGAAAGCAGGTGAGTCGTTATGTTTATGGGAGAATACAATCACAGTATTGACACCAAAGGCAGGCTGATCATCCCTTCCAGATTCCGTGAGGAGCTGGGCGACGAATTTGTGGTTACAAAGGGGCTGGACGGCTGCTTATTTGTGTTTCCGGATCATGAATGGCGGGCCTTCGAAGAAAAACTGAGAACTTTACCACTTACAAATAAAAGCGCAAGACAATTCGCGCGTTTCTTTGTAGCAGGCGCAACACCGTGTGAGCTGGACAAGCAGGGGAGAATTCTCTTACCGCAGACGCTGAGAGAATTTGCTGGTCTGGAAAAGGACGTAGTGCTTACCGGCATGTTGAATCGGATTGAGATCTGGAGTAAGGCGAAATGGGCTGAAAACAGTTCTTACGATGACATGGATGATATCGCAGAGCAGATGACGGATTTAGGTTTAAGCATATAGCCTGGGGAGGACAATATGGAATTCAAACACAAATCTGTATTATTGAATGAGACAATAGAAGCACTGAATATCAGACCGGATGGGATCTATGTGGATGGAACCTTGGGCGGTGGCGGACATTCTTATGAAATCTGCAGGCGTTTGTCGGAAAAAGGACGTCTGATCGGGATTGATCAGGATGCTGCGGCAATTGAAGCAGCTAAGGAGCGCTTAGGGGAGTTTAAGGATAAAGTAACTGTCATACACAGTAATTACTGTGATATGCGCAAAGAGCTGGCATCTATAGACATTACAGCAGTAGATGGAATCATTTTGGATCTGGGAGTATCCTCCTACCAACTGGATACAGCAGACCGCGGCTTCACTTACAGAGAGGATGCTCCGCTGGATATGCGGATGGATCAGCGTCAGAGTATGACCGCAAAGGATATTGTGAATGGGTATGGCGAAATGGAGCTGTATCGTATTATCCGTGATTACGGAGAAGAAAAGTTTGCAAAGAATATTGCGAAGCATATTGTAAGTGCCAGGCAGACGAAGGATATTGAAACAACTGGGGAGTTAATTCAAATAATAAAAGCGGCCATTCCGGCGAAAGTTCGGGCGGTAGGCGGGCACCCGGCCAAAAAGACATTCCAGGCTATAAGAATTGAATTGAACAGAGAGCTTGAAGTACTTGAAAACTCTCTGGATGATATGATAGATCTCCTGAAAGACGAAGGGCGTATTTGCGTGATAACATTTCATTCACTGGAGGATCGGATTGTTAAAAACAGCTTCCGGAGAAATGAAGATCCATGCATCTGTCCGAAAGACTTTCCGGTTTGTGTCTGTGGAAAAACATCGAAGGGCAGGGTGATTACAAGAAAACCCGTTGTGCCCGGAAAGATAGAACTTGAAGAGAACAAAAGAGCAAAAAGTTCAAAACTGCGTGTGTTTGAACGAAAGAATGGTTGACGGTGAGGGAGGATAATATGGGGAGAACAGCAGGTTACAGCAAAAGGGATTACAGATTCAGAATGGATCCCTATATTGAAGGAAATGTTGTACATCAGCCGAAACGGGCAGATTATGTTCCGGAGAGAAGGAACGAGGAACAGTTAAAGCCTTCTGTCAGCAGGGAAACACGGAGAAACCGGGCGCGGGCACGGGGAATTAATTTTGGATATGTTCTGTTTCTTCTTGCTGCGGCAGTTGCAACAGTATTCGTATGTGTACATTTTCTTCAGCTCCAGGCTGAGAATACATCGTATCGGAAGAGAGTGGGGTCTTTAGAGAGTCAGCTCTCTGCACTGAAGATGGAAAATGATGCGGCTTATGACGCGGCGGTATCTTCAGTGGTTCTTGAGAAGGTAAAGGATATCGCAATTCATGAGCTTGGTATGGTATATGCAGATAAGGGGCAGATTATTACCTATAACAGCCAGGATGGTGATTATGTCAGGCAGTATGATGAAGTACCCAAAGAGTAGCAGGTGAGAAATTGACAGGAAAGAAAAAGAGAAGAGAACGAAGATTTACAAAAAAAATGCAGATAAAGCTCATGGTTTTGTTTGCATTTATTTTATTAGTCCTGGTTGGACTGAATATCAGGATTGTCTTTATTATGGCGAAGAGCGGTGATAAATACGCAAAGCAGGTGTTGTCTCAGCAGCGGTATGACAGCAGGACGATTCCCTACCGACGGGGTGAGATCCAGGATCGGAATGGAAATGTGCTGGCAAAGAGTGAGAAGGTTTATAATGTGGTACTTGACTGTTTCGCAGTTAATGGCAATACGGAATATATAGAGCCTACAGTGAGAGCACTTGTAAATGTCCTGGGACTGGATGAAACAGATATACGCAGGCGTCTCACATCGGAAGAAACAAAGATGAGCCAGTATGAAGTTCTGAAAAGAGAAGTAACGACAGATGAGAAGAAGGAATTTGAGGAATATGCCTCACCGACAGATAAATCCCAACTCTCAAAGGAGGCGCTGGAAGAGAGGGCGAAAATCCAGGGCGTATGGTTCGAAGCGGAATATCTCAGAAAATATCCCTTCAATACCATGGCAAGCAATGTGCTGGGATTTTCAAACAGTATGAACGATGGGGCATGTGGACTGGAGGCATACTATTCAGATGTTTTGAATGGCGTGGACGGCAGAGAATACGGCTATCTGAACGAGGATTCCGAGCTGCAGCGTACTGTTATTGAGCCGGAACATGGAAAGAATCTGGTCAGCACACTGGATGTAAACATACAGGAGATTGTTGAGAAGTACATTCAGGAATTTGACAAGGAATATGCATCGGATCCATCCGGTGACCGGAAGGGAAAGGGAAGCAAAAATACCGGCGTTATAGTCGGAAATCCAAATACCGGTGAGATTTATGCCATGGCAACCAATCATCCGTTTGATCTGAACAATCCCCAGGATACAAACGGGTGGTATACGAAGGAGGAAATGGATGCCAAATCTGATGAAGAAAAATCTGAAGTGCTCAACGAAATGTGGAGTAATTTCTGTGTGTCAGAGGCATTTGAACCGGGATCTACCTTTAAGCCTATCACTGTTTCTTCCGCACTTGAGACAGGTGCACTGAAGGGTGATGAGATCTTTGTATGTGATGGCGGAGAATTTGTGACAGATACAAATATCAAATGTGATAATATCTATGGGCATGGGACGGAAACGATTGGTGATGCGATTAAAAACTCCTGTAATGACGCATTGATGCAGATAGGGTTTAAGCTGGGGATTGAGGATTTCTGCAAATACCAGAGGTTGTTTCATTTTGGACGTATCACGGGAATTGATCTTCCAAATGAGAATTCAGGTATTCTTTATGACAGAGATGCCATGCATGAGGTAGAACTTGCGACAAACAGCTTCGGGCAGGGATTTACCTGTACCATGGTACAGGAATTTGCGGCATTTTCTGCAGTTGTGAACGGGGGATATTATTATCAGCCCCATTTGGTTCGCCAGATACTTGAAGCGGATGGCGGAGTGGCTAAAACCGTGGAACCGCTCCTTATGTCACAGCCAGTCTGCTCCAGGAGTTCGTCGATACTTCGGGAAGCTCTTGAGAAGGGTGTAAATGAGGGTACGGGAAAGAAGGCAAAGGTACCGGGATATCGCATGGGAGGAAAGACAGGAACAGCGGAAAAGATTAATCCTGACACCGGGCAGCGATGGGCAGGGAAATATCTGGTATCCTTTATTGGCTGTGTTCCCGCAGATGATCCCCAGGTGGTCATATATGTGGTTATTGATGAACCAAACGTACCGGATCAGTCTACAGGAGGATACGCACATATCATCGCAAGAAAGATTTTGCAGGAAATCCTGCCGTATCTGAATATCTATCCGACCGAGGAGGTCACAGATGAGGAGCTGGAGAATATTGGCATTACCCGTGAGGAGGCTGAGATTGGACGACAGCTTGATATTCAGCCGGAAACAGATGAATTTGGAAACATCATTGAGAAAGAGCCTGAGACGGATGAGTATGGAAACGTGGTCGAAAGCGAAGAATCCGTAGCAGATAATCCGAACATTGCACTTCCGCCGCAGGACAATGGGGAAAACTCCGGAAGTACAGGAGCAGATGCCGGAATTACAGATGAAGAATTAGGTCTTGAATAGAGAAGATACGTGGAGCAAAATATCTTTTATGCCCCATATCCTGTGTAATAACCTCATAAGAGCTGAGATATATTTATTGTAAAGCTTTTATGAGGTTTTTTATGCAAAGGATCAAGACATTCCACAAGAAAAAAATACTGGTCGTTTTTCTAATGTGTTTTCTGGCGTTGGTTATTCTGATCGGAAGGCTTGCCTGTCTGATGCTTTCGCAGTCAGAATACTATAGCCGCAAAGCAGAGCAGCTCCATGAAAGAGAGAGGGATATTAAGGCTGCCAGAGGAAAAATCATAGATGCCTGCGGAAATATTCTTGCGGCAAACAAAACCGTATGTACAATCTCGGTCATTCACAGTCAGATCAGGGAGCCGGAAAGAGTTATTCAGATGCTGGTACAGGAACTTAAGCTGCCAGAGGAGACAGTGAGAAAAAGGGTGGAGAAATTCAGTTCCATCGAGAGGATAAAAACAAATGTGGATAAGGAAACGGGTGATAAAATCAGAAACTATGATCTTGCAGGGGTGAAGGTGGATGAGGATTTCAAAAGATATTATCCATATGATTCTCTTGCTTCCAAGGTGCTGGGATTTACAGGAAGTGATAATCAGGGAATTGTCGGGCTGGAAGTAAAATACGAGGATGTTCTGCGGGGAAAACCGGGAAAAATACTTACTCTGACAGATGCCAGAGGAGTAGAGCTGCCGGATGCGGGAGAGAGCAGACAGGAACCTGTGAATGGAAAAAATCTGCATATCAGTCTGGACGCCAACATTCAGAAGTACTGCGAGCAGGCGGCATACAGAGTAATGAAGCAGAAATCGGCAGATTCCGTTTCTATTATTCTGATGAGGCCATACAATGGAGAAATCCTTGCGATGGTAAATGTTCCGGAATTTGATCTGAATGATCCATTTACGCCTGATGTGGATACGTCGGGAATGTCTGAGAAGGAAAAGCAGGATGCTCTTAACAGGATGTGGCGAAACGGATGCATCAATGATACCTATGAACCAGGATCGACTTTTAAAGTGATCACAGCAGCGGCAGGACTGGAGGAGGGGGTCGTATCGCTCAATGACCGGTTCAGCTGTCCCGGCTTTAAAATTGTGGAAGACAGGCGGATCCGATGTCATAAGGTTTCCGGACACGGGGGCGAAGATTTCGTGCAGGGAACAATGAACTCATGTAACCCTGTATTTATTGAGGTAGGGCTGCGGCTTGGAATTGACAATTACTACCGTTATTTTGAAAAATTCGGACTGAAAGGAAAGACAGGAGTAGATCTTCCGGGTGAAGCGGCAACGATTATGCATAAAAAAGAGAATATGGGACTGGTGGAGCTGGCAACAGTTTCTTTTGGACAGTCTTTTCAGATCACGCCCATGCAGCTGATTACTACTGTAAGCTCTATCATAAACGGAGGAAGGAGAGTAATTCCTCATTTTGGGGTCGAGGTGCGGGATGATGAGGGAACCCTGTATGAGAAAATCCGGTATCCGCAGGGAAGTCAGATCGTGTCTGAGGAGACATCAAAACAGATGCGCTATATTCTGGAACAGGTGGTGGAAGGAGGCTCAGGAAAAAATGCATTTATCGAGGGTTATCATATCGGGGGAAAAACGGCGACCTCCGAAACACTGCCGAGAAGTGCAAATAAATATATCTCTTCTTTTCTGGGATTTGCACCGGCACCGGATCCGCAGGTGATCGGTTTGTGTGTTATCAACAACCCGCAGGGAGTTTATTATGGTGGAGTTATTGCAGCACCCGTGATCAGGGATATCTATGAAAATATCCTTCCCTATCTCGGCATTCAGAACGATGCGCCGGCCGGAGAGAGTGACTGTTCACTGCGTGACCAGTAACACGCTTCGCGATGCACAGATATGATGCATTCTGCATCATATCGCGCTGCTACTCTCGGGTTTTTACGTGACTTTCGCTTCGCTACACTCACAGAAAACACCTCGAACTGGCTAACGTGTGAATAGTAACGAGAGACTGACTGAGAAGCGAAATAATAGTTGATTAATAGACAGAAAAGACTTATACTAATACCAAATGTGCGGGAAGAAAAGCATGATTGTGGTTACGGAGTAAACAGTAAACAGATTTGTGCTGGCACACGAGAATAAATAAACGAAGAGGTGTGAAATGATTTTAGGTACAGAAGTAATGATTCCACTGCTGACAGCGTTTGCGATCAGCGTCGTATTAAGCCCGTTTGTGATTCCGTTTTTGAGAAAATTGAAAGTCGGTCAGACAGAGAGAGCCGAGGGAGTGCAGTCACATTTGAAAAAGGCTGGAACACCGACGATGGGAGGTCTGATCATCCTGATCGCCATTCTGGTGACCTCACTGCTTTTTATCCGTAAGTATCCGAATATTGTTCCGGTGCTTTTTCTGACTCTGGGATTTGGAATCATAGGGTTTCTGGATGACTATCTGAAAGTGGTACTGAAGAGATCAGATGGTCTGTATCCGAAACAGAAGATGGCAGGACAGATCATTGTGACAACGATTTTCCTGACCTATATGCTGATTGTTGATGACAGCTTTCTTAGAATTCTGATCCCATTTAGCGGCGGGAAATATTTTGATTTTAAATGGCTGACGGTACCGCTTGTCTATCTTGCAGTGATTGGAACGGTAAATGGGGTGAACTTTACTGACGGGCTGGACGGACTGGCTACAGGAGTGACCGCTATGGTTTCTGTGTTCTTTACTGTGGTTTCTGTTGTATACGGAGGAGGAATTGAACCGATCACAGCCGCAGTGACGGGAGCACTGCTTGGATTTCTGCTGTTTAATGTACATCCGGCACAGGTATTTATGGGAGATACGGGTTCCCTTGCATTAGGTGGTTTTGTGGCAGGAAGCGCATATATCCTGAAGATGCCCTGGATCATCCTGATCGTGGGAATGATTTATCTGGTGGAAGTGCTTTCTGTTATGATTCAGGTGACATATTTTAAAAAGACGGGCGGAAAGAGGTTTTTCAAGATGGCACCGATCCACCATCATTTTGAGCTTTGTGGATGGTCTGAGACCAGAGTAGTGACAGTATTTACCGTGATTACAGCCCTGCTCTGTCTGGCAGGTCTGATGATCTTATCCTGTTAAGGGGAGGAAAAGGGCAATGGAGTTGAAAAATAAAAATGTGCTGGTATTTGGAACAGGATTAAGTGGTATCGGAGCAGCAAAGCTTCTGTACAGGATGGGAGCCATTCCGGTTCTGTATGACGGCAATCCAGATGTGGATCCGGATGCCGTCCGGGAAAAACTCGGTGAAGAGAAGATGAGGATCCTAACGGGGGAGCTGCCTTCAGAGGTGATGGATCGCCTGGAACTGGCCGTGTTGAGCCCGGGTGTTCCTACCGATCTGCCGATCGTAATGGCCATGAAGGAGAGGGGAATCCTGCTCTGGGGTGAAGTAGAGCTGGCATATGAATACAGTAAGGGTGATGTGCTGGCAATCACAGGAACGAATGGAAAGACCACAACGACGAGTCTGCTGGGTGAGATCATGAGACACCACAAGGATTCTGTTTTTGTGGTGGGAAATATCGGGACGCCTTATACAGGGGCAGCATCTGCAACGACGGAAGAGTCGGTGACGGTTGCGGAAATCAGCAGTTTCCAGCTGGAGACGATAGATACTTTCCATCCAAAGGTGAGTGCCATTCTGAATATCACACCGGATCATTTAAACAGGCACCATACAATGGAGGAGTATATCCGCGTAAAAGAGAGGATCACAGCAAATCAGACAGAGGATGACACCTGTGTCCTTAATTATGAAGATGAGGTACTGCGGGAATTTGGAAAGACTTTACGATGCAGGGTATTATTTTTCAGCAGCCTGCGTACACTGGAAAAGGGTGTATATCTGGACCATGACAGAATTACATACAGTGACGGTAAGGAAAAGACGGTGATCTTCAGTACGAAGGAGCTGAATCTGCCTGGAAGACACAATCACGAAAATGTGATGGCTGCGGCAGGTATGGCATTGAGCTATGGAGTGCCGGTGGAGGAGATCCGCACTGTGGTGAGCCGGTTTCAGGCGGTAGAACACAGAATTGAATTTGTGACGGAGAAAAGAGGGGTCGTATTTTATAACGATTCGAAGGGAACAAATCCGGATGCCGCTATAAAAGGCATTCAGGCCATGGATCGTCCGACCATGCTGATTGCTGGAGGATATGATAAGGATTCATCCTACGAAGAATGGATTTCGTCATTTGAGGGAAAAGTAAAGTACCTGGTTCTTATGGGAGCGACCAGAGATAAGATTGCAGAGGCGGCACGCAGATGCGGATTCGACAGAATCCTGTTTGCAGATACACTGGAGGAGGCAGTGAAGATCTGTGCGGACTATGCAAAACCCGGTGACGCGGTACTGCTTTCACCGGCATGTGCAAGCTGGGATATGTTTCCAAGCTATGAAGTAAGAGGAAGGATGTTTAAGGAATATGTAAATAAACTCTAAGGGGTGATGCTATGGGGAAATCAGCCGGAAAGCTGGATGATACGCTGCTGATAATCGTTTTAATTCTGGTAGGATTCGGGCTGGTTACACTTTATAGCACAAGTGCCTATAACGGACAGGTGAAATTCGGCGATTCTGCTTATTATTTGAAAAAACAGTTATTTGCCACAATCCTTGGTGTTGCGGCAATGTACTTCCTGTCATGTATGGACTATCATGTATTTACCAGGCTCGCAGTTCCGGGATATCTGACTTCACTCGCGTTGTCCGGTCTGGTTCTGGTGGCCGGAGATTCCTATAACGGGTCAAAGAGATGGCTGTCCCTTGGTCCGCTTTCGTTCCAGCCTTCAGAATTTGCAAAGCTTGCAGTGATTCTCTTTCTTGCATATATGGTCAGCAGACAAAAGCAGAAAAAGAATAGTATTCTGTCTCTTGGTATGGTGCTTGGTATGGTGCTTCCCATTGTCGGCCTGGTAGGAACGAATAATCTGAGTACGGCAATTATCATTCTGGGGATAGCGGCAATTATGGGATTTGTGTCAAATGCCAGGTATCTTCCGTTTATCTGGATGGGAGGAGCCGGTGTGGGATTTGTTGCTGTCTTTCTCAGCCTGGAATCTTATCGCCTGGAACGCCTGGAGATATGGAAGAATCCCGAAATGTATGAGAAAGGATTTCAGACCATTCAGGGATTGTATGCCATCGGATCAGGCGGGCTGTTTGGAAAAGGATTGGGTGAAAGTATTCAGAAGCTCGGATTTGTTCCTGAGGCACAGAATGATATGATTTTTTCAATCATCTGTGAAGAACTGGGGCTGGCCGGAGCTGTACTGCTGATCCTTGTGTTCATGGTGCTGATCTGGCGTTTTATGGTGATTGCGACCCATGCGTCGGATCTGTTTGGTGCATTAATAGCAGCCGGAGTTATGGGGCATATCGCTATACAGGTCATGTTGAATGTGGCCGTTGTAACAAATACAATTCCAAACACAGGGATTACACTTCCCTTTATCAGTTATGGAGGGACCTCCGTGCTGTTTCTTCTCTCTGAGATGGGGCTGGCTCTTTCTGTCAGCAGATGGCAAAAATAGCTGCAAGTGTTTCAAACGATTCCGCTGATGAGCAGGTTCCCCGCGGCAAATACTTATATATCTGCATAGCTACGAATAATTATTGAGCATAGAAGGTACAAATAGGCTGTCCTTTGCATATGATATTTATAAGGGTTGATTTATCGGAGGGTTTGCATTTGGGTTGTATAAGGATTTATGGCGGGCATCCTCTGAACGGAGAAGTGGTGATTCAGGGGTCTAAAAATGCAGCATTGCCGATCCTGGCAGGTGCAGTCCTGCATAAGGGCAGCACCGTGTTGCATAATTGTCCAAAGATTTCAGATGTTTCGCATATGATAAAGATTCTCGAAGAGATGGGATGCAGGACTTCCTGGACGGGAAATACATTATTTATCGATGCAGGAGAGCTTGATAATCCAGCGGTATCTCGAGAATTTGGTGAGAAGATGCGATGCTCCGTTATTTTTCTGGGTGCTCTTCTTGGCCGGATGGGAACTGCAAGAATTCCCTATCCGGGAGGATGTACGATAGGTGCCAGACCGATCGATATGCATGTGGACGCTCTGCATCAGATGAAGGCAAAGATTTGCGAAGAATGTGAATACCTTTCAGGAAAGAGAGAAGAGCTTGTCGGCACAAGGATACGTCTGCGATTTCCAAGTGTCGGAGCTACAGAAAATATCATCCTGGCTGCCGTACTTGCGAAAGGAACGACAGAAATACTGGGCAGTGCGAGGGAACCGGAGATCGAGGAGCTTTGCAGATTTCTAAATGGTAAAGGAGCCAGGATACAGGGAGCCGGCACTGGAAAGATTACAATTGAAGGAGTCGAAAAGCTGTCAGACAGTGAATTCTGCCTGATGCCTGACAGGATCGTTGCCGGTACCTATCTGATGGCGTCAATTGCCACAAGAGGAATCTGCATATTAAAGAGTGCACCGGCAGTCCAGCTGAAAAGTGTTTTTGCTGCGGCTGTGCGGATGGGTGCCCTGATATCTGTCGCATCGGATGATATCAGAGTAGATGCAAGAGGAGCAGGAGGCATACTGCCTGTGGTTGACACAGCACCGCACCCGGGATTCCCGACAGATCTGCAATCACAGCTGATGGCGGCATTATGTCTGGCAGATGGAGAGAGCCATGTACGGGAGAAAGTTTTTGAATGTCGTTTCCGTACAGCAAAGGAACTTATCAAAATGGGTGCGGAAATTGAAGTGAAAAACTGTGATGCAAGGATCCACGGTGTGCGTATGCTTCATGGGGCCAGAGTAAAAGCACCTGAACTGCGAGGCGGTGCAGCGCTTGTACTGGCAGGGGCTGCGGCTCAGGGGAAAACATTGATTGAAGACTGTCATTATATTGAGCGAGGATATGAAGATATCTGCCGGGATATGAGGCAGCTGGGGGCCGACATAGAAAAATGTGAGGACGTATAAAAGGTACAGGTGAAAGAATGAAAGAAATAACCTATCGAAAAAGGCGAAACAGAAAGGGCAGAATCATGGGGGTGCTTGCAGGAATGCTGGTACTGGCGGCAATTGTGGTTTTTGGCCTTTTCAGAGTGCAGGAGGTAGTCGTTTCCGGCAATTCTATTTATACATCAAAAGATATTCAGAATGCTGTGATGCAGGATGGTCTCTGCAAAAATACACTGTATCTGCTCTGGAAATATAAGGATGATTCCAAAGTCCAGGAAGAGCTCCCGTTTTTAAGCTCTGTGGAAGTAACGATGCAGACTCCCTTCCGGGTGGAAATCCGTGTATATGAAAAGCCGGAAGTAGGGTATTTTCTTAGTGGTACGGATTATGTTTATTATGATATGGATGGACTGATTGTGGAGATTTCCAAGAAGCTCAGGGAGAATATTCCGAAAATTTCCGGCGTTTCTATAAAAAAACCGCAGCGTTATGAGAAGCTTCCGGTTGTAGAAACAGGCGTTGAAACAGAGGAAAGTACAGCGGAGGAAACGAAGACAGGGGCTCTGTTTGAAGAGATCGTCGGTATCTCGCGGATACTGAACAAAAACGGATTAAGTCCCAAAGAAATAAAGTTTGATGAAGATCAGGAAATCATTCTGTACTTTGAGAAAATGAGAGTAAAGCTTGGAAGCAGTTCGGATATGGAGGAAAAGATAGCCGCGCTGAAATCTGTATATGAAAAAGTAAAGGGAATGGAAGGGGTTCTTCATATGGAGGACTTTACCATGGATGCACAGACCATCACCTTTAAGCAGGGGGAGACAGAGCAGGCACTGGAGGTGGAGCAGAAGGATTCATTGCAGGATGCGGATGCAGACGGGGACCAGAAATCCGAAAGCACAGAATCGCAGGGTGCAGAGACGGAAAGTGAGACGCAGACGGATGGACCTGTCTATACAGAATCGGACGGAAGCTTTTCCACAGATGAAAATGGAAACAGAATCTACACAGATGCAGCAGGAAATACAACTCCGAATGTAGACGGATATCAGTATACGGATGAGAATGGGGGAATTATTACAGATGGTTACGGATACATTGATCCATATACGGGAGCCTATATTCTAAAATGATGTGAGGTAACTGTTCAGAGCCCTGCATGAGTTGCCCACTTTGTTCCTGTTCTGATTAGCTTGTATATAAATGATGTTTGGGTCAAAAACATTTGACCCCATGATGCCTTCGGATTTTTCCGCGTTTCGCGCTCCCAAAATCCGAAAAACATGAGCAATCCGCTCATTTTTCTTCGAAAATGGCTACTTGCTCATGTTTTGCGGGACCCATAGACATAAAATACATGCAAGCATGTATTTTATGTCCATTTGTCCCTTGGCTCATATAAATATATTACCGAATTTTTAAAATTTCGATGAATTTCTAAAATAGGCTTGATTAATTTCGTAAAAACCTATATGATATAGGAAATACGGTTAAATACTGGGGCTCTCGTGGCCAGGCTGTAAGCAAATTTGGTTATGATATAGATATGAGAAGGAGGAAATACTCTTGTTAGAAATTATGACGAATGAAGCTGAATCTGCTGCAAAGATCATAGTGATCGGTGTTGGTGGTGCAGGTAACAATGCGGTAAATAGAATGGTGGAAGAGACGATTGGCGGTGTGGAGTTTGTTGGAGTAAATACGGACAAGCAGGCACTGTCGCTTTGTAAAGCACCTACGACTATCCAGATTGGTGAGAAGCTGACCAAGGGACTCGGTGCCGGTGCACAGCCTCAGGTTGGGCAGCAGGCTGCAGAAGAGAATGCAGAGGATCTGAAACAGGCAGTACAGGGTGCGGATATGGTTTTTGTTACCTGCGGTATGGGAGGCGGTACAGGAACAGGTGCAGCGCCTGTTGTTGCAGGAATCGCAAAGGAAATGGGGATCCTGACAGTAGGTGTTGTGACAAAGCCGTTTCGTTTTGAGTCTAAGACGCGTATGAATAATGCGCTGGCAGGTATTGAGAAGCTGAAGCAGAATGTTGATACACTGATCGTTATTCCGAATGATAAGCTTCTTGAGATTGTGGATCGCAGAACAACAATGCCCGAGGCACTTAAGAAAGCGGATGAAGTATTACAGCAGGCGGTTCAGGGAATTACTGACCTGATTAACCTTCCTGCACTGATCAATCTTGATTTTGCAGATGTTCAGACAGTTATGACTGGAAAGGGAATTGCGCATATCGGTATCGGACATGCCAAGGGAGATGACAAGGCCCTGGAGGCAGTGAAACAGGCTGTATCCAGTCCTCTTCTGGAGACTACGATCGAAGGGGCATCTCATGTTATTATTAATATTTCCGGAGATATTTCTCTTATGGATGCAAATGATGCTGCGAGTTATGTACAGGAGCTGGCTGGCGATGAGGCAAATATCATCTTTGGTGCAATGTATGATGATACATACACAGATGAAGCCAGCATTACTGTAATTGCAACCGGACTTGATACAGCTACAGCTACACAGCCTTCTGTAGGCAATGGAAAAAAGGCGGTGTCAGATTTTGATGAGGTTCCTGTTCCGGAGATGACGACAGGAAGTATGTTCCAGAGGAATAATGTGTCGAATCCCCAGATCAGACCGATCACGCCATCACTTGGAAAGCTTAAGACACCGGAAAGTAATGTTCAGGTAAAGGACATTCAGATTCCGGATTTTCTTCGCAGAAGATAAGAATGAAGTATGGTCAGCTCTGCTGACATCTTTCAGACACGCGAGTGCGCATCCGCTCAGAGGATTTTTTGATATAACAGCAAAAGACGAAGAAGCCAGAGGTTCAGGAACCTGTGGCTTCTTTTTGAGTTCTCTTGATCATTTTACGATAAGCGCCGGCTGTCATATTACAGCTTTTCTTAAAACTCTGTGCAAAATAGCTCTGAGAAGAAAAACCGGAAAGATGTGCGATATCTGCGATGCAGTGGTCGGTACTTCTCAAAAGTTCCTTACTGACTTCAATCCTCCTCTCATTCAGATAAGTGATCGGGGAAAGACCATAGCATTTTGTAAAAACATGAACAAAATAATACTTGTTCAAATGTGCCATCTCAGCAAGTGAGTCCAGAGAGATATTGTCCTGATAGTTGAAATCAATATATCGTTTAATTTTGGCACACTCCCTGTTTGGAGGCTGGGATACCATGATCTCAAATGCGGAGTTTGTGATTCTCTGAAGGCGTATGGTAAGAATCTCCAGCATATCCTGGCATACATCAAGATAACCTTCTTTTTTTTCTTCAAGTTCTGTCAACATTGAACTGAAGTAAAAAAGAAAATCATTTTTATGTTTTTTACAGTTAAAAGTCATATAATCCTGGTTATTGTTAAAAGAAAAGCTTAATCCTTCGACACCGAGTGTAATATATTCCAGTGGCGGAGAACCCAGAGAAACCTCTGTGTGGAGAATGTTGGGGTTTATAATGATCAGATCGTCCTTCTGAATGGGAAAGGACGCATTCTCGATGCGAAACTCCCCGCTTCCTTCTCTCACATAGAAGAGTTCTGTAAAGTAATGAGAATGACTCAGACTGGGCCAGTCTCCTTCAAATTTTGAAAAAGTAACATAGAGCAGATTTACCAGTTTATGACTGTCAGGTATTTGTTTTAATTGATATTGTAGATTTCCCATTAGAGTCTCCTGTATATATTAGTAATATTGCCGTTGAAAAAAAGGCTTCTTTTCCGTCGGAATGGCAAAAAAAGCAAAGGTAATCCGAATGCCGCACCTTCCATAATTAGGTAAAGCGACTATAAAAGTCGGATATTATTCTTTTACAATTAAAAGAAATGATGAAAAATGTTCAGGCAGTCAAAATACACTTTTATAGTTTGCATAATACCATAAAAAATAAAAAAGAGCAAGATATATAAAAAAATGAGCAAAATAAGACTTGAAAATACTGAAAAAAATTAGTATTGTATATGTATCATCAATAGGGGGGACACCCCCTGAGTTTTAAAGGAGGAAATTATTATGAAGTTGAAAAAAGTACTTTGCTTGACAATGGCAGGTGTTATGGTTTTCGGCCTGACAGCCTGCGGTGGCGGCGCTAAGAAAGAGACAGAGGCTCCGGCTGCAGATGCGGCTACAGAGGCAGCAGCTGAGACAGAAGCAGCTGATGCAGCTGAGACAGAAGCAGCTGAGGAGACAGAGGCTCCTGCTTCCGAGTTAAGCGGAACAGTAAAGGTTGCAGCTGTTGAGACAGCTTACGGTGCTCAGATGTGGCAGGATGTTTGTGCAGCTTTCGAAGCAGCAAACCCGGGTGTAACTGTTGAGCTGACGATCGATAAGAAATTAGAGGACATTATCACACCTGATATGAAGGCTGGAAATTATCCGGACGTTATCATGCGTGCTGTTGGTTCCGAGTCAGCAATCACTGAGACATTTGTTAAGGACAACAACGTTGTAGATATGACAGATGTTCTTGCTATGACAGTACCTGGCGAAGACGTTACTGTAGGCGACAAGATCCTTCCGGGATTCACAGAGAACAAGATCACAAATCCATACGGAGACGGCAAGACATACCTGATGCCAATGTTCTACAGCCCATGCGGACTGTTCTATGATGCAAACCTTCTGACAACAAAAGGCTGGGAAGTTCCGGCAACATGGGATGAGATGTGGGAGTTAGGCGACAAGGCAAAAGCAGAAGGTATCGCACTGTTTACATATCCGACAACAGGATACTTCGATGCATTCTTCTATGCAATGCTTCATGAGGCAATGGACGAGGATACCTTCAACAGCGCTCTTTCCTATGGCGAAGGCGTATGGGATACCGACGGAGCTAAGCAGGTATTTGATACTGTTGCAAAGCTTGCTACTTACACAGAGGCAACAACTCCGGCAAACGCAAATGACAATGACTTCCAGAAGAATCAGCAGCTGATTCTGGATGACAAGGCAATCTTTATGCCGAATGGTACATGGGTAATCGGCGAGATGGCTGAGGCTCCTCGTGCAGAAGGATTCCAGTGGGGATTCACAGCTCTTCCGGCACTCACAGAGGGCGGCGAGAGAGCATCCTATACATTCTTTGAGCAGATCTGGATGCCGGCAGGCGCTGAGAACCAGGATTTAGGAAAAGCATTCATCGCTTATATGTACTCTGATGAAGCAGCAGGTATCTTCGCAAAGTCTGGAGCTATCCAGCCGATCGAGGGTATGTCTGACACACTTGATGGCGATAACAAGCTGTTCTACAGCATCTATGATACAGGCGCAGTTGCAGTTATGGATGCATTCGCTACAACAGATCCGGTTGAAGGTGTAACGGTTCGTACAACATTCTTTGATCCTGTAAACTCTCTGATCACAGGTGAGAAGACAGAAGAAGACTGGATCAGCCAGATCAAGACTGACAGTGAGAAGTTAAGAGGTGCTCTGAAAGAGTAATCAATTAAATAGCGTGCTGTCTGGTATGCAGGCAGAATAGTGGTAATGAGGCGGCCGGTGGATAATCGATTTATGCACCGGCCGTTTTTACGATTAGGTATGACACTTTAAAGATTGGAGATGAGTTAATGAGAGAAAACAAAGGAAGAGGAAGATTTATATTCTTCTGCCTCGCTCCCGCTGTAATACTGTTTGTTATTTTTATGATTATCCCTACCATCGACGTATTCCGTATGTCCATGTTTAAATGGGGCGGTTATACCGCAGATAAGACATTTGTAGGTCTTTCGAACTTTCAGACACTGTTCCAGAGCGATAAGTTCTATCGTTCTTTCCAGAATACAGTATTGCTGATCGTTCTGGTAACGATCGTAACCTTTGCACTGGCACTTATTTTTGCAGCGATCCTGACGAGAGAAAAAATCAAGGGACAGAATTTCTTCCGGGTTATTTTTTACATCCCGAACATTCTTTCCGTAGTTGTTATCAGTGCAATTTTCTCAGCGATCTATGATTCAAACCTGGGACTTTTGAATTCCATCCTGAGTATTTTCAGAGGGGAAGAGAATCCAATCCTCTGGCTGGGAAGTTCAAAGATTGTTATGTACAGTCTCGTAATAGCAATGATCTGGCAGGCAATCGGTTATTATATGGTTATGTACATGGCAAGTATGGCGAACGTACCGGAAAGCCTTTATGAATCCGCCAGTCTGGAAGGTGCAGGAAGAATCAAACAGTTCTTCTCTATTACACTGCCTCTGGTATGGACCAATATCCGTACAACCCTGACATTCTTTATCATCAGTACGATCAACATGAGTTTCCTGTTCGTAAAAGCCATGACACAGGGTAATCCGGACGGAACATCTCATGTATTCCTGAGTTATATGTATCAGGAGGCATATACCAACTCCTCGTATGGTTATGGTATGGCGATTGGTACCGTAGTATTCATATTCTCCTTCGCACTTGCAGGAATATTAAATGCTGTCACGAAACGTGATGAGATCGAGTTTTAAGGGGGGATGAAAATGAATAAGAAAGACACTGGAGCAATCAAGGAAACATCGAAAATAGCAAAATTTTTCATTTATGTTGTATTGATCTTTTTGGCAATAACGATCATCGTCCCGGTAGCATGGGTATTCATGGCTTCCATCAAGGAGAATGCTCAGTTTTACCGCAGTCCGTGGGAACTGCCAAATGCGATCCATTTCGAGAACTTTGTTCAGGCATGGCAGGAAGCGAGCATGGGTTCTTATATGGTCAATTCTGTTATTGTAACAGCAGTCGGCATTGGACTTTTGATCATTATTTCACTTCCGGCAGCTTATGTACTGGCAAGATTTAAGTTTAAATCCGGGAAATTCTGGAACGTACTGTTTATGGCAGGTCTGTTTATCAACGTAAACTACATTGTTGTACCAATCTTCCTGATGCTGAGCAATGCAGATACATTCCTCAGGAAAACACTTGGACATCCGTTTTTCCTGAACAACCTGTTCATACTGGCACTTATTTATGCATCAACGGCACTTCCGTTTACCATTTATCTTCTGTCAGGTTATTTCAAATCGCTGGCAAAGGATTATGAGGAGGCAGCTTATGTGGATGGTGCCGGATATCTCCGGACAATGGTACAGGTCATCTTCCCGATGGCAAAACCAAGTATTATCACAATCATCCTGTTTAATTTCCTGTCATTCTGGAATGAGTACATTATCTCTATGACAATGCTGACAAAACCGGAACTCAAGACACTTCCGGTAGGTCTTATGAACCTTATGGCAGCTCAGAGATCTGCGGTACAGTACGGAAGAATGTATGCAGGTCTGGTTATCGTCATGCTGCCTACACTGATTATGTACATGTGTGTTCAGAAACAGCTGACAGAAGGTATGACACTGGGTGGACTGAAAGGTTAAGGAGGATGCAGTATGAATGAATATACAAAAAAAATAGTAATCGGAATCCTCGCAGCGATCGTGTTTGTAGCATGTGTTGTCCTGGTTGTAGTTGGACAGAAGAATGTAGGTCCTACAGGACTTCTGACGATGCTGATCGGACTTGCAGGTCTGATTATTCTGCTTTGGCTTTACAATAGACAATATAAGTAAATGGGAAAACCCATATGCAGGAGGAATTAATATGAACCAGCAAAAAGGACGGGTGACGATACCCACCGATTTAGATGTGATTCCACAGACTCTGGAATTGATGGAGCAATGGGGAGCTGATGCGATCCGTGACTGTGACGGAACGGATTTCCCGCAAGAGCTCTGCAATGTTGATGCTAAAATTTATTCTACTTACTATACTACCAGAAAAGATAATCAGTGGGCGAAGGAGAATCCTGATGAAATTCAGCAGATGTATGTGATGACTCCGTTTTACACAGCGGACAGTGATGTGCTGAAGATTCGTCTGATGAAAGGGCTTTATCCGGATATGCTCACACCGAACAGCATAGATGATATCAAGCGCTGGTGGGAAGTGGTTGACCGTACAACAGGTGAAGTGGTACCTGTGGATAAGTGGAGCTACGCAGAGGAAGATGGTGTGGTTACCATTCAGACAGAAGCTTTCCATGATTACACGGTCAGCTTTCTGGCCTATATTATGTGGGATCCGGTGCATATGTACAATGCTGTTACAAATGACTGGCAGGGTGTAGAGCATCAGATGACGTTTGATGTACGGCAGCCAAAGACTCACGCATATACGATGAAGCGCCTGCGCAAATTTATTGAGGATCATCCTTATGTAAATGTGCTTCGTTTCACAACATTTTTCCATCAGTTCACGCTGATCTTTGATGAACTGGCCCGGGAGAAATATGTAGACTGGTATGGATATTCAGCATCTGTAAGTCCATATATTCTGGAGCAGTTTGAAAAAGAGGTTGGATATAAGTTCCGTCCGGAATTCATTATTGACCAGGGATATTATAATAACCAGTACCGGATCCCGTCAAAAGAGTTCCAGGATTTCCAGGCATTCCAGAGACGTGAAGTGCGTAAGATTGCAAAGGAAATGGTTGATATTACGCATGAGTGTGGCAAGGAAGCCATGATGTTCCTGGGAGATCACTGGATTGGAACTGAGCCGTTTGTAGAGGGCTTTGAAGAGATTGGTCTGGATGCGGTTGTAGGAAGCGTAGGAAACGGTGCTACACTTCGTCTGATCAGTGATATCGAAGGTGTGAAGTACACAGAAGGACGTCTTCTTCCGTATTTCTTCCCGGATACTTTCAATGAAAATGGTGATCCGGTGAAGGAAGCGAAAGTCAACTGGGTGACAGCAAGACGTGCAATCCTTCGTAAACCGATCGACCGTATCGGATACGGCGGATATTTAAAGCTTGCGTTAGATTTTCCTGAATTTATCGACTATGTGCATACGGTATGTGATGAGTTCCGTACTCTGTATGATAATATTAAAGGCTGCGTACCTTACTGCGTAAAGACAGTGGCAGTTCTGAACTGCTGGGGCAAGATGCGTGCCTGGGGAAATCACATGGTACATCATGCGCTTTATCAGAAAGAGAACTATTTTTACGCTGGTGTCGTAGAGGCTCTTTCTGGAGCACCGTTTGATGTGAAATTCATCAGCTTCCAGGATATTCTGGATGATCCACAGCTTCTGGATGGAATCGATGTTATTATCAATGTTGGTGATGCTGATACAGCACATACCGGCGGAGAATGGTGGGTGAATCCGGTTATTTCAGCGGCTGTTAAAAAATTCGTCTATAATGGTGGTGGATTTATCGGTATTGGTGAGCCTACAGCGCATCAGGCAAATGGACGATTCTTCCAGTTGGCAGGTGTACTGGGTGTGGAAGAAGAAACTGACTTCACACTGGGATATGACAAATACAACTGGGAAAGCCATGAACACTTTATTACAGAGGATTGTACCGGGGAAATTGACTTTGGCGAAAATCTGAAGAGTATTTATGCACTTGAGGGCGCTACTGTTCTTGTAGAGAAAGGGAAAAGAGTACGTCTGGCAGTCAACGAATTTGGAAAGGGACGTGCGGTTTATATGTGCGGACTTCCATACAGTTTTGAAAACAGCCGTCTCTTATATCGTTCCATTCTCTGGAGTACTCATGATGAGGAAAATCTGCACAGGTGGTTCAGTACTAACTACAATATCGAAGTTCATGCTTATGTAGAGAACGGAAAATACTGTGTAGTGAATAATACCTATGAACCGCAGGAGACAACTGTTTACCGTGGAGATGGCTCCAGCTTCGAACTGAAAATGGATGCCAATGAAATCATCTGGTACGAAATCTAATAATCTAATATAGAAGAGATAAGTAAAAGGCAGGAGGCGGGTTCTCCTGCCTTTCCTATATCATAAAACCCTCCGGGGGATGCGTATTACAAAACCCACCGGAATTTGTGAACAATAATACGTTTGCACAATTACGGATATCTTTGATAATATTTACAAAATTGCTTACATATAGAAAAAAATATGATATAATAATTACAACAAAATGGTCATGTAGATGGCCGGTAAGGAGGATAAAATGAATAAACCAGTATTGGTAATCATGGCTGCAGGAATGGGAAGTCGCTATGGCGGGTTGAAGCAGATTGACCCGATTGACAGTGAGGGTCATATCATCATTGATTTTTCAATTTATGATGCGATTCGTGCAGGATTTGAAAAGGTCGTGTTTATTATTAAGAAGGAAAATGAGGCGGATTTCAGAGCTGTGATCGGAGACAGAATGGAGAAGCATATTCAGGTGGAATATGTGTTCCAGGAGCTTGCAAATCTGCCGGAGGGTTATTCCGTGCCGGAAGGTCGTGTAAAGCCCTTTGGAACCGGACATGCAATTTTAAGCTGTATCGATGCGATCGACGGTCCATTTGCAGTTATCAATGCAGACGATTATTATGGACAGCATGCATATGAGATGATCTATAATTATCTTGCAAATCATGAGGATGATGATAAATACCGCTATACGATGGTTGGTTATATTCTGGAGAATACTTTGACAGACAACGGACATGTAGCAAGAGGCGTATGTGTGACAGATGAGAATCATTACCTTACAGATATCAATGAGCGTACGCATATTGAGAAACGCCCGGACGGAACATCTGCTTACACAGAGGATGACGGTGCTACCTGGCATGTGATTCCGGAAGGAAGTACGGTTTCTATGAATATGTGGGGATTCTCAGCAAGTATTTTGAAAGAACTGAAAGAACGCTTCCCGAAATTCCTGGATGCAAATCTGGCTTCAAATCCGATGAAATGCGAATACTTCCTTCCAACGGTAGTGAATGAACTGCTTGACGAGGGGAAGGCTACTGTCGAAGTTCTGAAGTCACAGGACAGATGGTACGGTGTAACTTATAAAGAGGACAAGGAATTTGTGGTAAATGCAATCAAAGCATTAAAGGACAGCGGTTTATATCCGCAGCATTTATGGGAGGAGAAATAAATGGGAAGAGAAGAGAAATGCCGGGAGATCGAGGAAGTGATCAAGCAGTTTGATCTGGCTGGAAATGTGGAGGCATATGAGCCATACGGAAGTGGACATATTAATGATACCTATCGCCTGACCTGTCGTCTGGAAGATGGAGGTGTGAAGTATTACATCCTTCAGCGTATGAACAAGGAGATTTTCACCAAGCCTGAGGAACTGATGGAAAATGTAGTAGGAGTTACTTCCTATCTTCGTAAAATCATTATTGAAAAGGGCGGGGATCCGGAGAGAGAGACTCTGAATATCATTAAGACTAAGGATGGAGAGAATTTCTACATAGACGGTCAGGGTGAATACTGGAGAGTATATGTATTTATTGAGGATGCATTCAGCTATGATGCCGTAGAAAAACCGGAAGATTTTTATGAGAGTGCAGTCGCATTTGGAAATTTCCAGAACCTGCTTGCAGATTATCCTGCTGATACACTGCATGAGACGATTCAGGGATTTCATGATACAAAGGCAAGATTTGCCAGATTTAAAGAAGTCGTTGCAGCAGACGTAATGGGAAGAGCTGCTTCTGTACAGAAAGAGATTCAGTTTGTACTGGATCATGAAGAGACTGCAAATGTTCTGGGAGATCTGCTGGCAGCCGGAGAGCTTCCTTTACGGGTAACTCATAATGATACAAAATTAAACAATATTATGATTGACAAAGAGACAGGAAAAGGGCTTTGTGTGATCGATCTGGATACCGTTATGCCGGGTCTGGCAGTCAATGATTTTGGTGATAGTATCCGTTTTGGCGCAAGCACCGGAGCAGAGGATGAGGTTGATCTTGATAAGATCAGCTGCAGCATGGAACTGTTTGAGCTTTATACAAAGGGATTCATTGAGGGATGTAAGGGAAGTCTTACTGCAAAGGAAATCGAGATGCTTCCGATGGGTGCAAAGGTTATGACCTATGAGTGCGGTATGCGTTTCCTGACAGATTATCTGGAGGGTGATGTATACTTTAAGATCCACAGAGAGAATCATAATCTTGACCGTGCAAGGACACAGTTCAAACTGGTTGCTGACATGGAACAAAAGTGGGAGACCATGAAAGAAATTGTTGCCAGGTATGCATAACTGCGTTATGATAAAAATGTATAAATACAAAAATTCTGTTTTAAAGGAGGAACTCAAATGTCAATTTTAGTTACAGGCGGTGCAGGTTATATCGGAAGCCATACATGCATTGAATTATTAAATGCAGGATATGATGTAGTTGTACTGGATAACCTTTACAATTCCAGTGAAAAAGCACTGGAACGTGTAGAGCAGATTACGGGAAAGAAAGTAACTTTTTATAAAGCAGATCTTCTTGATAAAGAAGCAATGAATGAGATTTTTGATAAAGAGGATATCGACTCCGTTATCCACTTTGCAGGACTGAAGGCTGTCGGTGAGTCTGTGGCAAAGCCTCTGGAGTATTATCACAACAACATGACAGGAACATTTAATCTTTGTGATGTCATGAGAAATCACGGTGTTAAGAATATTATCTTCAGTTCGTCAGCTACTGTATACGGTGACCCGGCTTTCATTCCGATTACGGAGGAGTGCCCGAAGGGTAAGATTACAAATCCTTACGGACAGACAAAGGGAATGCTGGAGCAGGTATTGACAGACCTTCATATCTCTGATCCGGAATGGAAGGTTGTACTGCTTCGTTATTTCAATCCGATCGGTGCTCACAAGAGCGGTCTGATCGGTGAGGATCCGAAGGGAATCCCGAACAATCTGGTTCCATATATTGCTCAGGTGGCAGTAGGTAAGCTGAAATGCCTGGGAGTATTCGGAGATGACTATGATACACATGATGGTACCGGTGTACGTGATTATATCCATGTAGTAGATCTTGCAAGAGGTCATGTAAAAGCTCTTAAGAAATTTGATGATGAACCGGCAGTATCTATCTACAATCTGGGAACCGGTAACGGATACAGTGTACTGGATGTGCTTCATGCTTTTGAGAAAGCCTGTGGAAAGACACTTCCTTATGAAGTAAAAGAGCGTCGTCCTGGTGATATCGCTACCTGCTATGCAGATGCAACGAAAGCAAAGGAAGAGCTTGGATGGGAAGCAGAGTATGGCATCGAGGAGATGTGTGAGGATTCCTGGAGATGGCAGAGTAACAATCCGGACGGGTACAATACAGAGAAATAAATCCTGCTGTCCACAGAATGGACAGTAATAAATAAATGTTGGGGTCAAAAGCATTTGACCCCATGATGCCTTCGGATTTTTCCGTGCTTC